>Ga0172375_10006943_pt1 | contig 15676 bp, 34 predicted proteins | sample LakKiv1m_FD_114537 | JGI IMG/M metagenome (GOLD analysis project Ga0172375, IMG submission 114537) | Freshwater microbial communities from Kabuno Bay, South-Kivu, Congo - kab_092012_11.1m | ecosystem: Environmental > Aquatic > Freshwater > Lake | place: Democratic Republic of the Congo...
AAGTTGCATTAGATAAAGGCTTTAGGCGTAATGATACTGAGTTCCGCAAATACCTCGATGATTATATGAATGATCGTTACTTCGACCTGGTTGACAAGGTAACTGATATCGTAGGCGAGATTGATGATGTATCAAATTTGAATGTTGGAAGAGATGGAACACTTAACGGTCGCATCTATGGTGATAAAGGTGGCGCCAAAATTGAAACGATTGTGGCGGGTGGCTACAACACAAATATCATCGTTAATGTAAAACACGGGCAGATTCGTCATTATAGGGTCCTTGTGCATCCTATCAAATAAGAAAGGTCATAATTATGAAGGCATATTCAATTCTTAGATACGCAGAATTTGAAAATGGTGATGACGACTATGTTGACATTACCTATTTCGAAACGTTAGATAAATGTCGCGAAGCATTGAAAATTGCATACGCGGATGATATAACTTGCCGAAATGGTGAAACTATAATTAAGAAACGTTTGAATAAGAATAGTTACCATGTTAAGTTTAAAAGCTCAAACATAAAAGATGGAAGCTGTTCCATTACTGCAAAAATTATTAAGAATATATAACTATAAATACACTACTAATTTTATACTATTGTTCAACACCATTATCTTTGGATATTTGAGTTGAACTTTTATCTATAATCATATATAATAATGATATAGTAGATAAAACACCTAAAGAGGAGAAATTAACATAATGGAAATTAACCCAATGATAATGTCACATAGAATTGAAGATTTTGCTGAAAAAAATGGATACAACATTACCGATTTTGATGATGGAAATGACCATTGCAAAATGATTTTTACCGCTGTTGACGTTGATAGTGGTGAAGAGGGTTGTTATGTTGGTTGTTTGATGGAAAGCGGAGTGTATTGGGTTGTTGGTTGTAAAATTGACCGCATCGTTAGCGGTTATGATGAAATGATTGAATATATTAAATTTAGTTACTTAGATAATAGCTAAATTATTATGTAATATAGTATCTGATATATTATAAACAAAGGAGATTATTATATGAAAGTTAATGTTGTTGATTTAGGTATGATAAAACCAATGATCGAGGTCGTAGAAGAAGAAGAATTATTTGACGTGTTTGTTGATGATGAGCATGACGAAAAAGGCTGGGCGTTATTTATTAAAAAACTAAATGACGGCAATTTAGACGGTTACAGGCTTAACAAAGATAAAATCGATCTAACTATTTACTTTATTGATGATATAAGTGGAGAAGTAATTAGACTCAGAAATGGAATTTACCTTAACGTTGATTGGAGAGGTGATGTTTGCAGAGTCTGGCGTGAAGAATCCTCAAGAACAATTCAAATGCTAAATAAGTACTTTAACATGAAAGTATAGCAACATGAAAATCACCAAAATTAATCAGAACTTTAAATAAAGCTTTTAACCTACGTAACCAGAAAGTATTGTCTGATCTGTAGCATCGAGAGATGATATAATGAAAATTAACAAAACTGAATTTGCCAAACTTATGCGCGCTAACGGCTTCGACTCTTGGGATATCGAATATGTGTCCGATAATGTTTTTGATGAAAAAGATGAAGCTGAAGCAGAAGACGTCTTGAAACGCATTCTTCATGATGTAGAAGATAGCCTTAACAAAGAGTATGGGATAAGAGCAAGTGGAGATATTAGTTATATTATTCGTTACCTTGAACGATATAACGAGGTTGTTACAGAACTCGAAGACTTAGCTAACAGAGAAGATGACGACGAAGACGATAAAGAAGCATAAGAAACACATCTGAAACAACATATCCGTAACAAGATATGTTTTCTTTTAAGTTTTATCATGCATTAGAAGAATATGAAGCAGTTTATTTATAAACAGAAATGTATTATAATATAAATATAAAAAAAAGAGGAGAAAAATATGGAAAATGAAATCAGAACCAACTTAATCAAATTCATCAGAGAGCACACTTTAACTAAAACTGTTGATATCGTCGACAATGATGGTAGCAACCCTCGAACACTTACTGTTCCGATGTGGAGAAGCGATGACCTAAAATTAATCTATCCTGAATACTTCTTTAATCAGGACGAAATCGACCATATCGTCGAGATGATTGATGCCTACCTCGCTGACAATGATCTTAATTATATGGTTGAAGTTATCGATAATTATTATATTGAAGCCGCACACTGTTATGGTTGGAAAGTCAAGATCACTGAATTTAATTAGCCTGTAATTAAGCTTATGATGAAGATGCCTATGATGATTACAGCATTGTAAAACATAGTTTGGAAGACTTTTTATATGAAGACGAAGACAGAGGCTATCCAGGACAAAAACCGTATTTTGCTAAACACCTAGAAGAATTTGATTTCGAAGAAATAATTAAAGAAGAAAAACCAAGACTAGTAGAAATATCTTATCAGTAAATGTATTATATTTTATAAATAGATTTATAGGAGTTGGTGCTATATGGTGTATTGGAAGGTTGTCGAACATCGTTTGCTGGCAGAGGGTGATCAGTTAATATCAAAAGAGCATTATTTTAGATGTAAGTATAAGGCTCAACAATTTTATGATGAGAGGGGAAAGCATTATACAGCAGATGAATCTCACTATATTGATAAACCAGAGCGAGTTGAAGATACACTTTTGACTCCAGAAGAAGAAATAGCCCTCAAAGATTTTAGTGTCCATTATTTTGAATAAAATAGTTGATTTACCTTTTATTTTATCTTATAATATATATGTAGATAAAAGGAGATAGCTCACCTATGAAATATACCTGCTGCATTTGCGGAAAAGAATATGATGGTTTTGGACATAATCCACAAGGAGCTCTAGACTCTACTGATAACTGGATTGATTGGGACCCTTCTGATAGATGCTGCGACCAATGCAACCTAGAAGTTGTTATACCAGGTCGAATACAGATAATGCGTAGTGGTAATAATCAACTGAATCAACATAATACATCAATCAAGAATAATGAAAAATTATAACCATGGAAAAACAAATATCATGGTTTTTTTATATAAAATGTTAAAATCACAAAAAAATATCGTATAATATATATTATAGGAGGACTGTAACTATGAAAGAAATTACACCAAAAGAAGCCTGGAAAATTATTAATGATTATGGTATAGAGTTATCTAACGGCGATTACTCCCAAGGCTATATGTTTAAAATAACATATACATCTTTTCATAAAGCACATGACTTAATTGAAAATTTAGTCGCCAAGTCTGAACCGATGAAACCTATTGTTGAGATTGATGAGGCTTTAAAGAATAAAGGTGCTAGCAAATTTGACTATACCGATTATCGTTGCCCTCGTTGTAAAAAATACATTGGTTATCACCATTATTTTTGCCCTGAAAAGGATTGTGGGCAAGCGATAGATTGGAGCGAATTAAAATAATGAAACGCAAAGATTTAGAAAAGTATCTCGGCAAGCGAGTTGCAGTCACACTATTTGACAACGATGTCTGCGTAGGTGTGCTACAAATCGGAGATGGATTTTTCAAGAATCCAAAATGGTATAACCTAACCGAATCAAATATGGTTTTCAGAACATCACATGTCAAGAAAGTGGTGGAGGTAAAATAATGAAACAAATGACACCGAAAGAAGCGCTAGATTGGAGCGATGAGAAATGAGAGAGTTAAAGTTTAGAGTTTTTTATAAGAACACTGAAATAAAAGACAATTTTTTAATAGATACAAATGGTGATTTATATGAAGATACTACAATGGGAATATTATATAAACATGACAAAAAAGATTATATCATCGAGCAATGTACCGGTTTAAAAGACGCTAATGACGTTGAAATTTATGAAGGAGATATTCTTGATGATGGAGAGGACTTTTGGGTTGTAGTTTGTGAGGAAAGTGAGGCGATGTTTGCTATCAAGGGTGGCAGCGTTATTCAAACCTTTATTTCTGTTGATAGCACTTGGTATGAAGTTGTTGGAAATATACACGAAGATGCCGAATTGTTAGAAGGTGAATAACAATGATAAATTATTTATATAAAATTGGTGATTTGGTTTGGATACCAAAAAAGAAAGTATGTGGTGTTATCTTATCATGGGAAGTTATCAATGATGATTTGATGATATTCCAAATACAATATGAAAAGAATAAAAAAACATTTATGAAATACTTTCCTGAATATGAAATCGAATACAGGGGTGCTAGAAACGAGCGATTATAGTCCGGTATATTCGTCCCCTTTTTGGGGGAAACCAGTTCTAAATAAAGATGGAACTATAGCGGGAGTAACCAGAAAAAATCATTGTTTCCCGGATGGTTTTAATAAAAGCAAATCAATATCTTTATGTGGTAAATATCAAGCCGGAACAATATTCGATATTCATTATGACACTTGCAGTTTGAATAACTTGGTTGTATGTAAGGCGTGTCTGAAGAAAGCAAAATTTTGGAACATGAATAACATTCCAGAAAATTTTGTTGCACCTCAAGATACAAAGTTGGATGTTGATTTTGTTCATAAGAATATTCGCGGTTGTGAACTTGAATTGCTTGTAGCATTAGCTTATGGAAAAAATATATCTAGTTATGATGAAAACTATAATTTTACAACCGTAATGTAAAGTATGAACAGATGAAAATGGTAACATGGACACATATATTCGAACATTTGAGATGGTAATTAAACCTGTTCTTGGAGCTGATGTTCACTATTGGTAATTAAGATAAGTTTTATAGTTATTATGCTGTTGATGTCTGATAATTTTAATGTAGAAAAGTGCTAAAATATATGTAGAAATGGCGCGGTATTATAGTAGATAACCTAGCGCTATAAATTTACAAATATATTATATAGGAGATGTAAAAATGAAAAAATTGCGCCGCTTTTATGCGTTCGTAGTATTTGTTATTGTGCTAACTTCCTTCATTATTGTCTCCTGCGTTGTTCTTATGCTGCGAGGACACTTCGAGCTTATTCCTTTATTTATAAGCCTATTTATGTTACTTATTTGTCTGTGGGTTATTGTGTTTATTAAAAATCCACCGCTAAATAAAATTCTAAAATGTATAAAAGATGATATTGATAAACAATATCCAGAAAGCGCATCACTTAGAAAGACACTTGATGAAATAAGAAAACAGGTTGACGAATTCAAGATTACTATTGAAGAGCTAAATAAGCATCGCGAAGAAAGTAGGAGAATTATGCTTAAACAGCAAAAGAAAAATAAGAAGAAAATAGGGTACATTGAATAGTTATACTATTTTTTTACTATTAACATACTATATATTTATATAATCTAGTATAGAACATTCGGAAAAGCTAAGAGAATATATTAATGTAATTTAAAATTGATAATACTTATGTGTATGGAATAGAGCGGGCGTTTAAAGCTTCTGGTAATCCAATGCGAACAGAAATAGAAATAGGTGATTTAATTGTATAATTTAGAATATATAAAAAGATAAACGGAGAATTAGAGATATATGAGCGGACCAAAAACAAAACTGAGCGACCAGATTATTGAGTGCATGTTAGAAGCTCAAGCATCTGCAGATGCACTACATTTAAGTGATAAAAATAATTATTGTAATCTTATGGGAAATAATAAACAACCGGATGAAGAAGAATATCTAATTATGAAAAACCTGTTCAATTATTATGATTATGATGAAGGACGCGCAGAAGTTATAGCTGTTATTTTAGATGATTAACTTATTTTATTATTCATATATTGTATACTATATTGTCGAGTTTACTAAACATGTGAGGTAATTAATTATGAAAATATTATTAAAACGAAATGGTGATAAAGGTCGTCGCAAAAAAAAGTTTCAATATGTTTAAAATAATTAAATGCGCTATTCTAGATAAGCATTTATTATATATCCCGGCTCCCGATCTGGTCCATAGCAGATTAGCCGGTTAGCGGAAAAGGAGAAAGTATGGAAGATAGAAAAATTTTAGCTGTAGACGCAAGAACAATCGCCGATTCGACAAACGCTTTATCTAATCGCATATATAAAGAGATTAGAGAACTTTCAAAAGAAGGTGTTTGCGAGCTTGAATGGGGATTATTCATGCACAGTTCAACATTGATTGAGAAGGTAAAAAAAGAACTAGAAGAAGCTGGATATAACATTGAGTTTGAATATGAAAATGATGATACTTCAAAGCTTCGTGGGATGTCTATTCGCTGGTAATACAGTAAGTAGTTATTAAATTTCTAGAATTTAAGGCATATGAAAAAATAGTCATATGCTTTTTTTAATTGTATATTGATATAGGGAGAGTTAATGAAATGAAAATTAAATGTGTTGGTAGAAATTACATTGGTGGCTAATCCAAACACAAAAGGAGAATAGGTAAAACAATGAAAGTATTATTAAAGAAAAATGGTGATAAGGGTTTATTTGTATTCACAGAGAATGATAGACCATTTGTTGTCGCAACAATAGAGGATTATAATGGTATAGGAAAACCAGTTGATGCTTGGTGGCAAGGTAGCTATTATTTGTCCTTAGACGATGCGTTAAAATCATTGGTCGGTATTAAATAGTTAAAGGTAATTGAATAGCTGTGAGAGAAATAAAGTTTCGGGCTTGGTATAAAGATGATATTGCCTTAGGTAAACCTTTACTTTTTGAGCAAAGGTTAATTGACGGCGATGAATTATTCTTTGTCTGCGTTAGCGATGAAGAAATAAAATATCGCTTTGACATTCCCTTCATGGATGACGATTGGATTGTTGAACAATTTATTGGTATAACATCCGCTGATGGTGTAGATATTTATGAGGGTGATATAGTTTCGGTTGATACAGAACCACAACTTGGAAACAGTATCATTACATATCGCGACGATTGCGGTGCTTTTTATCTTCACGGAAAAGATGATGTTATTCTGGTTGGAGAAATACGTGTTGATTCAAAAATACAAATTGTTGGTAATATTCATGTCAATCCAGAATTAGTAACGCCTACAATTGAATAATAATTAAATAATTAACAAAGAAAGATAAATAATATGAAATGGTCAATAAGAAAAATGCGAGTAATAGAAAGAACTTACGATGAATTTGGTCATAGATAAAGTATTTGTGAAGATTTTCTTGGTCGACAAATACTTATATATATAAGCAGCATGTATGGAGACATATCAGTAACATATAATCATGAAAATGCTGCTATTACTATTGGACATGTTCTTGGAGTTAGAACATTTACAAGAGAATGCTGGAAAGTAAAGACTGGAATATTTTGGAGACCTACACATAAAAGGAGATAAAAATAACACATGAGAAATAAAAACGTTATATTGATACTTATGCTGTTCATGTTGTTTGCCGTAAGCGTTCCACCAATAGATAATAACGCATCAGCGGGATATGATGGTGATACGCAAGAATGCACTGAATCACGTTCATAAAAGTTAATAAATAAAAACATTATATCAAATATAATAAAAAAGAGTAAGGAAGTACAATGCTTTTGCAAAATTAAAGGTGTTTAACTTCTTTTTTTTATTAAATTGTATATTAATATGTCAAGTAAACACGTGCTTGACCTAAACATATTTAAAGTTAGGGGAAAGAATATTATGACAGAAAATACAATTATTGACCTAGTCAAGCTAAATGATGTCTATAACTATGTAATGAATGATTTGCCTGAGCTTTATGTAAAATATTTAGAGAAAATGTCTAAGCGTAAACTGCTGTATAAACAAGAACAGCATGATCTAACATCTGAGTATTTTAATGGATATTTGGCTGGTATAGAAAACACATATAATAGGTTAGCAAAAATGTTGGATATATCAAAAACTATTTCTGAGCGCATTTATGAGCTAAATTTATAAGATACCAATATATCGATTAGCGAGGTGTTAAAATGAAAGAGTATTATGTATCATTTGCAATTAAAGGTTCTTTGAACACAGATATTCGAGCCTGTTTTGTAAGTACTGACAAAGGTATTACAGAAACGCGAATCATAGACTTTAGAGACAGAATAGCCGCTGAAGTTAAATTAAATACCGACAACATAGTAATATTAGGAATAACCCTGCTTGATGAAGTTGAAGGAAAATAAATCAAATGGAAACATTAACCCCATATCTTATCAGCGAAAAGGGATCTTATTTCCATATTGACAGTTCAATAACTTATTTATCATTAGAGGAATTAGAAGTTATAAAGCAGATGGTAGACCTTGTTGATAGTTGTGAAAAAGAGTAGCTATGAACTTTATCTACAGAATATATGAAGTTACACAAAGCTTGACGAATTCAAAATCTAAACGCAAAGCTCGTATTGATATCATATTGAATCAAGAAGTCATGACGACTGATTCTCGTGAGACATTTAAGGAAAATATTCGAGCTCTATATCCAGATGTTAAATTCGCTAATAACGGTAAGCTTAAAGATGGTGATGTATATTGCATCATAATATCTGACAATTGCTATAATACAGAAGAGTATATAGCTGTTAAAGATTATCAATGCACACATTGCGGAAAAACGTTTAAAAGTAATGAAAAGCTTTTAAACAAGTTTTATGGAACATATGAATTTAAGACTAGTCGCATTACATCAGATGTTTTGCGTGAGTATGAACCTAAGATAAAAGACATGCGGTTCTGTTCTAAATACTGCATGCTGAATCATAAAAATGAAATAATAAATATGTTAATAGATGAAACATTGGTTCGTCATAACAACGATAAAGACTTTCCCCCTGATGTATTTATCACACGAGATATCTTTAACGATAAAGCGGGTGATGTTGGGTACATATATAAGATAAGTAAAAAATCTAGCGGCCAATTTTATATTGGGCAAACAAGTTATGTTCCCATTTATAGGTGGGGACAACATCTGTTAACAGAGCGCTTCAATCTTCAAAATATTGCTGATTATGTGTTTGAAATAGTTGAGGTTGTTACTGACAGAAAACTGTTAAATCAGCGTGAAACATATTGAATTAATAAGTTTCGAGACGAAAATCCAGAATTGAGTCTAAATATTATTGTTCCAAAATTTAAAGATATAAAATAAATTTTTCTTGTTTTTCATTGATTCTCTAGTATATATATTGTATAATATTTATGTAAAGGAGATGAAACACATGAAAAGCAAATACTTAAATCAGGTCTACGATAGTTGGAAAGTAATTAGCGCTGTTCAGACATTGGGTGGACATAAGACATTCATTCTTGCCAAAAAAGCGGCTGAGAACACTTTAATCATGACTTTGCGCGATAGCCAAATGTCTAAAATAGCTCTTGCACAAACGTCTATGCGTAATCTTATTGATGGTAAATTCTATCAATTAACTAAAAATATTCGCACAACGCAGAACACCATTTCATATCTGTAATAATTTTCCAGATTATAACATGAAGATAGCTGCTGAGCACAGTAGTTATCTTTTAATGATATTATAATATATGCTAAATTAATTGACAAATTTATTACAGGTGAGGAAGATAAATATGAAAGAAATATATCAAAAAACATCATTATTCGGAAGCCACATAGATGATGAAAATACGGTTGATGAGATTGATGGATATGTATTGGTTCAAGAAGACGGAGATACAGATTCTTTTGTTTATAAGATTTTTGATGATATTGATATTCTAATTGGAATATGGAAATCAAAGGACGATTGTCTATCTATGCCTTTGAACACATATAAGAACTCAAACACAAGAAAACTCTTTGCGCGGATCATTTATCAAGAAAAAGCAGAAATAGCAAAACGATACATTAAAAAACAAACACCAAAACCTACATTTACCCCACCAGCTAAAAATGATTATGGTAACGGTTATTATGGTGGCAGCTATTATGATGACGATGATGATTATTATGGACGTTCATATTATCCGCCTGCTTATAAATATACTCCACCAGCAAAGTCAACTGGTTTTCTTGATAAATTAAACAAATCAGATACCTTCGTCATTCACTGCGTTGACAAAACCACTGAAATGCTTGGGCAGATATATGAAGGTAAAAATTGGGATGTATTGAGAGATGGAAATATTGACAAAGAAGAGCTACACAAACTACTAGAATCTCATGATAAGATTATCTGTTTAGGTCATGGAACATCAGCTGGTTTATTAAATAGACAAGGTGGTGGTTATAGCATCGGTCCAGAAGAAGCTAAGTATCTAAAAGATAAAAAGTTGTTTATAATTTGGTGTCATGCGTCTGAGTATGCTAAAACATATGGGCTGCATGGATTCATAACAGGAAATATACCTAGTGATGCGTGGGAAGCCCGCGCTGTTGGGTTTAATGTTGGTGAAAAATACATGGATGATAATATTACCTTCTGGTCCAAATGTTGTGCAGATCATGTTGATCAAGCTTTGCGTGGTGATTTCAATGGAGCCGCTGATAATATTGTAAAAGACTACCTATCTGTATATGGCGATGAGACTAAATGGGATGACAAAGAGCTAGGCATCACCAAGTATAACGCTGAAAGAACAACCGCAGTTTAATGATTGAAGAGCTTGCAATTAAGCTCTTTTTAATTGTATAATAATTATGTAATGAGTATCACTATTACATAAAAGAAAAGGTGGTGAATTTAGTGGCAAAAGTTACAAACAAAGATCGTTATGGGAATATTCTCGATATCGATCAGATGCTGAAAAAGCTTAAGCGTGAAGTTGACCGAGATGGAATTTTAGATTCTGTTAAGAAACATGAATACTTTGTTCCAAAAAGCGTTGCTAGAAAACTTAAGTCTCAAGAACATATACGTCTTATGCGTAAACTAAACAGAAAACAGTCTCACTATAATAACGAGGAATAGTAAATGAAATTATATGTTGAGATGGACGAATTACAGCTTGAAAAATATAAAGAAAGTCTTAGAAAACCAAAAGAATTAACAGATTATTCAAGTACTGAATTATCTGCAGCTTTATTAAATGTGATTCAAAAAGAAGGTGGGAGATCAGACACCACTGAAAATTTTAATTCAGCAACAGGTAAATTTAAAAACACAGCTGTTGCTAAGATAACAAAAGCAAATTTTGTAATATCCTTACTGGTTGAAAGATATGACATTCGATAATATGGAAATGAAAAGAGAATTTAATCACATATCAGATATAAAAGGTGAAGATAAGGTTTTTCCCGCTGATAAAAATGGATATGCATTATTCTTTACCGAGGACCACAGATTTTTCATTTATGCGCTATATACAAAGTCAGATTTATCAGCACCCGAATTGTTTGAGGTCAATTTTGATTCATACATGGGGTTGCGTTCAGAGGGTGTGGTCGAGAATGTTGCTGATGATATTAATCATCTTGCAGATATTTTAGTTTCCATGAAACGCGAAGCTTTCATGGAAACTGTTAATGTAATTCAGGTATTAGAGTTAGATGAAATCAAATAATTAAGAGTGATCAACAAAATATGTGGTTAAAAAATCTATGCAAACAATTGATAATAATACGCAAGCACCGAATATATGTTAGAGCTGCTTGTTTCAAGATGGGCATTGTATGGCAAGGGATAGTTCATGACTTGTCCAAGTATTCATTAGTGGAACTCTCGATATCAAAGTATTATACCGGAGATAGAAGTCCTCATGAAGTCTGCAGAGAAAAGATTGGTTATAGCCCATCGTGGATACATCATTATCATAGAAATAAACACCACTGGCAATTTTGGTTAGATGATAAAGAAGATGGTGGATTTGTTGGTGTAAAGATGCCTTACAAATACGTCATTGAGATGTTCTGTGATATGGTTGGAGCCGGACAGGCGTATAATAATAAAAGATGGACACCATCTGCTCCACTTGATTATTGGAACAAAAAATGTGAAGGCAAAAGAATAATGCATCCTGCATCGGAGCACCTACTTAAATACTTATTCATAAAACTGGATAAAACAGGCGAAAAAGCGTTCTACGACAATTATAAAAAAAATAAGAAGATACTAGAAAAAAGCTATAAAAACGACTTTAAAATGATAGACGATTAAAAGGAGATCTTATAATATGAGATTTATCAGCGATAAGATTACATTTACTCCCGCCATGAAGACGTTTGTTGTGGATACATTAGAGAAGAAGTTGATTAGGTTAATGACTATTCCAGATAATGTTGATGTGAAATTAACTAAGCTAAGCGATAAAAAAGTTAAAGTTGATTTATCAGTAGATAAATTTAGAGCACAGGCTTCAGGTAAAGATTTTTATGTGTCAGTTAAAGAGGCATCAACCAAGATAAAAGAACTTGTAGTTAAGCATAATAAAAAAGATACCAGCAAAGATAAGATTAAAATAACAGTAATTGATCATGATGTAGAAAAGATCGAAGCATTTTCATTAATCACAAAAGAAAAGATATTTGAATTAAACTCTATAACAGTTGAAGATGCCATTGCTGAATTAGAATATACTGATTATGCATTCTATGTGTTTAGAAACATTGATGATAATGATAATGTATCAATTGTCTATAAGCGACACCTTGATGATTACGGTCTTATCAAATGCAGATAACCGAGGATATAAAACAAATGACAGACATCGAATTATTTAGACAAATTGTTGAGGAAATGGCTCAATTATTTGCAAAGAAAAATGCTAACTATGGCGGCAGTTTTGAGCATCTCTATAAAGAATTAGGTGCGGTTGCAGGTCTTGTTCCGCTTCATAATAAATTAGATAGAGCAACTAATCTCATTAAAGGTGCTAAGAATGATTTCGAAAGTTTGGAAGATACTTTCATAGATTTAGCTAATTATGCTATTATGAATCTTATTGAGATGCGTAAAGAACATCCGAGATCAAAGAATCATAAAAAGCAATTAAACGAATAATATATTCAACAAAAACATATAAGCTTAGTATCGTAAAAGAATCTAAGCTTTTTCTTTACTAATTAAAAGTAAAGCCAGACATATATATTCAATGCTAAATTATATGAGGTTAAACACCTAATTTAAATTGGAGGATAATATGATTACATCAGTAACAAACGAAAAGATATATGACTTTAGAGGATTAAGCACCGATACAAAACCGCTAGATGCTACAAGAATAAGCAATGGTTCAAGCTTTTTAGAAATGGATACCGGTAAATTGTTCATGTTTATTGTTCCAAATGATCCAGATGAAGATCCATATTGGACAGAACTTTAAAAAGAATTAGGAGAATTTATACATGGATATAGTTACATATGTTCTGGCAAGAAATTATCTAAATAATCAAAAAGGAGCGCAAAATGGTATAGCGCCTATCACCGATGGAGCTCTTGTTTTACCATCATATACAACAGAGTTGCGACCAAGCGTTTCTGTTGCTGGTTCTATTATTTTTGATTCAACACTTGGTTATTGTATTCTTTGAAATGGTACAGCCTGGGTAAACCTTGATGGGACAGCGCTAGTTGCATAAAAACTAGGAGAATATTATGAAAGATAAAGAATTTACGTTTGATATAAGCGTCGATGCCTGGATTAAAAATATTGTGATTGAAGCTGAGACCTACGACGATGCCTTAGAATCTTTACATTTAATGGATCTTAAAGACATCATTGATAGTGGATATGTAAAAAGTTTTGATATATCTAACATAGATGTTGAGGTTGAAGATGATATAGAGGAAGACGATGACGATGATCGGTATTGGGAATCAGATGATAGCGATGAAGCCTTCTCTGATGAGGCAGATACGTTTATTAATGATCCAAAAATTCTTTCTGAATATATTTCTGGTCTAAATAGCGTAGCTAACAGATACTATGCTTTGACTAAAACACCTTCTGGTAAAATAGGCATTGAAACACAATATATTATTACTGATGAGGAAGAAAAAATTATTAGAAATTTCTTTAAGTCTAAAAACGTGGGTATACGAATTTTTAATGCTGATGGAATTATTCGTGTGATTGGGTAATAAATTATGTTAGACGATTTTACAGAAACCTTATGACCAAATAATCACCCATTCGAAATAGAAGATGATATGGAAAGCATCGTTCGCGGAGCTACTTGTATACATTTCTTTCAGTTACCGGTGTCTATATCAGAAGTTAAAGATTGCAAAGTAAGTTATAAACAAGGATTAATAACTGTTTTTGAAAAAAGTCTTATTGATTGTGAATTAGAATCTTTAGAAGAAGGAGATTATCTGAAAGTTACCGTTGCACCTGAAGATAGCAGATTGTTTAATTGATATAATAAATATACGTTTGTTCAACTATCACTTCTTTTGCAAGATGATACCGTAGTATATAGTCACGCATATAAGATAGAAGTTCTTGATACCATTAATGATAGCGCGTTTGAGGAGGAAGAATAATGCTGGAAAAAACATTTGATTTTGGAAAAAATTATATTGTATTAGATTATAAAATAAATAAAATGCAAAAAGAGGCAATTAACAGCGCTTCTTTTGATTTAGATAGTTTTACTGTCACATTGACTTTTTTTAATTCTGTTGGAACTATTTTAAATACTGCAACTTTTGACTTACCTTTAGATACTCTTATATCAAGTGCTGAACTTGACTACGACGAAAAGAAAATTATTTTTAATACTGCAGGGAGCACCCCAATTGAATGTGATATCACCACGCTAGTTGATACCGTTGAGGCAAAAATAACAATTCCAGCAACGAGTAATGACGGAGAAGTTTTAAGATATTCAGAGGACGGGGGTTGGATATCTAGTAACCATGTTGGCGGCCTTATCTCTTCTGGCCAGGTTGCAGCTGCGTCATTTATTGCGAAAGAGAATGATGGTTGGGATGCAAAAGGATTAATTTTAGGTGAAGGGGACCCAGTTCTTAAAAATGATTTCGGCAATATATCTATTATGCCAGCAGCCTTCGGAGTTGCGGGAATTGGCACACTTACCCCCAATAGTTTATATAAACTTGATGTGGCTGGAAATGCCCACATCAATGGGGTTCAGGTTGGAACTTTTAGTGAAGACACATATGGAATCTATAATAATTTTTCTTCTATTGCTTTGTATGATGCTGTCTCTAACAACTATTTATATGCCAATGGGGACATTTCTTATAACCCGCATGATTATAGGTTAACTGTGTATTCAACTACTATTGGTGTTTTATCCACAGAGGAGATGACAAATCTTACGGGAATTGGGGACACTAGAAGTGGAATTAATTTTATAACGTATGATAACAATACAGGCCTTTGTGATGTGTTTGATGGGGTACTTTCTTATAATTTAAGTACGGACAGTGCTGAATTCCGCGCTAACAACATATCTTTGGTTTCCAACAGTTTTTCAGTTGATTTGGATGAAACAAACTATATAAGAGCATTGCCAGACACATTTGGGTTTAATATTGCCGGAGAAAGCTTCTTAGCAGAGGGCGGTTATTGGCTATCACATAACGTTGCAGATGCTTCAACCGTGTTGAATATCACGCTTAAGGCCGAGGGAACGGGAAAATTAACCAGTTGGAAAGTTGACACCAGTGAAAAAGCTTACCTTGATAACGATGGGAGCATGTCGCTTGGTGGTAATTTGAATATTGCTGGAGATATTATTCAACAAGGCAGTGCATACGAAACCCACGCCGAACATATTTATACAACAAAAGACCATATTATATTAAGAGATGGTGCTGTTGGTGGTTTAGCAGTTGGTGCTTATGCTGGTTTAA
>Ga0172375_10006946_pt1 | contig 15674 bp, 16 predicted proteins | sample LakKiv1m_FD_114537 | JGI IMG/M metagenome (GOLD analysis project Ga0172375, IMG submission 114537) | Freshwater microbial communities from Kabuno Bay, South-Kivu, Congo - kab_092012_11.1m | ecosystem: Environmental > Aquatic > Freshwater > Lake | place: Democratic Republic of the Congo...
AATCGTCACGAACAAGAACACCATCCCATTTGACCCAAGAGGTCCCAGAATCACAAGCGGACTGAGGCTGGGGACGCCGGCCCTCACCACACGGGGAATGAAGGAATCGGAAATGAAAGAGATCGCGCGTCTGATCCAGGAGTTACTGGAACATCCGGTTGACCCCCACGTGCTTCAGCGAACCCAGGGCGTTGTCTCTGATATGTGTCAAGCGTTTCCGATCTATCAGGATGAATAGGCGACGACCTCGTGAATCCACGGATTCTAAGTTTCAATTGATGTATCATACGTAAGGCTGTCTCATGCCGCGACCCTCGTGGGACGAATATTTCATGTCCATCACCGGAATGGTGGCCAGTCGGTCGACCTGCCTACGACGCCACGTGGGCGCCATCCTCGTGAAAGATAAAAGGATCCTGGCAACAGGGTACAATGGCGCTCCTGCCGGCCTCAAACACTGCGAGGAGACGGGCTGCCTGCGCGCAAATGCCTCTGTGCCGTCCGGCATGAGGCATGAACTGTGCCGCGGATTGCACGCCGAACAGAATGCCATCATTCAGGCGGCGTGCTATGGCATTTCCATCAGCGGCTCGACCCTCTATTGCACCAACAAACCCTGCATCATCTGCTCCAAGATGATCATCAATGCGGGTATCCGGACGGTATTATACCAGGATGGATACGATGATCCGCTCGCCGATACCATGCTGGCCGAGGCCGGCGTTCAAATCGTGAGGTTTCCGCCGTGATTTGTCCCTACTGCACTCAAATTGACAACAAGGTGATCGATTCCCGACTCAGCAAGGACGCCAGGACGATTCGAAGAAGACGGGAATGCATCGCTTGCGGCCGAAGGTTCACCACTTATGAAAAGCTCGAAGATGTACTTCCCATGGTGGTGAAAAAAGATGGGAGACGGGAACCGTTCAGCCGTGAAAAGATCATTTCCGGCATTCGCAAGGCGTGTCAAAAACTGCCGGTCAGCGTGGCGCGTATCGAGGAGTTCGTGGATTCCCTCGAGACCCATTTCCAGGACCTGGGCAAGAAAGAGATTGACAGCTCAGAGGTCGGGGAACGGGTCATCGGTAAATTGAAGGAATGGGATGAGGTTGCCTATGTGCGCTTCGCATCCGTGTATAGACAATTTAAAGATATCAAAGAGTTTATGTCAGAACTTGAAGAAATACTTAAGGCAAAACAGGAGAAAGGGAATCCCTGAGGTCAGCCGAAGCCTGGACCTTTCCCCATTTAGACCCTGTCACTTCCTTTCCATGCATGCAGACACGACCGCTCCATGACCCAGATGTCTATTTTATGACGCTGGCCCTGCGCGAGGCCCGAAAAGGACGGGGCCGGACCTCTCCCAATCCTGCGGTGGGAGCGGTCATTGTCAGGGACGGAGAGGTGGTGGCAAGGGGCTATCACCGGCGGGCAGGCCTTCCTCATGCCGAGGTCGAGGCCCTGACCCGGGTGGGGCATCGCTGTCCCGGAGGGACCCTGTATGTCACCCTGGAACCCTGCAATCATGTCGGAAGGACCCCCCCATGCACGCAGGCCATCCTGAGCAGCGGCATTCGGAGGGTGGTGGTCGGAATGAAGGACCCCAATCCTCGGGTAGCGGGGGGCGGATGTGCATTTCTGAGGTCCCATGGGCTGGACGTGACCGAGGATGTTCTGGAGTCGGAATGCCGCCGGCTCATTGAGGACTTCCTGGTGTATGTCACCCAGGGACGGCCCTTCGTCTCGGCGAAATCGGCCATGACGCTCGACGGATGGACCGCGACATCCACGGGCCATTCTCAATGGATCACCAGCGAGGCATCGAGGGCCTTTGTTCACCACCTGAGGGATCGCGTGGATGCCGTGATGGTGGGAGTGGGGACGGTGCTCGCGGACAACCCATCACTGACCGCCCGGCTGAAAAGGGGGAGGGGAAGGGATCCGCTCCGCATCATCGTGGATACCCATTTAAGGACACCCCCTGATGCCACGGTGTTAACCCAGAGCTCAGACGCGCCCACCCTTATCGTGACGGGGGAGGGTGCGACCGCCTCCCATAGCGGGGTCTTCGGAGGAAACGTCTCCCTGCTGACATGCCCGGTTCGAGACGGAAAGATCGACCTTAAAACCCTAATGAGGCGGCTGGGAGACATGTCCATCATGAATCTCCTGCTGGAAGGCGGGGCCGGCATCACGGGCGCCATGCTGAGGGAAAGGCTGATTGATAAATTCTACCTGTTCAAGGCGCCGAAACTCCTGTGCGGGAATGATGGGGTGCCCCTCGCAGCAGGGCCGGGGCCGGAAAAAATGGATCACGCCCTCAGGGTGAAGGGGATTCGAGTGAGACGATTTGGAGACGATACCCTGATAACCGGGTATCCCTCATACATGACCTTATAAACGGGATGATGCTGGATGTCCCGATGATGGGGGGCTGTCGACCTCCACGATCCAATTGATACCGTGCCTCATTCCAGAACCGACGCCATGTTTCGAGATAGGCCGCAGCCGGTCATTTCCTCCGATGAAGGGCTTCGCCCTTTTCCGACAGCACATCTCCAGACCTGCGAAAGAACGAATCTCGCCTTTTTCGATGTCCCAATGACGGCTTCATCTCAATGCAGGGGCGTTGCTGGCTCAAAATAGCCAAAGAGCCCCAACCTTTGGCCCCTGGACCCCAAAAATGGGGTCATTGGGGCGTGAACGCCACACATGGGAAAGCGAATTCCCTCTCTGTCTCTATGGCCACTGTTTACAAAACCAAATAAAAACAATGAGGTGGATTTTTCGTCGATTTTATGGCACAAAAGGTGCATGCCATTGCGCGACCGTGAACATCGCGCCATAGCGTCACGGTTGGAGGTTTCCGATCCACAGACGACGTTGCCTCATTCTTTTAACCGAAGATGCCCTTTTGATCACCCATTCAATCGAGTTCTCGGTTGCTATATCGCTCATGAGAGGAGTCACCCATGAACAGAGATCCATTTATGCCATCGGTAGCAATCAAACTTATGATGTTGATAGGGACAGTCATCGGTTTTGTGATCGGTTTTTCAGGAGGGGAAGATGCAACCAGTTGTCTTCTATTTGAGACAACATTCCGGCAAGAGAATCAAAGTGCTCGGCTTGACCCACTGTGTGCACCTTATTTGGATTGGGGCTGCGCTGCAGTTGAAGGAGAAAATCTTGTGGTCTCCTTGGCGATGAACGATCCGGCCCTTGGCTCAAGAGAGTTGCCCCGCGGGCCCTTGGCCCAAAGCAACTATTTAGAAAATAGAGGAAAAATGGTTATTGATGCGGATGGCCCGTTAGCGGATGTTGGAGACCACGTGGTCGTCGCACTTGGAGAGATGGCCAAGCCCTATCATCCCATCATTGTAAAGGCCGCCCACCGGAACCAGGTGGATCCGGCCCTTATCAAGGCCGTTATCATGGCTGAATCAGCTTACGACCCCCAGGCCGTTTCCAGCGAAGGCGCTGCAGGCCTCATGCAGTTGATGCCGCGAACGGCAGAGGCACTCGGCGTGGAAGACGTCTTCAATGCAGAAAATAATGTGAATGGGGGCGTCAAGTACTTGAAACAGCTCCTCGACGAATTCAACCAAGACATCGAACTGGCCCTGGCTGCCTATAATGTGGGGAGCGGCACGGTCCGGCGGCATCAAGGGATCCCCCCCGGCAAAGAAACCGAGTCCTATATCCAAAAGGTGTTTGGCTATTACTATCTGTACAAAAAGGAGGCGGCCCAGCAAGCCGGCCACGTGTAATTCCGACGCACAGCATCGACTCCTTTCTGATTTTATCCATCTCCGCCCTTTTCACCTTGACCTGCCTCTGCCCCCTGATATAAGTATACCCCGGTCGAATGAAGGCGCTGGGCCGAAGGGCAGACGGAACAGGGACGCCTCAGCGTCCAGCGCGATATGGTGTCCTGGAACGTCAACATTTGCCAAAAGCGAATGAAATAGAAGGCAGTATACCTATGGAACAACCGAATCCAGAAGGGCAGGGCAGATTGATTCACCAGGTGATCGCCCAAGGTCTCTGTGTTCGATGCGGCGCCTGTGTCGGAATATGTCCATATTTTAATTACTTCGATGGCCGACTGGTCGTGATGGATTCCTGCCCTGCAGGGGAGATATTTCGATGCCTGCACGCATGCCCCAGGGCGCCTTTTGAGGGGACTTCTTCATCCAGACATGAAGAAGCCGATGACATGGGGAATTACCAGGCGATATGGTTGGCGCGGGCAACCGACGAGGAGATTCGAGAGAAATCCCAATACGGCGGGGTGGTATCCGCGCTCATCCTCTATGCGCTTCAAAAGGAGATGATATCCTCCGCGGTTCTGACAGACCGTGGAGGACCTTTCGCGCCAGAGGGTCGACTGGTGAACCGTCGATCCGATGTCCTTGATTGTGCCGGTTCCCGCTATGCAGCGTCCGGCAGTCTTTCAGTGTTGAACAGGGCCATTCAAGAGGGACATTCCGGGTTGGGTGTGGTGGGTCTCCCCTGCCAGATGGAGGCCCTTGCGCGAATGGGTCGAATTCAACCGGACGGGAAGGAGCGGGCAAGCGCCATATCGCTCAGAATCGGCCTTTTCTGCACCTGGGCCCTTGATTACGGACGGTTGGAGGCCTATCTCAGACGGCATGACGTGGCAGGTCCGATTCTGAAATCGGACATTCCACCGCCCCCTGCGGAGGTGTTCCAAGTGAAGACCGAAACGGGCTGGGTGGACTTTCCCCTTTCAGATATCCGGACCATGGTGCAGAAAGGATGCTCCCTCTGCGAAGATATGACTGCGGAGCACTCGGATCTCTCCGTTGGGACCGCCGAAGGGCATATCGGCTGGAACACGGTGATGGTGAGAAGTGATTCGGGTCGCAGTCTCCTGGATGGGGCCGTCGAGGAGGGCTGGATCGAGACGGCCGATGTTCCCTTGCAAAATTTCGAGCATCTGAAAGAGGCGGCACGTAACAAACGGAAAAGGGCCAGGCAGGCAAGCGCGGACCGATCTGCGTCCAATGAGTGAACCATGAGAAGCGTCAGCGACAGGGAATGGGGAGAGGTTCTCCTTCAGGGGAATGAGGCCATTGCACGAGGGGCACTGGAGGCGGGTGTCAAGTTTTGTGCAGGGTATCCGGGCAACCCGTCATCAGAAATAATCGAGACGTTGATCGAGGCCTCCCACGACCTGCCCGTCTATGTGGAATGGTCGGTCAACGAGAAGGTGGCACTCGAGGCCGCGGCCGCAGCGTCCTTTGCGGGATGCCGGGCCATGGCCAGTATGAAGCAAAACGGCGTCAACGTCGTCTCTGACTTTCTGACCAATCTCGCCCTGTCCGGGACAAGGGGAGGGCTCCTCCTGGTGACCTGCGATGATCCGGGGGGCATATCAAGCACCAATGAGGAGGATGCGAGGCACTTTGCCCGATTGGCCCAGATCCCGCTGCTGGAGCCTGCCACGCCGCAGGAGGCTTTGGAGATGACCCGGTGGGGATTCGAGTTGTCCGAAAGCATTCGGAATATCGTATTGCTTCGAAGCGTATCCCGCCTGTCCCACACCCGGACCAATGTTCGAACAGGGCCGATCCGCCAGGACAACGCCAGGGCCGTGGTTGACACGCACACCCCTTTTCACACCTTTCCAGTGGTCGTCAAGGACAGGGCCAGATACGATAAACTGAGACAGGCTATGGAGCAGTATGAGGCCTCCCCCTTTAACCGGTACGAGGGGCCCGAACGACCGGAAATGCTCATCATTTCATGCGGGTGTGCCTGGAATTACGCGGAGGAAGCGGTGGAGATCCTGGACCTCGGCGAGAGGGTGGGGATCTTGAAAGTGGGGACCACATGGCCCCTTCCGAGGAGACTCTTGGAGGGCCGCCTGAAGAACTGCGATCGCGTGCTTTTTGTGGAGGAGATCGATTCCTTCCTGGAAGACAACGTCAAGGCCCTGGCTGCAGATATCGGCGGGGCCGTCGGTTCCAAGGAATACATGGGGAGGGCCTCAGGCCACATACCTTTGTGCGGCGAACTGACACCCTCGGATATACTTCGCATCCTGGGAGACTCCTTCGGCATCGCTTGGGAAAATCGAGCGTATCGAGACAAGATATCAGACCTCATCGGCAATCGACTTCCTCCCAGGGAATTCGGGTTCTGTCCGGGATGCCCCCATCGGGGTTCATATTATGCCATCAAAAAGGCCCTGACCTGGGACCATCGGGACGGATTTGTGTCCGGCGACATCGGGTGTTACAGCCTTGGACTATTCCCGACGGGGTTCAACCAGGTAAAATCGGTGCATGCGATGGGGTCCGGACTCGGCATTGCCTCTGGCTACGGGAAACTCGCACGATTCGGCTTTGATCAACCCGTGATTACGGTTGTCGGGGATTCCACCTTCTATCATGCAGGTCTTCCGGGTCTGATCAACGCTCTATTCAATCAGTCCGAGATCCTCCTCCTCGTCCTGGACAACAGCGCAACGGCCATGACCGGATTTCAGCCTCACCCGGGAAGCGGCAGCACCGCCATGGGCCTTCCGACCGATCCGGTGGATATCGAGGGACTGTGCCGGGCCTTGGGCGCCCATGTGGAGGTGAGCGACCCCTATGACATGGAAACCGCCGCGCGGGCGATCTATCGGCTGCTTCAACAGAGCGGCCCCAGGGTCCTTGTCATGCGCCGCAAGTGCGCCCTGGTGCAGGGAAGGGAAGGGGGTTTTCCGTTTCGAATGCGCGTCCGGCCGGATCGGTGCGCTGGGGAGGCATGCGGATGCGGTCGTTACTGCACCCGCGTATTTCGATGCCCCGGGCTGATATGGGATCAAGAGGCAAAAAAGGCCAGGATCGATGACGTGATCTGCGTGGGTTGCGGCATCTGCGCCGACATATGCCCACAGGGCGCTATCGAGCGAGAGAAAAAGGCATGATGAATCTGTTGAATCTGATTATAACAGGCGTCGGCGGACAGGGGAATGTGCTGGCCTCCCACATTGTGGGTCAGGCTGCCGTCAGAAAGGGATGGCGCGTCACCATCGGCGAGACCTTTGGTCTGTCGCAACGGGGAGGCGCTGTGATGAGTCATATTCGGTTGTCCGAGAGCGCCAATTATGGGCCTCTGATACCGCCCAACCGGGCGGACATCATCATCGGACTGGAACCCCTGGAGACATTGCGGACGGTTATGGAGTACGCCAACGATGAAACGGTCTTTATTGCCAACTCGAGACCGATACATCCCCTCAATGTCATTGCGGGGGATGCGGCATACCCTGATCCTGGCTGGATTCGGGGCGTCCTTGAAAAGGCCGGCCGAAGACTCTACTGGCTGAATGCCACTGACGTCGCGGTGAACCTGGGAGGCCCTATCATGCTCAATATGGTCATGCTGGGCGCCCTCTGTGAACTGGATCGTTTTCCTTTGACCGCCGCGGATATTCAGGACGTCATTCAGAGGATGTTTCCCGCGTCCAAACTATCCGTAAACATAGAGGCCTTAAGAATCGGTGGAGACATGATTCAAGCCCATGAAAATTGATCTGCACATACACTCCAGACTTTGCTCGGACGGCAAACTGACCCTTCCCGAGATATTCAAAGAGGCCCATGCGAGGCATATCTCACTTATTTCGATTACCGATCATGACAATGTCGCGTGCCAGGAGATCGCTGAAACCCTTGCGCTGGAATACGGCATGGATTTTCTCTCAGGCGTGGAATTGAACATCGCTTTCTCCCACCCACGGTTCAAGGATGGAAAGCGTGTCTCATTAGATATCCTGGGCTATCAGTTCGATACCCGCCATCCCTCTCTTACTCAAAAGATAGGGGAATTGATCGCCTATCGTCGGCATCGCGCCGAGGAGATCCTGGAGAACATCAATCATGAATTCGAGAGAAGGGGCTTGGCCCCTTTCACACAGGAAGACCTGACGGCCATCGAAGCAACCGTGGACGGGGCCTTTGGAAGGCCCCACATCGCCAATTACATGGTCATGAAGGGCATTGTCGCCACCAGGCAGGAGGCCTTTGATCGCTATCTGGTGGCCTGTGACGTTCCCAAGATGCCTCTTTCCCTGGAGGAGGCCTCCGGTCTGATTCGAAACGCAGGCGGAAAGGTCATGCTCGCCCATGGGAACGACCCGAATGGCACCTCTCTGGCAGCCCTCACCCCATCCATTGAGGAGCAGCGCCGGATCATTCGAGAGGCCATGCTTCCCTTCCTGGATGGGATCGAGTGCTGGCATCCACGGTTGAGCCCCGAGACGACCGCGGCCTACACCGCGCTGGCCTGCGAAGAAGGGCTGATGGTCTCAGGGGGGTCCGACTGTCATCAAGATCCGGTTATTATGGGTACGGTCCATGTCCCCTCCTATGTGGCCGCACAGTTCGGCATCGGCGAGACGGAAGGAAGCCCATGAGGGATATGATCAAAGACTTGCAGGTCCCTTCGGCCCTTCCGGACCCGACAGAGAGCGTCACCCTGGTCCAGACCCATATCTCGGTCGTATTGGTGGCCGACGCATTTGTGTATAAGATCAAAAAGCCTGTCAATTTCGGTTTTTTGGACTTCTCCACCCTTGAAAAGCGGAGGTACTACTGCCACCGGGAGATCGAGTTGAACAGACGGCTCAGCAGCAACCTCTACCTGGACGTCCTTCCGGTCACCATTCAGGGAATGAGCCATACGTTACGGCCCACTGGAAAAGAACCGGTGGAATACGCCGTCAGGATGAGACGCATCCCGGATGAGAGGCTGATGAAGTCCGTCTTTGCCAGGGGTGAGATAACCGACAAGGATCTCCAGCGGATTGCGCAGGTCGTTGCGGCCTTTCATTCACGGGCCGAAAGGAGTGAGGCGATTGATCTCTTTGGGCTGCCCGAACGGTTCAGGATCAATACGGATGAGAATTTCGACCAGATCGAGAGGTACATTGGCATCACGGCCTCAGACGATCAGTTCCGGTCCCTGAAGGCCTGGACAGAGGATTTCTACCGAGCGAATCACGCCCTTTTCATGGAACGGATCGATCAGGGCCGCATCAGGGACTGTCATGGGGACCTTCACATGGAGCATGTCTGTCTTACGGAAGATATCCCGATCTTTGACTGTATCGAGTTCAACGACCGGTTTCGTTACAGTGATACCGTCGCTGACATCGCCTTCCTTCTGATGGACCTGGAATTTCACGGGGGGGCCGGGCTGGCCGCCACTCTATGGGATTATTACAAAGACCTGGCCGGTGAGAAAGACATGGATGCCCTGCTGACATTTTATAAAGTTTACCGGGCGGTTGTGAGAGGAAAAGTGAACGGATTTCAGGTAGACGATGCATCGATAAGCGTTCAGGAAAAGGAGCGGGCGATATCGACCGCCAAGAAATATTTTGAGCTCGCGTGCTCGTACATACGCATTTAGAAGAGGAGTGATGTCATGAGAGAACCTTTTGTGCCGTTCATGGAACGGGAATTGGGACCGAAAACCGTCCTCATTGCGTGCGGCCTCCCCGCATCGTACAAGACGGAGACAACGGAGGTGATCGCAGATCTGAAGGGATACACCATCCTGAGATCCGACCTGATTCGGCTGGAAGTCCTCAAGAACGAGGATATCTTCGACGAAAAGGTGGCCTCCAACATGAACAAGCGAACCCTCGTCTACGACGAGATGTTTCGAATGGCCAACGACCTGGGGGCCAAAAGCGCCTCCATGATCCTGGATGCCACCTTTGTCACCCAGGCCCTGCGACGGCGCGCCGCAGAGGTGGCGGCACGACATGGCATGAGACTGGTTATCCAGCAGACGCAGTGCCCCAAAGAGGTCTCTCTCAGACGTATTTCGCAAAGGAGCAAGGAAAACTACGAATCCAATGCGCTCACCGAGCAGGCCTATACCAACAATGTGAAGAAGTTCGAACCGGTGGACCTGAACGACCTCAAAGACCTGCACCCTCAACTGGGAATCACCCATCTCCTGGTGGATACCACATCGGATTTGACAGAAGAATGGTATGTCATCGGAAAGACGACGCGATAGCGGGGCCAATGCGGCGATGGACGCGGCTGTGAACGGCCTCAAACAGAGGATTCTCGCCTCCAGAGGAAGGATTCCGGCGGATCTCGTCCTCAAGGGGGGGCAGGTGGTCAACCTCTTTTCCGGAGAAATTGAGACCGGAGACGTAGCGGTCTCGGACGGGGTCATTGTGGGTGTGGGCCTTGAGTATCATGGAACCATGGAGATCGATGTCACCAACCAGTGGGTTGTCCCCGGGCTGATCGACGGACACCTCCACGTCGAGAGCAGCATGCTTTCCCCTTCGCGTCTCGCTGCTGCGCTCCTGGTTCACGGAACCACTGCCATCGTGGCGGATCCCCATGAGATCGCCAATGTCATGGGCCTGGCAGGGATTCAGTTCATGCTGGATGACAGCACCGGCATTCCGTTTGACGTCTTTTTCATGGCCCCCTCTTGCGTGCCGGCAACCCATCTGGAGACCTCCGGCGCGGCCCTGACGGCCTCGGATCTGAGGGAACTCCTGGGGGAAAGCCGCGTGTTGGGGCTGGCGGAGATGATGAATTTCCCAGGCGTGCTGATGGGAGATCCCGGGGTCCTTGAGAAGCTCGTCCTTTTTAAGGACCGGGTCGTGGATGGTCACGCCCCCGGGTTAACGGAATACGACCTGCAGGCCTACCTGAGCGCCGGCATCGGTTCAGATCATGAATCAACCGTTCGACTGGAGGCCTTTGAAAAGATGAAAAACGGGATGCTGGTCATGATACGTGAGGGGACCTCGGCCAGGAATCTCGATGAGCTGTTGCCGCTGGTCACCGAGAGAAATGCTTCGCGGTTCTGCTTTGTCTCGGATGACCTGCACGCGGAGGATATTCAGGACCGCGGACACCTTGATTATGTTGTGAGAAGGGCGATCCGATCCGGCCTCGATCCGGTCACTGCGATCCGTCTGGCCACGCTCAACCCGGCCTCCTATTTCGGGTTGCGCAGGCGAGGCGCCATCGCTCCGGGCTACCAGGCCGATCTGGTCGTTTTGAATGATCTAAAGGCCTTCGATGTGGCCAGCGTCTACAAGAACGGCCGTCAGGTGGTGACGGAAGGGAGTATCGTGTCCTCGGAGTGGGATGGGCCCGGCGTGCCGTTGGATCGACGGGCACCCTTGTCCATCGCCCCTCTGAAGGCGGACGACTTCCGCATCCCACACCCCGGTGGGAAGGCGCGGATTATCGACGTGGTGCCTGGACAAATCATTACCCGCGGTTCCCTGGAGGTTGTCCCCGTTCTCAACGGCCTCGTGAAAACCGATCCTGAAAAGGATCTCCTGAAACTGGTCGTGGTAGAAAGGCATCGGGCAACCGGCCACATTGGACTGGGCCTGGTTCGCGGCTTCGGGCTTCGGGAAGGCGCCGTCGCTTCCTCCGTGGCCCATGATTCCCACAATGTGATCGTCGTGGGTGTCACCGACGCAGAGATCCTCAGGGCGGTCGAGGTCGTGCGGGATATGAGGGGTGGGCTTAGTGTGGTTCGGGGAGATGAAACGCTTGCGCAGGTGCCCCTTGAGATCGGCGGCCTCATGTCCTCCCAGCCTCTCGATATGCTGGTCCCGCAACTCAAGGCGGTCAAGAAGGCCGTTGCGGTCCTGGGCTGCCGGCTGGGGGAACCATTCATGGCCCTCTCTTTTCTGGCGCTACCGGTCATCCCCGAACTCAAACTGACCGACAGGGGCCTGGTGGATGTCAACCGTTTCGAATGGGTTCCCCTCTTTGCTGGAGCTTAAGGGGGCATTTTCATGGCTGCTCAATCCGTGGGCATCATCTACAAACATCACCACGAGCCGGCCAAAGAAGAGGCTGAACGGCTCCGTGCCTGGTTTACCAAACAGGGCATTCAAGTCTTTTCAGAGGAGATGGATGCCAAAGGCCCCGCCAATGGGACCGTAAAGGAATCGTCCGCCATTCCCAATCACGTGAACTGGGTGGTTGTTCTGGGGGGAGACGGAACCCTTCTGGGTGCGGCGCGTCGGGTGGGTCGTTATGGCGTTCCCATCCTGGGGGTTAACCTGGGGGGTCTCGGGTTCCTCACCTGCATCCCCCTGGCACGGCTGTATCCTGTGGTTGAGACCATGATCCATGATGGTCTTGATGTGGAAAGACGGACGATGATCGAGGCCCGCGTGATGCGGGATGAGCAGGAAGCCATCCGGTTTGAGGTGCTCAACGACGTGGTCCTCAACAAGAGCACCCTGGCCAGGATCATCGACCTGGATGTCGCCATTAACGAAGACTTTCTCACGACCTTCAGGTCTGACGGTCTGATCATATCGACCGCCACCGGTTCCACTGCCTACAACCTGTCCGCGGGGGGACCTATCATTTATCCTTCGTCTGAAACATTCGTTCTGACCCCGATTTGTCCCTTTACCCTGACGAATCGCCCGATCATTGTACCGGACAGTGCCCTCATCCAGATTACGCTGGGCAAAGAGAGTGAGGAAACCGTGATCCTCACCTTTGACGGGCAGGTGGGTTATGATCTGCTTCACGAGGATGTGGTGATGCTTCGGAAATCCAGTGAGAAAATCACCCTGTTCAAATCTCCCGATCAGAGTTACTTCGAGATCCTCAGGACCAAACTGATGTGGGGAGGACTGCCCAAGGGATCGACGACGAATGACTCGGGTTGAAGAGACCGTGGGTCAGCCCTGGAAACACGCTTCTGTAAAAATGCCTTCTGCATTCAATTCCAAGACGCCCGAGGCACAGCCCAGGAGGCTGATCCGCCAGATTTTTCGAGTGGATCGCGAGGAGATATCCTATCTCAGATTCACGTTGGAGTCGTATGACGGCATGGCGCTGGTGGGAACTTTGGATCCCCACGCCGCTCTGATCCATGTCCTGACGCCGCCTGAATGCGTGACCGCGTTACATGAGCTATTGGAGTCTCTTCGAGAGAAGGAAGGCCTTCGAATCGAACCGCTAATGCGGCCCAGCCCGCAAAGCAAAGGCAGATAGGTTTCAGGCTCATCAGAAATGGAGATTAGGGGGCATATGTGCCCCAGACGAAGGCGTGACCGTTGCCAAAGACCTTCTATATTGAAACCATGGGCTGCCAGATGAATGCGCACGATTCGGATTTCCTGGCGCAGTCCCTGATCAACAGCGGATTTGTTCCGGTCGACGGCCCTGGACAGGCGGATGTCATTCTGGTCAACACCTGCGTGGTGCGTGCCAAGCCCGAACAGAAGGCCTATAGTTTTCTCGGACGGGCATCAGCCATCAAGACTGCGAATCCAGGGATATTCATCGGAATTGTGGGATGCCTCGCCCAGATGAAAGGGGCTGAGCTGCTCAAGCGCTTCCCCCAACTCGACCTGATCATGGGACCGCGAGAGATATCCCGCTTTCCGGAGGTCGTTGAGTCCATTCATGATCCTACGGAAAAGACCGTAGCGACCCGTCTGGATGGCTCGCCCCCCTGCCATTTAGGGCCCAGTTCACGACATGACGGCAAGGTTACCGGGTACATTTCCATTATGGAGGGATGCAACAACTTCTGTAGTTACTGCATTGTCCCCTACGTCCGCGGCCGAGAAACATCCCGGCCCCTCCAACAGATCATGAGCGAGGCGGTCAGCCTCATCTCACACGGCGTCAAGGAGATCACCCTGCTCGGGCAAAATGTCAACTCTTACCTCTGGAAGGGGAGGAGTGCGATCGAACCCGTTGATTTCCCAAGACTCCTGAGGGAGTTGAGTTCATTGAATGGGCTGCTAAGACTCCGCTTTGTCACCTCCCACCCAAAGGATCTCTCCGACGAGTTGATTTCCTGTTTCGGAGAGATCCCTAATCTTTGTTCCCATATTCATCTTCCGTTTCAGGCAGGTTCGGACCGTATTCTCAAGCTGATGCACCGAGGATACGGCAGGCGTGACTACCTGAGATTGGTGCAAAAACTGAGGGCTGCGAAACCGAATATTGCCATTACCAGCGATGTTATGGTAGGGTTTCCCAGTGAAAGCGATCAGGATTTTGAAGACACACTCGACCTGATCCGCCGTGTCCGCTTCGATTCCCTGTTCTCATTCGGCTACTCGGATCGAATGGGAACCGCTGCGGAACACATGGAGGACAAGATCAGCCCCCTGACAAAGGCGGTTCGGCTGAGCATCCTCCAAAGCCTGCAAAAAAAGATCACTCTTGAAAAGAACACCGAACTCGAAGGAAGACTTGTCCCCGTACTGGTGGAAGGCAGCAGTAAACGAGGGCACCAACTGTCCGGCAGGACGGATACATATAAAATAGTCAATTTTAACGGCGAAATAGACTTAATAGGAAAGATAGTTAATGTTAACATTGAACGTTCATTTCTTAATTCCCTGTGGGGAGAAAGGGCCCTCTAACTCCCAGTTACAACGGGAATCCCTTGGGAACTCGGGGTGGCATGCCTATGGAATCAGATGGGATTCGTTATTGTGATGAGTTTATACTGGTGGTCGACGATGAAGAGTTTGTCAGGGAACCGATCGTGGCCATGCTGAACCGACTCGGCTTTCAGGCCCAGGCCGCGGCATCCGGGGAAGAGGCCCTTGAGCAACTTGCCGAGACAAGGGCCACGTTTCTCCTCACCGATATCCGTATGCCGGGCCGTGTGGACGGACTCGATCTGATTCGTCAGACGAAACATCTGCATCCACAGGTCTGCGCGATCGCAATGACCGGCCATTCAAGGGAGTTCAACTACGTCGAGGTGATCAACGCGGGGGCCACCGACTTTGTCAATAAGCCTTTTGGAATTGAGGAACTTGAGGCCAAGATCAAACGTGCCATCATGGAGCGAAACACACGTCAGGAACTGAACAGACTGTCCATTACCGATTCCCTGACCGGGCTCTATAACCAGCGGCATTTCTACGCTCGACTCAAGGAAGAGATCGGGAGGTCAAGGCGACAGAATCATATGCTGTCCCTGGTCCTTTTTGACCTGGACGCTTTTAAGCAATACAATGACTCCTATGGGCATTTGGCCGGGGATAGACTTCTTCAAAAGGTTGGAGAGGTCATCGGCACCAAGATCAGGCAGGATGTGGACTCCGGATACCGCTATGGCGGAGACGAATTTGCGGTCATTCTCATCGATGCGGATGCCGCGGTGGCGGAAATGATGTCCCTCCGCATTCGAGATGGGATTCAGGAGACCTGCGGCCTGACCGCCAGCGCGGGCTATGCGACGCTCTCCGAAGGTCAAACCGCTGACGATCTGGTTGGCGATGCGGACAAGCGCCTCTATGCCCACAAGGATCAGCAGCGGAAAGAGATGGGAAACGGGCTTTGAAAGCGATAACGATCGCACGACTCTTATTGTCTGATAAGATATATTATGTCAACTTATTACGGGGAGCAAAACTCCAGGGAAATCCATTTGCCACCGCCGGGTCAAAAATATCCGTTGACATCTCCCCCTTGGATCTGTTAGAGACGGTCTCCATCCAACGAGCGAGCGATCCCGAATCCAAATAGAATCCCTCTCCTCTTAAATCATCGAATGGAGGTTGCATCGAATGGGTAGTGTGGTTAAGAAGCGCCGGAAGAAGATCACGAAACACAAGTACAGAAAACTCCGGAAGAAAATGCGTCATAAGAACAAATAAA
>Ga0172375_10006947_pt1 | contig 15674 bp, 15 predicted proteins | sample LakKiv1m_FD_114537 | JGI IMG/M metagenome (GOLD analysis project Ga0172375, IMG submission 114537) | Freshwater microbial communities from Kabuno Bay, South-Kivu, Congo - kab_092012_11.1m | ecosystem: Environmental > Aquatic > Freshwater > Lake | place: Democratic Republic of the Congo...
CGGGTGCGTCCGGGATCATTGGCGCATTGATCGGGCTGAGAACGCTTCTCTCCAAGCGGGTTCGTCCGCAGCCTTATCTGCACCATTGGCGAGAGATACTGGATTTCACGTTGCCGGTTGCCGTGCTTGCAATTGGCGGGCGCGTGCAGAGCACGGCTGAGTTTTTTGTGATACGCCATCGCTTGCAGGACGTCGAGTCCGCTGCCTATTATTTCATCACACGGTTTGCCGAGTTCTCAATGGTACTCTGGGCGGCGATCGGTGTGGTCTATTTTCCGCTTCTTTCAGAACGGCACGAACGGGGGGAAGCGGTTATGCCCTTATTCAAGAAGTCTATTGTCGTTATTCTGATCAGTGGCGGCCTGGTGTCTCTCGTGCTTCATGCGGGCGCGCCGCATCTGTTTGCAGCCGTGCCGAAGTGGGTGCAGTATGTACCCTACACATCCCTGATGGGTGTGGTCTCCATTACGTGCGTTCTGCAGGCTGCGCTTGCATGCTATGTATCGCATGAGGTCGCCTGTCGGCGGTTCCGTTTTGTTTGGTTTGCCGTCAGCTTTTATGTGCTGGAGGCGTTTGTACTCTATGTGGCGGGCGGGATCAGTTTCTTTCAGAGTATGCTTCCACCTGGCTTCGTCGCGCGGATCGACAGTCTTGAACTGATGCGCCTGAAGGTTATTGTGTGGACGATATTCGCCTTCACCATCTCGCTTTTCGGGGTCGCTATGTTCCAGATGCATGCCGTACAACGTCTCAAAACCGCTGTCTCGACATGAGTCTTCGCGATGCTCAAGGATCGTGTTTCTTGCCAAAGAGAAGAGAGGGTTATCCATGCGCCGCCTCGTTTACTATCTGCGTGAGAACAGTCCCATGTGCCGAAGCCTTTTCAAGATGGCGCACCGCATCAGTTTCATGCTGCTTGACCGGGAGGAGAGGCACGCGCTCGTCTTCTACCGGCAGTTTGTCCGCCCCGGTGATCTGGTCTACGATGTGGGCGCGAACATGGGTACGAAGGCAAAGGTCTTTCTCAGCTTGGGCGCGCGCGTGGTAGCTTTTGAGCCTCAGGCGGAATGTGCGGATTTTTTGAGGTCTGCTGTGCTACCGCGCAAACGCTTCGAGTTGGTTCAGGCGGCCGTTGGCGCATGCGAAGGGGAAGCGGAAATGCTGATTGCAGACAACAACGTGTTGTCAACCATGTCCGCGACGTGGGTGTCTGCAGTAGCGCGGAGCGGACGATTTGCCGGGGCCCATTGGGAGCGGTCACAGCATGTCGCGGTTACCACGCTTGATATGTCCATCGTGCGCACAGGGATCCCGATTTTCATTAAAATTGACGTCGAAGGTTGTGAGTATGAAGTCCTTCGCGGGCTCACACACCGTATACCCTTTATTTCGATTGAGTACGCCTCCGAGTCTATCTCCAGCACGTTGCAGTGCATCGATCACATGGAGGGTGTTGCTCCTGTCAGCTACCAGTTCACGGTAGGTGACGCGGCGACGTTTGCCTTGCCGTCATGGGTGTCAGCATCAGAAATGAAAGAACGCCTTAGAGAAATCTGTGCCGGCAATACGCGGGCTTGGGGTGATCTATACATTCATGATGCGGATGCACTGAGGGGCGCAACGGCAACCGATAGCCAGGCTGTAACATGAGGCAAGTAGTCAATCAGGTGTGGGCTAAGATCAGAGCCGTGGCGTATATCCTCTACCTGTTGAGACAGCAGCACGGGTTGTGGATTCCCGGTTATGTGCTTGGCTTGTCGCGTCTTTTTCGCGGATTCTGTATCTTGCGGAGAGGTCGCAATGAAGCGTTTGGGCTTTCTTTCTTTGATCTTCATCCGTGTATGAGAGATCGTGTCGCCTATACGCCGGTCGATCCGGTCTATCTCTTTCAGGACACATGGGCGGCGGGCAAGATCTTCGCACGCAAACCCGAACGCCATTTGGATATCGGGTCGTCCGTCAAGACGGTCGGCATCATCGCGCAGTTCGTGCCGACAACCATGATCGACATACGGCCTCCGTCGCTGCGCCTGCCCGGGCTCACGTTCCATCCCGGCTCCATCCTTGCCATTCCGGCAGCGGCCAGTTCGGTCAGCAGCCTGTCCTCGCTCTGCGTGATCGAGCATATCGGCTTGGGGCGCTATGGCGATCCGATCGACGCCTTCGGCAGCGAGAAGGCGGCTTGCGAACTGCAACGGGTGTTGGCGGTTGGCGGTGATCTGTATGTGTCGGTTCCCGTAGATGCGTCATGCAGGATCTATTTCAACGCGCACCGCGCCTTCACGCGATCCTATGTGATGCAGATGTTCTCGCGCCTGTCGCTGATCGAAGAGCGCTACCAGTATGCTGACGCGGATGCGCTCTGCCCTGCGTATGACGCTTGCAGGGGGTTTGGGACGGGCTTGTATCATTTCAGAAAGCCAGGCGTACCTGCACGACTACCAGCCTGACTAGTGAATTTGGTCTATAGAAAGTGTGCAGCAAGAATGACTCGTAAGGTGGACAAATGATTCTCTTTATTAATAATGGGCGTCTAGGCAACCAGCTTTTCCATTTTGCGTTCATACGGAAGATCGCACATGGCAACGAGCCCATCGTGCTGTTGGGCATGGCGATGTTATTTCAGTGCTTTGACTTTGACAAACACCGAATCTACCATACAAGAAACGCTATGATACAATACATGATGACAATAATTCTGCGGTTACTATGTCGGCTAGGCATGCTCTCTGAAATTGGGATTCAGCGCATGGCCGATGGGCGACCCATGCTGGGGATCACGCAGCGTAAGGGAGTCTTGCCTGCGATACGGGTCGTCAAAGCTGACTTCTATCAGTCTGAGTCATTTTTCGACGCCGACATTGTTCATGCGGTGACGATTAAGGAGAGACCCATGACAGAAGCCAAGGCCTTCATGGCCCAGCTTCCTGCCGACCCATGCAAGGTGTTCATCCATGTGAGGCGCGGGGACTACACGGAGGAAAGTTACCTAGGCAGCAAAGGGCTTAGCTTACCTCTGGAGTATTACAAGAAGGCAGTCGCCAGAATGCGAGACAAGGTTGAAGACCCCATTTTCATTGTGTTGACCGATGACAAGGCATTCGCCAGCCGTTTGTTTGGAGCTTTTTCTCCCATGGTCTTATCAGAGCACTCGACGGATGTGGATTTCGCGATCATGACGCTTTGTGAGGCGGCAATCATCTCTAACAGTTCTTTCTCATGGTGGGGTGCCTATTATATGAAGAAGCGAAGAGTGGTAATCTCACCAAGATATTGGTTGGGATGGAGGCAAAAGATCGAGTCTTGTCCCCACATTCAGGCGCATTTCTTTGATGTCATCGAAGTGGACACGTCCTCGGACGCAGGCGTCATAGGGCATTCCAGGTGTGACGGACGGCAGAAGGACGATGTACCACTTGATGGCGCTTCGTCGAGGCTTAGCAGAGAGGGGCGTCCATGACTCTGGCGGGCTGCCAGAGATTGAAGCACGACTCCTGCGTCGGCTGCCGAATGCTCAAGCGCTGGGGCAACGGGCAACGGCTTGAGCAGCGCAGAGCCATGGGTAACGAACCGTTTTCCATTACCGGTTGTTCTACAGTGCAAAGACTGACCAAATGTTGGCGAAGAATCTGTTGTGGACAACGGCTCTGAATCCTAGTATCTATCTGCATAAACAGTGGCTGGTTTTTGACGGCGGTCATGCAGCCGATGTCGAGGTGTAAGGATGATTATTGTTGGCGATTTCGCTCCGGGCAGCAAAAAAGTTGTTGATCGGTATTCGGGCGGTTCTGTCGTCTTGGCAAACCTTGAAGGCCCGATCCTGCCGACGATCAAGGATCATCTGCCGATGCCCAAAGCGGGGCCAAGCCTGTTTTCGTGTGAGTTGCCTGATCATGGTCGTCCGTACATGTTTTCACTAGCCAACAATCACCTAATGGACTTCGGCTCACCGGGACTGGATGCAACGCTGATAGCGCTTGAAGAAAGGGGATGCAAAGCGTGCGGCGCCGGCAAAGACATTTGTGATGCAAGGCAACCGATCATGGTTGAGGACGGAGGTGTCTTAGTGGGTATCATTTCTTGTTGTGAAACTCAGTTTGGGGGAGCCGGGCGAGACACTGCAGGCGTAGCTGAGATCGGCCCGTGGATTTACCATGCTATCCGCAATCTGTGCGAAAGGGTGGATTCCGTTCTTGTATCTGTTCATGCTGCGGTTGAGGACTCGCCATGGCCTTCTCCCTATTTTCGTCAACTGTGCCGATCTTTTGTCGATGCTGGCGTTAGTGTTGTGCATGGGCATCATTCCCATGTTCCACAAGGGTTTGAAGCTCATGGAGATGGAGTGATTTTCTACGGCATGGGCAACTTTGCTGTCGACCCGGAACGGTGGCACAAGTATCCAAATGGGCTATGGTCTTTGGCGGCGGAGATAGACTTCGGTTCAAAACCAGTGCGATGGCGTCCGTTTAGCCTTGAAAATCGGCAGCAACGTGGCACCGGCTCGATCGTGATCGAGAAAAGTAACGACGATGAAAGAATGACTCGTTTGCGTCACATAGAAATGTGCAACCGGCCGTTTGATAGGCCAGAGCTGTTCGATGCGCTTTGGCAAGAGGTTGCACTGCGTGCCTATCATCACTATGGAGCGACCTGCATGCACTTTCCCTCGTTCTCAATGAATGATCGATATGCACAAATCAGAAAATGCCTATCAATGCTGAAAGGTGCCTTGTTCAATAGGTGTGTTCCCCGCCCCAACCAATCTGACTATTTGCTTTGGTATCACATGATCGCTTGCGATAGCCATCGCCAGATGTTGGCGACTTCACTCGGTGTGTTGGCTGGTGAACTCAAGGATATGCGTACCGACGAATCTCGGCAGTTGGCCGATGAGATGGTGCCTTGGTCAAGCGGCTAACCGTTTGGGACTAGGAATCGAATTGTATGTCTGAGGAAATACGGCAATTTGTGGTTTGAAAGGATCTGAGATCATGAAAGTGCCCGGCATTGTCAATCAGTATCTGCCACAATGGGTTCGTCGATGGTATCAACGGATCAAGTACCCCAAAGAGTTGGCTCAGTCGCGTGAAGTAGCTATTCTGCTCGATAAGTACGAGGCGGGTTCCACTGATTGGATACCCCGTTTCCAAGAAGATCGCCTTGGTGTCCTTATCGATTACGCTCGTCAGCATTGTCTCTATTACAGACGGGAATTTGATCGCTACAACGTTTACGGACCTGCTGACTGGGCAAATATTCCTTGTCTCACAAAGTCCCTGATCCGCAAGAACAGTCATCATCTTGTTTCAGATTGTCTGAAAAACATCCATTGGGGAAAATGTAATACCGGCGGGAGCACGGGTGAACCGCTCGAGTTTGTTTCATCAGCCTTATGTAGTTTTGTCGATATTGTACACCAGAGGTTTCAATTCAAACTGATGGGATACTGCCCTGGCGACCTTGTGGTTGCCTTTGATGGTGTTGCGGTACCCCCATCTGCTAGAAAGCGTGGGAGGTTCTGGGTTGATTTCGAGAAGCACGCGCCCTATGGGGCACGGAGTTACTCTTCTCTGTATTTTAACGAAGAGAATGCCCCGAAATATGTTGCAGAGATCCAGCGTACACGCCCAGTCATCCTGCGTGGGTATCCGTCGTTGTTGGCCTCACTGGCGAATTATTGCGTGGAACATGAGGTGAAGATGCCTTATCGTATCAAAGGGGTTGAATTGACTGCGGAAGTGGCCTACGATTTTCAAATCATAGCTATGCAAAAAGCATTTGGGTGCCCGGTATATTTTCAATATGGACATACGGAAACGTGCATTTTCGCCTACACAAAGGATGATACGTACGATTATTATTGTTCACCGGTCTACGGCCTTGTGGAGATTCTTGATGACAACCAATACCCAGTGGCTATCGGAGAAACCGGACATGTCATTGTAACCGGCTTCTATAATGTTGCCATGCCGTTTATCCGCTATGACACGGGTGATATGGCCGTGTACGGCGGAGTTCGTAACGGGGCCGTCGTGTTAAAAAGCGTAGTTGGACGTACGCAAGATTACGTTCTCGGCCCAGACCGCCAAAAGACGCCTATTACAGGGATAGTCTTTGGTTTGCATTACAAGGCGTTTAAGAATATCGTCAAGTGGCAAGTTGAGCAGAGTGTTCCCGGGGAGGTTGTGTTTACCATTAGGAGAGGTCAGGAATATTCGAGTCGGGACGAACAAGAGATTAGGGACATCTTTAGGAGTCAGGCTGGAGTTTATTCATTGTTCCGTTATATCGAGGACTTCGACGGTAAAACGCCCCATGGCAAATTCAGGTTCTTTATTCAAAAATGTCCCGTTGAGTTGTGGGAGTAGCGGGTTCAAGCGGGCGAGAGGAACGTTATGGTTCCAGTAATTATGTTTGCTTATAGGCGGATCGATGTGTTGGAAAGAACGCTTAGTTGTTTGCGAACCAATGGGATACCTAAGATAATTGTGTATTCGGATGCGACTAAGAACAAGCAAGATGCTGCCGAAGTTAATGCAGTACGTGAGTGCCTTCTAAGAATCGACTGGTGTGAAGTGGAGCACCATCACCGAACAGAGAACCGGGGGCTCGGCAGGAACATCCTGGCGGGCGTAACCGAGGCGCTGGAGAGGCATGAGGAGGTTCTGGTCTGGGAGGACGACCTGATCTGCGTGCCGGGCACCTATGCGTACCTCTGCGCCGCGTTGGAGGCCTACCGGCACGACGCGCGGGTGATGAGCGTGACCGGTTGGACGAGCCGCCACCTGACGCCTGGCGGTGTCGGGGATGCCCCCTATTTCGACGGCCGGGCAGAGTGCTGGGTCTGGGGCACCTGGCGGCGCGCCTGGCAGGGGATGACAGACGAGACGGCCTTGGACAAGTTGCGCAAGATCCGGCAGCGGGGCCAACGGCCGGACTACTATGGCGGGGATTTACCCTATATGGCCAAACAGGAGCGCGAGCGGAACATCTGGGCGGTGCGCTTTCTGTACCACCACATTCTACACAACGGATTGTGCTTGCGCCCGCCGTGGAGCATGGTGGAACATATTGGTTTCGACGAACGGGCGACGAATGCCGCCGGAACGGACAGTTGGCTGGTGAACGGAGACCTGCGGGCCTGCCCGCCGCTCCCCTCGATCTGGCCGGAGCCGGTGGAGAACCCCGGATGCGCGGCCTTGCACCGCAAGATGTGCCCGCGTCCGTGGAGTGACGTGTTCCCCTTGGGCGTGCGGTTCTGCCGACGCCTGCAGACGTTTTTCGGGAGGTGAGTGCAAAATGGTGCCTGCAGCCGCGATACGGGGCCTTCGCCATCTGGCGATCGCCGTTCTCGACCGGCTCTCTCCTCGGACGCGCATCCATTTCCGCGGCGACTATGCCGCGTGGGAGGATGCGGCGGCCGCATGCACGGGATATGGGGACGGCCTGATCCTGGAGCGTGTGCGCGCGGCCACGCGGGAGGTGGTGACGGGCCGGGCCGCCTTCGAGCGGGACTCCGTGCTTTTCAGCGACCCGGAATGCAACTGGCCGCTGCTGGCGCTGCTCTACCGGCAGCAGGCCGAGAGAGCGGGGGCCGTGACGGTCCTGGATTTCGGCGGCTCCCTGGGGAGCACGTACCACCAGCACCGCGCGTGGCTTGACGGGATACCCGGCCTGCGGTGGTGCGTGGTCGAGCAGCCCCACTTCGCGGCATGCGGCAAAGCGGAGTTTGAGACGGACCGCCTGAAGTTCTACGACGCGCTAGACCCATGCCTGGAAACCGAACGGATCACCTTCGCCTTGTTCTCGTCGGTGCTGCCCTATCTGCCCGACCCGCGGCAGGTCTTGGCTGCTGTGGCCCGTGCCGCGGTGCCGTGCCTGATGATCGACCAGGCGCTGGTGTGGGCCGACGGCGGCGAAGGCGAGCGGATCGTGGTGCAGCGGGTGCCGGCCCGGATCTATGAGGCGGCTTATCCCGCCCGGATCTGCGCCACGTCCGCGATCCTGGCCCCGCTGCTCCCGACCTACCGGCTGACCGCCTCCGAGCGGGGGTACGAGACGCCGGTCGTCGTCCGCCGTCCGTGGCGCGTCGCACAGTACCGGCGGTTTGTCTTGGAGCGGGCCCAATGAGCACGATGCCGAACTGGCTGCGACGGCAGGACTTCAACCCGAACGGGCTCGGCCTGTTGGTTAACCCGTTTTATTTCGCGCGTCGCGAACTGTACCGGGCGGTTCGGGCCTTTGCGCCGTATCTGCAGGGGCGGCTGTTGGACGTCGGCTGCGGGCAGAAACCGTATCAGCCCCTGTTCGCATGTACCGAGTACATCGGCATGGATGTGGAACAAAGCGGACACCCGCATCAGGCGGAGCGGGTAGACGTGTTCTATGACGGACGGACCTTTCCCTTCCCTGCGGTCTCTTTTGACGGCGTCGTCTGCAACCAGGTGCTCGAACACGTCTTCAACCCAGATGAGTTTCTGTGCGAGATACACAGGGTGCTGAAGCCTGACGGCATGCTCTTGCTGACGGTGCCTTTCGTCTGGGACGAGCACGAGCAGCCCTATGACTACGCGCGTTACACCTCGTTCGGCTTACGGCATCTGCTGCAGATGCACGGGTTCCGGGTCGTAAGCCATCGGAAGACGCTGAGCAATGCGCGCATTCTGTTTCAACTGGCGGGGCTGTTCCTCTACAAGAGCTCACGCCGCTTGCGCCGTACGCGCTGGAGTGCGGCCATCGCCACGCTTGTCCTGAACGCGCCGCTCAATCTGCTGGGTGCGCTCTGCTGGCGGCTCCTCCCCAAGAGCGGCGATTTCTTTCTGGATTTGGCGGCACTGGCAAAGAAGGCGGGCGATCCCGCCACATGCGGCACCTTGCCGGAGGAGGGAGTCGATGGAGACGATCACGGTTAGAAACAGCGGTTTCATCCCGATCAAGCGGATCGCCGACGCGCGCGACGGCGTGCTGTGCATCGGCGAGGCCGGGCGCGACCTGCCCTTCGAGATCAAGCGCTTCTACTACATCACCCACCTTGAGAACGCGCACAGCGTGCGCGGCAGACACGCGCACCGCACCCTGTGGCAGGCGATCTTCTGCGTCAGCGGGAGCTTCGTCCTGGGTCTGGACGACGGCACGACGCGCCAGGAGGTCCCGATGTGGCAGAACCACCTGGGCGTCCTGCTCGGGCCGCGGCTCTGGCACACGATGCACAGTTTCTCGGCCGGCTGCGTGCTGCTGGTGCTGGCATCCGACTACTATGACGAGGCCGACTACATCCGCGATTACGATGCCTTTACGGCGTTCGTGAAGGAGGGGCGATGAGAGTGCCTGTGGCTGATCCGGGGGCCTCCTACCGGCGGTTCCGTCCTGAGATCGACGACGCCGTCCGGGCGGTGTTGGAGAGCGGATGGTATATTATGGGCGACGCGTGCCGCCGTTTCGAGGAGGCCTTCGCCGCCTTCTGCGCGGCGCCCCACACCGTCGGGGTCGCCAACGGCACCGACGCCGTCGAACTGGCGCTGCGGGCCGTGGGCGTCGGTCCGGGGGATCGGGTCGTCACCGTGGCGAACACGGCGGTCGCGACCGTCTCGGCGATCGAACGGATCGGCGCGGTACCCCTCTTCGCCGACGTGGACGAGGCGACGCAGACGCTGTCGCCCGAGGCCTTCGCCCGGCTGATCGCGTGCCATCCCGCGCCACTCAAGGCGGTGGTGGCGGTACACCTCTTCGGCCAGCCGGCCGACCTCGCAGCTTTGTTGCCGATGGCTGAGCGGGCGGGCATACCGCTCGTTGAGGACTGCGCCCAGGCGCATGGCGCGGAGATCGGCGGCGCCAAGGTCGGGACGCTGGGGGCGGCCGGCGCGTTCAGCTTCTACCCCACCAAGAACCTGGGCGCGTTCGGCGACGGCGGCGCCGTGGTGACGTCCCGTGCGGAAGTCGCCGACCGGGTGCGCCTGCTCAGGCAGTACGGTTGGCGTGAGCGCTATCGCAGCGAGGTGCCGGGCATCAATTCGCGGTTGGACGAGCTGCAGGCCGCGATCCTCGCGGTGAAACTGCCTCATCTCGCCGCCGACAACGCGCGGCGGCGCGCGCTGGCCGCCCGCTATTGCCGCAGTCTCGGCGATCTGCCCCTCGTCCTGCCCCCGTCGCGCGACGGCGCCGAGGCGGTCTTCCATCAGTTTGTCGTGCGCTCGCCGCGGCGGGATGCGCTCGCGCGCCATCTTGCGGCCGACGGCGTCGGCACGGCGGTCCTCTACCCGGTTCCGATCCACCGCCAGGCGGCCTACGCCGACCGCTACCGCGGCCTTTCACTGCCGGTGACGGAGCGTCTGGCCGAGACGCTGCTCTGTCTGCCGATCCACCCGGAACTCTCGGACGAGCAGGTTGACCACGTCTGCGCCTCAGCGCAGCGCTTCTTCACCGCCGAGGTCGGCTGATGCGCCATTTCTGCACCTACTTTAACGCGGGCTATCTGGACCGGGCTCTGGTGCTGATCGAGTCTATGCGGCAGTGGATTCCCGCGTTTACGCTGGACGTGCTGGCCTTCGATGACGGGGTCGAGGCGTTCTTCGCCTCGGACCGGTGGCCCGAAGTGCGCGTGGTGCCGCTCGCGGCCTTCGAGGCGCGCAATCCCGATGTGGCTGCGGTCAAGCCGCACCGTTCGCGGGCGGAATACTTCTTCACCTGCACGGGCGCCTGGATCCACGAGGTCTTCGAGCTGCACCCGGAGATCGACGTGCTGACGTACGTGGACGCGGATCTCTGTTTCTTCTCCTCTGCGGAGCCGATCTACGACGCGTTGGGCGCGCGCGCCATCCTGATCACGGCGCACGATCCCCTGGCCCGTTCGGACGCGCCCTCGCTTTACGGCTGTTACAACGTGGGGCTGCTGGCCTTCCGCAACACGGCCGCGGGCCGCGCCTGCGTCAGGCGTTGGCGGGATCAGTGCGTGGCATGGTGCTATGACCGGCTGGAAGAGGGGAAGTTCGCGGATCAGAAGTACCTGGACGCCTGGCCGGAGGCCTACCCCGGCCAGGTGGCGGTGGCCCCGCCCGGGATCAATGCCGGGCCGTGGAGCCTTCGCGCGCGCGACCTCGGGTCTGACGCGGCGGGCCGACCGCTGACCGACGGGCACCCGTTGGTCGCCTACCACTTCCAGGGGGTGCGGCTCTTCTCATCCAGCCACTACTACTTGGGCTACTACTTCTCCTTCAATCCGGAACGGGTGCTGCGGGTGCTGTACGATCCCTATGTGCGCAAGCTCGTGGCCGCGGGCGCGGCCTGCGGCTTGCAGCGCCCCGTGTCGGGCCGCTACGGCGCGAAGGGCCTGCTTTACCGCTGGGCGACGGGGTACTGGGTCGGCCGCCCGTTCAGATCGCGGCTCGTCTGGATGCTCCACCACTATGTGCTGCGCATCGCCTGAAGACGGTCATCGAAGTAGGCGTCGAACTGCTGCGCGATCTCCAGCCAGGTGTAGACGGGGATGTCTTGCGCGGCGTGTTGCGCGAGGGTGCGGCATAGTTCCGGGTCGGCGGCCAGTTGGCGGATGGCGGTCACGTAGTCGCGGGTCAGCAGCGCGTTGCGGCCGTTCGTGAAGAACAGGTTCAGGCGGCCGTCGTAGCCGAGGATGGGCTTCCCGAAGCGCAGGTACTCCTGAAGCTTGGCGTTGCAGTCCTGGTTTGCAGTGACGACGAAGGCGTCGGCCTGGGCCATGACCGCCAGTTGCGCGGGCTTGGGCAGGAGCCCCAGGAAGATGCAGTTCTCCGAGGCGTAGGGCTTCAAATAGGGGTACGTCACCCCCGTCAGGTAGAGCTTGATGTCGGCCGGGAGGTGGCGCATCGCCTCGCAGACCTCCCACGTCCGCTTCCAGCGGGCCATGTCGCCGGTGTAGACGAGGTTGAACCGGCCCGCCAGCTTGATGTCGCAGGCGCCGGGGGCGACCAGCGGCACATCGGCCCCGTTCGGGATATAGTGGCTTTCGACTCCCCAGGCGCGTCCGCGCTGCTGGTTGTAGCGGCTGAGCGTGACTACGCCGTCGGAGTTCCTGATAATCCGCCGTTCCATCCAGTGCATCAGCGTGCCCGGCAGCTTGCCGTGGACGGCATCCCACACCTCGCCGTACACGTCGTCCCACCCGTGGATCACCACAAAGGCCTTGTGCCGACAGAGAAACCTGCGGCAGAAGAGGGGGTTCAATGAAACCGTGCCGCCATAGGTATAGGCGACGTCGGGCCGGAAGCGGTCGATCAAGCGGGCGAGACGCAGCGGATGCGCACAGGTGCCGATCGAGGCGTAGCAGGTCGTCCATCCGAGGCGATCCAGATTATAGCGGATCGCCCCCATACTAAACGGGAACTTCTGGAACATCTCCGCCGCTGGGGTGCTCTCGTCAAAGCGTCCGGTTTGATCACTGGTTACAAACAACAGCCTCTTCATGGGCAGTACTTTATTCGTTTGTGCGCATCCGTTCCAGCATATACATCAAGCCGACCAGCGCCCGGTCGAACCAGATGGCCAGCATCAGCAGAGGATGGCGCAGGACGCGGCGCCACTTGCCGTTTTCGATGAAGACGGTCAGGAAGCGGTAGGTGAAACCGAACTGGCGCCGGGTGACCGCGTCGCGGCCCCACTTGGCGAGATAGGCGTGGAAATTGCCCGAATAGTACGCCTTTTTCTTCAAGTGGCGTCTCAGGTGGAACCGCCCCTCATCGTGGAGGAGCGCGCCGTCGGTCAAGGCCACTTTCGTTGTGACGGCCAGAATCCGCCGATCCAAGTCCCAGTCCTCTGCGGCATACAGGGCTTCGTCATAGCCGCCCACGGCGGCCAACAGATCCCGCTGGAAGACGCGCAGGCCGTCTATGCAGGTGGCGTTATAGAAGCTGCGCTCGAAATTGCGGACGCGGAGCCACCAGCCAGACCCCACCCGGATTTCACGGACGTAAAGGGCATCAGGAGGCGTGGCGGATAACAACCGCTCCTTGATCTCGGCCAGGGTGTCGGCTGGCACGCGCATGTCGGCATCAATGAAAAACACGTAGGCGCCACAGGCCTCCCGCCAACCCCTGTTCCGCTGCGCGCTCCGTTCGTCCCCCTGCCGGAAGACCCGCGCGCCGCAGGCCGCCGCGAGGGCGGCGGTGTTGTCGGCGGACGCGTTGTCAACCACCAACACCTCGCACCAGCCCGCCGACACGGCGCCGGCAAAAGCCTGAACACAGGCCTCGATATTTCGGGCTTCGTTCCGCGTCGGTATCACGACGCTGAGAAGCGGGGAATCGCGTGTGGTCAAGACCGTCATTTCGTCATTATATTCGATTCTTCCTGTCCGTGTCAGTGTGTTTCTCCTTGCCAACGCAGCGAGGGAAACTTCGTACGTCCGCCCAGGCAAGGATGCATGCCGCGCAATTAGGCATTGAAAAACGCGGAGCATCCGTCATACTGAATGGGCCGAATCCGAAAGACGTGACGATTTTCATCGCCGCAGCTCGCCCGCTCTGTTACCACCTGCCCTTCACGATCCATATGTCCGACAACGTCGCATCCGACTCCTCCTCCCGCCGCACCGCCATCCGCGTGCTCGCCCGCTGGCTCCGCTCCAATGACTTCCCCGACCGGATCATTCCCGATTGCCCGGATCGCGGCTTTGTCATGGATCTTGTCTATGGCGCCGTGCGCCAGCGCCGCGCCATCGAGTGGATGCTCGCCCGGCATGTGGACAAGATGCCCGCCGGCGAGACGCTCGCCGCGCTGCTGGCCGGCGCCTGCCAGTTGTTCTTCATGCCATCCGTTCCCGATTACGCGGCCGTTGACGCGACCGTCGAGGCGGCGAAACAGGCCTCGAAACGCTCGGCCGGCTTTGTGAATGCCGTGCTGCGCACGCTGCTGCGCAACCGCGAGGCGCTGACCGCGGAACTCGCGAGCCAGCCGCTGGCCGTGCGCCTCTCGCACCCCGACGCGCTCGTCACCCGCTGGCTGGATTTCTTTGGCGAGAAGGAGACCACGGCCCTCTGCGAATGGAACAACCGTCCCGCCGAGACGGTCGTCTCGCTGTTGCCCCACAGCGGGTTGACCGCGGCCGCCTGGATGGAGCGTCTCGCCGCGACCCCCGACGGCAACGGTCTCAACGCCCGCCCCCATCCCGCCGCTCCCGACACCGCGGTCACGCTCCCGCACGGCGCGCCGCGCATCGAAACCCTGCCCGGTTTCACCGAAGGGTGGTTCGTCGTCCAGGATCCCGCGACCCGCGCGGCGGTTGACCTGCTCGATGTCCGGCCCGGACAGCGGATTCTGGATGCCTGCGCCGCGCCCGGCGGCAAAACCCTGCAGATCGCCTCGCGGCTCCTCGCCGCGACGCGCGGCGCGCCGCCGCCGGGCGAACTGGTCGCCATGGATCTCCATCAGGATCGGCTCGTCTTTCTTCAGGAGAATCTGGCGCGCGCCGGCATGGCGTGGGTTCGGGCGATCCAGGGCGACGCCTCCGCGCTCACGCCCGAGGCGGCGGGAGGCCTCTTCGACCGTGTCCTGCTCGACGCCCCCTGCGCCAACACGGGCGTGCTCCGCCGACGGCCCGACGCCCGCTGGCGCTTCACCGCGCACCGCCTGCAGACGCTGGTGCATACCCAGCGGACGCTGCTGGCGAACGCGATCAGGCTGCTGGCGCCCGGCGGCATCCTCGTCTACTCCACCTGCAGCCTTGAACCCGAGGAGAACCAGCGGCAGATGGAGCGGCTCTGCCTCGCCTCATCCGGCCTGCGCCTGCTTGGCGCCGAGACGCGCCACCCCGTGCGCCAGGGCACGGACGGCGCTTATGCCGTCGCCCTGCAGCGGCCGTGAGCCAGGCCACGGCATTCACACGCCGGTTGAGCCGAAGCCGCCCCCGCCGCGAGCCGTCTCGCCGAGATCGGCGGCCTCCTCGACGCGGACGCGCGTCACCGGCGCCACCACCAGTTGCGCGATGCGCATGCCGGCCTCGACGACGAACGCGTCCTCGCCCAGATTGATCAGGATGATGCCGATTTCGCCGCGGTAGCCGGCGTCAATGGTTCCGGGCGCATTGAGCACGGTCACCCCGTTCTTCAGGGCCAGCCCGCTGCGCGGACGCACCTGCGCCTCATGGCCGGGCGGCAGTTCCATCACCAGGCCGGTTCGGACGAGCGCCCGCCGGCCGGGCGCGATGCGCGCCGCTTCGCAGGCGCACACGTCCATGCCCGCATCGCCCGGATGCGCATAGGCCGGCAGGACGGCTTGCGGATGCATGCGTTTGAAACGGACGGTCATCGCCCCCCCCCGTTCAGTTGTCGCCGGTTACCGACTTGAGGAGCCCCTTGGCGGCGGAGCCGACCGCCTTGACGGCGTCCTTCCCCGTCTGAGCCGCGGCCGCGCCTGTCTCGACGACCGCCGTGCCGACCTTGGCGATCACCGTCCCCACCTGGTTGATCAGTTCGCCCAGGATCTTGATCATGGCGTCCGCGAACGCGATGCCGCCCTGATCGCGCCCGATTCCCGTCAGCCGCACGTCGGGCAACGGCAACGGCACGGCCTTGCCCAGTGTCATCTTGGCCCGGTACGTGACCTGTCCGTCGAGGAACTCCAGCCGGTCAATGATCACCTTGCGCGGCTCTTTCGCCTGCTTCCTCTTTTTCTCTCTGGACTTGTCCGGACGTGGCAGGGCGGCGGTC
>Ga0172375_10006949_pt1 | contig 15668 bp, 16 predicted proteins | sample LakKiv1m_FD_114537 | JGI IMG/M metagenome (GOLD analysis project Ga0172375, IMG submission 114537) | Freshwater microbial communities from Kabuno Bay, South-Kivu, Congo - kab_092012_11.1m | ecosystem: Environmental > Aquatic > Freshwater > Lake | place: Democratic Republic of the Congo...
ACAATACACGGAGAGTACATTACGCTTTCGAAAACAAACTTTCTCCGCTACAATTTATACTATCAATCCAGGCTAACAACTTTAATTTGCCTCAGGAGTGCAATCGAGGGTGGACTTATACAAACATTTGACCTTTCCTAAAAAAAGTGCTATACTATACATATAGTTCAATTGGTTCAATGTTAACAACTTATCCGGTCAATGAGTTCCAATCACAATTTCCCCCTATTTGTGATTGGAACTCATTGACTTCCCCATCTTTCTTTCCCAACGCGGAAAGATAAAAACAAAAATAAAATTTTTGTAAAATAATATAAAAATAAAAATTTAGGTTCCTTTAAACCGTGGGGATGTTAGTGAATTCAGGCATATAGTCAAAATACATGCTAAGAATGTTATTGTGATGCCTTTCACCCGGGCTAGCGATACTCAAAGCATGTTGTTATATGCCAAACACCGGCGGGCTCCGCCACTTAATATTATTTGCGGGCGCTTGAGCCCGTCGGTTACCATACTTTAAACAATGAGGTGAACTAGAGATCGGCTTTTTTGAAGAGGCGATTTTTTTGTTGTTTAAAATATATTATAATGAATCTATGGCCGATAATCCCAAAATAAATATCGGTAAAACAGGGGAAATAATCGCCGCTAATTATTTGAAAGACAGGGGTTATCTCATAGACGCCGCTAATTTTTCCAATGAAATCGGATATCGGATTGGCGAATTGGACATTGTCGCCCGCGACCCCGAAAGCAATGAGGTTGTATTTGTCGAAGTGAAAACCCGTCGCAAAGCGGCTGCCAGCCCGCTAAATCCCGAATCCGCCATCGACCGCTCCAAATACCGAAAACTTACCCGCGTCATTGGAAATTACCTTCGCCGGAATAAACTGGAGGATTGCGACTACCGTTTGGACGCCATCTCCATCGAATTGAACATGGATAGCCAAAAAGCAAATATCCGGCACTTGAAATACATTTATTACTAGAATTTTGAATCTTCTAGACACGGCCTTTTTTTGTGCTATACTTCGAAAGACAAATATATCATTAATAATAAGCATATGTTAGACTCAAAAACCATTGAAGAACTCAAGCAAAAGCTGCTTGCGGAAAAAAAGCGCCTTGAAAAAAATCTGGCTCCGGACGAGTCGGCAAAGCCGGGAGTTGATAGAGAATATCAAACTAAGTTTTCTGAAATTGAAAGGGATGAGGAAGAAAACGCGGATGAAATGGAAATATATGAAAGCAGCCTTGCGACCGGCGAAACTCTCAAGACTGAACTCCAGAAAATAAATTCCGCCCTTGAGGCGATAGAGAAGGGAACATATGGAGTCTGTTCAAATTGCCAAAAAGAAATTCCTCTCGAAAGGCTCATGACATATCCCCAAGCCGATACTTGCCTCAGCTGTTAACCTCAATAAGAAAGCATAATCGCTCAATAGGCATTCTCCGTCAGAGCTTAACAAGCGGAACAAGACTAAAATTAAATGAAAAAATATTTTCGGTTTTTATTCTTATTCCTTCTTCTCGTTTCAATTGACCAATTTTTCAAGTTTATTTTCCTGGTCAGATCAGTTTGCAACAAAAATCTCGCCTGGAGCATTCCTATCGCTTTGGGTTTTTTTTATTTTTTCTGGACGTTCATCTTTTTCTGTTTGATTTATTATTTTCTGAAAAGCAGGGCTGCCTTCGAAAAAACAGCGCTGGCTTTCATTCTCTTCGGCGCCGTTTCCAATCTGGCCGACCGCTTCATTCGCGGCTGTGTCATCGATTTCATCGACCTAAAATTCTGGCCCGTGTTCAACTTGGCAGATATTTATATTACAATAGGAGCAGCGATGCTGATCATAAAATTTATAAAATCAAAATGTTCTGCATAGCCTGTCTCGCCGGCAAGGCGGACGGGGCACCTCAATTTTTATTTTTTCATTTTTAATTTACGTCCGTGTCTTCTAAAATCCTTTCTGCCACAACTCTCGGCCTTGCGAGCCACCTCGTCGAAGTAGAAGCTGACACCCATTCGGGACTGCATGTTTTTTCCATTGTCGGCCTTCCCGACGCGGCCGTCAAAGAATCCAAAGACCGGGTGGACGCCGCCATAAAAAATTCCGGCTTCCGCCCTCCTCACCGCTGCGGCCGGGTTACCATCAATCTCGCCCCGGCCGATATCCGGAAAGAAGGTCCCCTTTACGATCTTCCGATTGCAATCAGTTTTCTGATCACAACAAAACAGGTAAAAGCCGGCACGGAGAAAAAGCTTTTTGTCGGAGAGCTTTCTCTCGACGGAAAAATACGCCCCGTAAGCGGAGTCTTGCCGATTGCCATAATGGCAAAAGAAAAAAATATCGCCGAAATGATCGTGCCTTATGAAAACGCCAAAGAAGCCAGCGTCGTGGACGGACTCACTGTCATCCCCGCCAGGGATCTCAAAGAATTGATCGCCCATCTCACCGGCGAGAAAAAAATTCCTCCCGAACCAGCTCAGGACCTGACCGAACTTTTTGCGCCTCAAAAATATTCGGTTGATATGGCATATATCAAGGGACAGGAATATGCCAAGCGCGCCCTTGAAGTCGCTGCCGCAGGCGGACATAACATACTCCTCTCCGGTCCGCCCGGCTCCGGGAAAACGCTGCTTGCCCGAACCTTTCCATCCATTATGCCTCCTCTTATATTTTCCGAAGCTCTTGAGATCACAAAAATATTTTCTATTGCCGGAAAACTCGATCAAGGAGTTTCGCTAATTTCCCAGCGCCCGTATAGGTCTCCGCATCACAGCGCTTCGGCCGTATCACTGGTCGGCGGAGGACAGTTCCCTCGGCCGGGAGAGATTAGCCTGGCGCACCGCGGAGTTTTGTTTTTGGATGAATTTCCGGAGTTCAGCCGATCGGTCATCGAAAATCTGCGCCAGCCGCTCGAAGACGGGCTCATCAGCGTGTCGCGCGCCCAAGCAACGCTTTCTTTTCCGGCCCGCTTCACTTTGATCGCCTCTATGAATCCCTGCCCTTGCGGAAACGCGAGCGATCCGGAAAGAGTTTGCAGCTGCAGCCCGTCTTCGATCATAAAATATCAGCGGAAAATTTCGGGGCCGATTCTCGACCGCATCGATATCCACGCCGAAGTGCCCCGGATGAAATTTGAAAAGCTGGCCGAAACAAAAGCGGGGGAAGACAGTGCTTCGATCCGCGAGCGCGTTACCACCGCCCGCGAAAAGCAGCACGAAAGGTTCAAAAATATTGACGGCATCATCACGAATTCGGAAATGCAAAACCAGCATATCAAGCAATTTTGCGCGCTCGGCGAAAATGAATTGAATCTCTTGCGGCGCGCGGTCAACCAGCTCCATCTTTCGGCCCGCGCTTATCACCGGATCATAAAAATCGCCCGCACCGTCGCGGATCTTGCCGGGTCGGATGCCATTGAAGTACCGCACATTGCCGAAGCGATCCAGTATCGGCAAAGGCAGGTGTGATTGAAAAAAATCGAAATTTACAGTAGTATTAGAATAAACACTATGAGCAAAAAACAGATCGAAAAAACAGTCCAAAAAGCTATCAAAAAAGATCCACTCAAAAATGAAATCCAAAAAATTTCGCTTTTTGGATCGCGTCTTGACGGAAAACCTCACAAAGACAGTGACGTGGATCTTCTTATCGAATTTTCACCGAAAGCGGACATCGGTTTTTTTCGTCTGATCGAAATTCAGGAACAGCTTGAGAAAGTTCTGAAAAAAAAAGTTGACCTTCTCACCCCTGAACAATTAAGCAAATATTTTCGCAAGGAAATTTTGCAAAAAGCGCAAACCATCTATGAAAAATGATAAATTCTATCTTCGCCATATTCTCGACGCCATCGAAACAATTGAGGAATATATTTCCGGAAAAACTTTCAAATCCTTTTCAGTGAACAAAATGATGATTGACGCGGTGACGCGCCAATTCGAAATTATCGGCGAAGCGGCAAGCAACGTCAGCGTTGATTTCCAGGAAAAAAATTCGCACATCCCGTGGAGCAAGGCAATCGGGATGAGAAACCACCTGATCCATGAATACTTCGGCGTGAACAAAAAAATTGTCTGGCAAACCTGCAAGAAAGATTTGAAGGAATTGAAAAAGCAAGTTGAAGTATTGTTGTAATTTTCTTTATCTAAGGATTTTCCTTTTATTTGCCGCTCCATCGGCATTTTTTGTTTCCAAAAAGAAAAAGGGGGAACCGCATAATTTTGGGTTTTTCCTGCAACAATTTGTTTATAAGCCTATGTTTTGATCTTTGCAAGTGTTTTGAAAACAGTGCTAACATAAGAAAAATAATCCTTAGGAAAAATACTATGAGTATGGAAAAGCCGTCATTCGCAAAGAATCCCGAAGCAGGGCTCGCGATGAGTCCGCAGATGGCAAAGAGCGAAGCTGAAAAACAAAGAGCTCGCTGGAGTTCTGTCGATGGCGTGAATGATTTTTTTGATAGGCGGTCTCGATTGCATTTCAGAAAAATGAGAGATTTTGACATTGAAGATAATCAGCAAACATTCCGGAGATATAATTCCATTCAAGAACAATTAAGAAAGGGTGAATATGGAGCAGCCCTGTCGGAACTAGAGAGCCTCTTGAGTTCCGATACTAAATGGAATAATGAAAGCAAAAGGGCGGAACACAAGAGCAGAGAGAACACGGAGGAGTTGAGGGCGCTGGCAATAACCCTGACAAAAATGATTAACGAAAAAAGAGGAGACAAGAGCGGCGAATTCTCGCCGGCTGAACAGAGAATAAAATTCAAAGAGCTGAAAGAGTTTCTGGATGAAGAGTTGAGATTTAGGGATTTCGATGAAGAAGCGCAAACAATAAAAAACGCATCCGAAACATTTGACTACCATTATCTCGCGACGACTATTGATGGTTTGATTGATACAACGAAGTGGGAAATCGGAGAAATTCCACAGGATAATGAAATTCAGCAAAGAGTGAAAACAGAGGCGCGAGGAAGAGGAAACGCCAATACGGATATGACGCTTTATCTTTATGCTAAACTCAAAAAACTTCGTGAATACCGCCAGCTTTTATACGAAAAATCTTATTTAGGAAAAAAATGAAATGGAAGTTCCAACAGATGAAAATTTAATGGGAGTAAATGAACTGAAAAAGAGTGAGGTAAAAATTTACGCGGAAGAAAATCTCAAGGAATTCGAGGATATCAGAATAAAACTACTGTCAGCATTGCCGTGTTGGAATAAAATAAGAGATTTTTTTACCAGTAACGGCATATCTAGAATTGATAATTTGGAGATTATTCTTGCCAGCGGCGGGAAGCAATGGGAAAGTGTTTTTGGCTCCAACGATTCCAAATCATCATACAAACCGATGACGATAATCTTGAAAAAAGAAATATTTGATAATGAAAATATATCGGAGGAAGATGAGTCATGGCTTGTTCATGAAATCGGACACATTAAATTTTATCAAGACCTTGGAGATAATTTGGATGATTATATGGAAGAGTATCACAAACAAGGCAAATATGCTGATTCAGATATGGAAAAATATGCATTTGAATTGCAATATAAATATCTAAATAGCATCGGGAAAGCGAGAAATGAATGTATTGATGTAATTAAAAATTATTTAGATAAAGCTTTCAGCTCAAACCAAAAAGAAGAAAATGAATATGAATATAAGAAACTGATTGGATTTTTGGAAAACAATATCGGATAGGGAATATCTTAGAGCTCTAGGCTTTTACTTTTTCGCAAAAATAGAGTATATTATACAGCTAGGCCGAAGGCGCCTGCCTTATGAAAAAAACTGTTATTATTTTTATCTTAATAATCTCCCTTTCCTCGCTTTATTTTTTCTGGCCGTTCGGAAAAAGAATTTTTGACCAAAACAAAGCTTTTCCGGTTGAAATTTCCGACAGCGGAATGATTTTTCATGATCTAGCCGACCAGGAAACTATTTCTGATTTTCTCAGAGAAAAAAATATTAAACTGGGAGAAAAAGACTATATTTTCCCCGCACCGGACGCAAAAATTTTTCCGGGAAGCAAAATTGCCATCCGGCGTGCCATCCCGGTGTCAATTGATGTTGATGACCAAAAAATAAAACTGGATACGCTAGGAACGACTGTCCGCGATGCCATAAACGAAGCCGGCATTACATTGTCGCACGCCGACAAAATCGTCCCGGACATCAATTCTTTGCTGTTTCCGGAATTGACCATCAAAATCACCCGCATAAATTTCGAGGAAATCACCGTCGAGGAGGACATTCCTTTCCAAGCTGTTGAAAAAGAAGACAAGACCGTTCTCTGGAGAAAGAAAGAAACAAAACAAAAAGGGGAAAAGGGGATCCGGGAAAAAACCTATAAAGTGACTTATACCAACGGCAAGGAAACCAATCGCGCCCTCCTCGGAAGCAAGATCGTCAAACAACCTGTTTCCCAAATCGAGGTCGTTGGAACAAAAATAATCGTCGGGAAAACCCAATCGGGAGACGCCACTTGGTACGTGAACGGGGACGGAATGACTTGCGCCAGCCTCGACTTCGCTTTCGGAAAATATCTGCGGGTGACAAACCGATCAAACGGAAAATCCGTGATAGTCCAGGTGAACGACAGCGGCCCGTACGGCAAGGGACGCGTCATTGACCTCAATAAAAAAGCTTTCCAGAAAATCGGAGATATCGGCGCGGGAGTAATCAATGTGAAGGTGGAAGAGATATTAAATTAATTTCCAATCTTTAATTTTCAATTTTTCAATCAATTTTTAATGACGAAAATTTTATATAAAAAATCGCTAGGTCAAAACTTTCTCACCGACGAATCCATTGCGAAAAGGATAGTAAGATCCGCAAATTTATCAAATAAAGTCAATGTCCTGGAAATCGGCCCCGGAAAGGGGATTCTCACGAAATATCTCGCGGAAAACGCGGAAAAAGTTCTGGCAATAGAAATAGACAAGGATTTGGCTAAAAAAATTCAGGCCTTACGCTACAATAATACGATAGTAATCGATGATGATATCCTGAAAATAAACCTTCCGGAAATAATCGGGAAAAATAATTTTCTTCCATATAAGATAGTTGCAAATCTTCCATATTATATCACTTCTAAAATCATCCGCCTGCTGCTTGAAACAAAAAATCCTCCGGATGAAATAATTCTGATGGTCCAAAAAGAGGTCGGGGAAAGAATCTGCGCGCCGAAGGGAAAAGAAAGTGTCCTATCCATCTCCGTAAAGTTCTACGCCGAACCGGAAATCCTATTTTCCGTTTCGCGGGAAAATTTTGATCCAATTCCGGAAGTCGATTCTGTGGTGATAAAAATAAAAAGAAAAGAAAATATACCAGATATTGATACTGGAAAATTCTTTTCTCTTGTCAGGGCCGGATTTTGCGCCAGAAGAAAAATGATCGCCAATAATCTGTCCGCCAGTTTCCATTTGCCGAAGGATCAGCTTTCAAAATGGCTAAAAAGGTCCGGAATTGAACCGACACAAAGGGCACAGGAGCTTTCTCTTTTAGAATGGAAGAAGTTATACGACGGATGGAAAGATTAATTCAAGCCGAATTTGATCACCGGCCAGAAAACCAGATACGCCATCAGGAAAACATAGGCAAATAAAAGTCCAAACACGAAAATATGCACCCTCCGGGGGCTTATTTTTTTATTCTGCATAATCCAAAAAGAAAGCGCGCCCAAAATCATCGCCGGGAAGAAAAGAATTTTGGCGTTGAGCCAGATTACGCTCAGGCTATAGGAAATAAAAATGCCAAGACCAATCAAAAAACGCGCCCAGCTTTCGCCAAAGAGAGCGGGTATGGTCCAGATGCTGTCCTTTCGGTCGCCTTCAATATCCTTGAGATCCTTTATGGGAAGGGAAACAGTAAAGGCGATAATCATAAGCCAAAAAAACTTGGCGGGGAATCTCGAGATGTCCTGACCATCAGGAAAAAGGATAAAACCGCTTATAAAAAGCAATACAAGCGCTAAAGCGGACAAAAAACTGGCGAGTAGCGGGAATCTTTTGAGGCGAAATGGCCAGGCGGAATATACCCAACCGATAATCTGATAAGCCAGAATGAGGAGAAAAAATTTAGCTCCGACCGCTAGCGCCAAAACAAGCGACAAAACAAAAAAAATCCAGAATAATTGCATATATTCGCCTGTTGTAATTTTTTCGTTTGCGAGCGGACGATTTTTATTGGTGATTTTATCTATTTCCAGATCCACGCAATCATTCAAGAAAACCGCCGCCAGCCAGGCGAAAACCGCTGCCAAAGCCAGATTCGCAAGAATCAAAAGAGAGAAGAAGTTATCAGGAAGAGTTTGGCTGATTTTCAGCGTCAGATTTTCCGGAAAATAAAAGGCTCCCAGTCCGGCACCCGCTAAAACCAGGCCCGCGTGAATCATTATCTGGATCCAACGGACATTTTTTGCCACTGCCCAAAATTTTTCCTTGAAATTCATCCAGAAAAATAAGGTCATAGCCGCCGCCGCCAATAATCCATAAATCAGATTCATTTTCACGTTGAGAATATTCAGAAGATCGGCATCTCTCAAGGAAAAGAGCTTGATCGGGGAAAAAAATATCCCGGCCGCGTCAAATCCCTCAATAGCCGGAATTTTTTTCTCGGGAGACAGGAGAAAAAAAGTCAGCCAGGAAGGAAAGGATCCAAGGACGAACAAAATCACATAAGTCGCCAATCCGCCCAAAAGGCTTTTGAAGATTTTTCTGGTTTTTATGAAAACATAAAAAGCGATCAAAATAACCGCCAAAGCCACTTCCACTCTCACTCCGTACGTGATTCCCAGGGTTGGATTATCTCCAAAAAAGGAAAAAAATCTTGAAATCAGGCCTTTCAGGCTGTCAAAAGTATAAAAACTCCAGCATTTTTGGGATCCGCACCATATTTTGTCGATAATAGGGGGAAAAATAATGAGAAAAAATCCCCAAAGAAGCAAATTGGCTAGTTTTTGGACCGAATCCTTGAGAAATACCCTGAGAAAAATGAGAATCAAAAGATATGAAAACAGGAAAAAAAGAGCCGTGACCAAGGCCGACCCGACAAAAAAAGATGAGGAGCTGCCAGCAAGCCCATTCACAAGATGTTCCCCTAAAAGGCGAAGGGAAATAAGCGAAAAAAAGGCGATTAGCCAGTCCGTTAGCGTCAGCGGATAATTTTCTATATAATTTATGATTTTTTGCAGCCTCGCGAGCATATAATCAGGCTTATTTTTCCTTATCGAACTCTAGCATAAACCCATTATACTTATCAACATTTTTAATTTTGTTGACAATAATAATTTGTGGTATAATTCGAGCATAGAAATCCCGTTATCACATCCGGAAAAATAACTGGCGGGTGAGTTTTGGTGTAAATAAAAAAATAAACCGGTATTAACCGTTTTGATGTCTTCACTTGTGCGTCCCACTCCTCGCGAGGGGAGGGATCTCGCTTCGCTCGACAATAAATTAATTATATAAAAACACATGATTTTCAATGTTGCAAAAAAAGTGAATAAAACAAAATTAGCCGTTACTTTCATCGCCAGTTTCGCCGTTTTCGCCATCACATTTTTTGCCATGGCGGAAAATAAAAATTCAAATACCGTCTTTCTTGACAGCGACCAGGACGGCTTGACCAACCAGGAGGAAAAGTCCCTTGGCACGGATCCTCAAAAACCGGATTCGGACGGCGATGGATATTCTGACGGAGCTGAAATGGAAAGCGGGTACAATCCCCTGAAATCCGCCCCCGGAGACCAGCTTTTCCCCGGAACTGCCAGCGCCGTGCAAGCCAAACTGGATGCCGCGCAGGAGGCGCAGAGCGTATCAAACCTTTTGAAACAGTCTGATGAAGGTTCATCAAATCAAACGGCCAGCCTGCTCCAAAACAGCGCTCTGTCAAGCGACATAATCAACGACCTTTCCTCCGATCCGGAAAATCCCAACCTTACCAATGAAATGATCGGCCAATTTCTCCAGACAACCCTGGAAAAAGCGGGATCGACGGAAGATTTCGAGGAAAACCCGACTTTTTCCCAGGAAGATTTCAGCTCAATCACTCAAAAATCCCTTGAAACGGCAAGTGTAGCCAGAGATCTCCCGGAAATCAGGCCGGATGAAATGAAAATCCTCCCGGCTATTGATGATGAGGATCTCTCAGATAAAGAAATAAAGGAAAAGCAAAAAAAAGAAATTGAAAAATATCTTTCTTCTTTGGCTTTCATTTTTGCTTCCAATTCTCCGTTTCCAATAGACGATCCGGGAAACCTATCACCGAAACTAAGCACCGAAACCGAGTCTCTTGTCAGCGCTCTCGCGGCCGGGGATCGGGAAAAAATCGATGAATACGCCGAAAAAGCCCGCTCATCCATTGATCAGGTGAAGAAGGTGGAAGTTCCCTTTGTCCTCAAAGATATCCATAAGTCAATTCTCCAGATGTCCATCTATACCCTTGATTTCAAGGAAGATCTGATTGTCAGCCCCACTGATCCGGTGAAAAGCCTGGCCGCTTTTGGCGCTCTTCAGTCTGTTGGCGAAACGGCCCTCAAGATCCAGGGGGATCTGAAATCCGTTTTGGACAAATACGGAATCGACGCGGTGGAATTCGGCGGATAGCTTCCAACTCAAAAATGCTAACAAAAATGAATTTAAATAAAAATATGAAAAAAAATCACTTGAAAATCATTGCCGCCGTTCTCCTCGTTTCCACTCTGGCAATCACCCTGCCGCGCCCCGCCAAGGCGGATTATTGGGGAGCCAACCAGGGATCGGCGATCCTCAAGCAGATGATGGAAGAAGCCTACACAAAGATCAAGGAATCGATCGTATCCAGCCTCAAGATGGCCGCCATCCGCGTGATCCAAAGCCGGCTTTCGTCGCTTTTGGGCGGAAGTTCCGGATCGTCAAGCCTGGGGCTGAGCGGAATGATAATCGGCGATTGGCGCCAGTTTATATACGGAACGGCCAACAACTATTCGACCACAATCACCAACAATTTTTTCACTAAAATGGAAAGCGGAGTTCCATCAATACTGAAATCAAGAACTATAACGCCTGCCAAAAAAATACTAGAAACCAATAATACAACCTATCCAGACCTGCCAAATATACCACAGCCTGATCTGCAAAACTATGTCCTTGAAGGTCGAGCCGATAAGATATTTGTAACGGGTTATGCAAGTAAACCATGGAAAGCTTGGGATATGGCCGCAATGGACCAAAATGACTATGTTTCTATCTACATGCAAGGAATGGCGATGCAACAGATATCAGCCGAAAGAGAGGCTGAAAAACAAAAAGCGGAGGGTATTGCCGGAGGCGGGGTGAAAAGCAAAGAAACCAACATTTCCGGCAGAGGAGCTTATACAGCAACGAGCAGTACGGGAGGAAAAGTGACGGTTCCGGCTGGTTCGAATTACACTGGGGCGCAGCAGATCACCACGCCTGGGTCGGTCATAAAGGACATCATCGGGGAAGTCCAAAGCATGCCGACCAAGATGATTGCCATGGCTAGGTCAGTTCCGGAAATCGCCGCTTCGATGGTCACTTCGATGCTTACCCAGATGATCAATCAGGGAATTTCAATGGCTACGTCAAAGATTCAGTCAGCTACATCCAACATAAAGTAGTCGAATCTCGAAGTCTCAACCCCGAGTTTCGTTAGCTAATTTTATTCATCATTTGATGTTTTCTTCCCTAAAACAAAAATCTCTCCAATCTTTCATATTTTGCGCGTCCAAAATCCGCCTTCAAAAAAATCGCCGGAAGTTTTTAATTTTAGCTCCGCTAGCTATAGCCTTATTTCTCTTTATCCCTCGACCTGCACATGCCTTACCCATTGTAGATACTATTTTGGGTGAGGGTGTAATAGCCACCCTAAACGCCATAGTATATGTATGCAAAACACTGGTTAGTTTTGGCGCCTCCATTCTCGCTTACATGCTTAAGCCTGATATCTATAACTTCACTACCGAGCCTATTATCATAGCCGGCTGGAAAATAGTCCGGGATGTCTGCAATCTTTTTTTCCTTCTCATTCTCATTTTCATTGCTTTTTGCACCATTCTCCAGATCGACAAATATCACGCCAAAAAAACTCTCCTTACTCTTATCCTTATGGCGCTTCTCATTAATTTCTCCAAACCGATTGCCATTTTTATTTTTGACGGATCCCAAATCATGATGAACTATTTTATGGGATCTACAGGAGATTACACAAAAACAATAACTGAGCTTTCCAAGATTGCCGATATTATATATAAAGACATACCTAGTTTCTGGGATCGTTGGAAGAATACAATAATTTGGGGTTGGGGAGGGATACCAAATAAAAATGTGATAGCTCAGCAGCTGATATCCATATTATTTCTTTTTACATATGCTGTCGCACTTATTGTCATGGCGATTTTCCTTTTCATCAGATTAGTCGCCCTCTGGGTCCTTATTATCGTCTCGCCTTTGGCATTTTTGGCGACGGCTATTCCCGATCTTCAAGGCATGTCCTCTTCCTGGTGGAACGCCCTTTTTAAGTATTGCTATGTCGGACCGGCCATCGCTTTTTTCCTTATGCTTTCCACTAAGCTGGCTGAATCATCTTTTATGATCGCTGCTAAGAATAATCAAGAAACAGTTGGGGAGGGTATAATTAAAATGGATAATGCTATTCATTTTATTGTTGTTATTATCTTCCTTTACACAGGTATCATTATTTCCCAAAAATTCGGTGTTTTATTCGCGGGAGCGGTCACGGGCCGAGCGAACCGGGTCTTGGGCTGGGGAGCGAGACACTTCACCGGATACAGCCTGGCCGCGAAAGCTGGGCGCGGAATGCGCAATGTCTTCAACCGACATAAGGCTGCCGCGACCGACGCCGCCAAGGAAAAACTCAAGCAAAAATACCCCCGTGTTCACAGGTGGACGACCAAGGAAGGCGCGGATGAAGCGGCGAAAAAGTTTTGGGGAGGCACCGTTTTCAAGACGACGGATCCACATAGACAACAGCAAGAGGCTGTTGCTAAGCATGAAAAAGACATTAAAGATAAGAATTTAACTGACAAAGATATTGAAGATGAATTCAAAAAAACGACAGACGTAGCTCGAAAAATGGCATTGGCGATGACGCTTGCAAAAATGGGAAAACTTGATATGACGCAGTACGAAGAGGCTCTAAAAGATTTTGAGAAAAACCCTGCCTTCAAAAAGCTTTTTGATGGGGAAGTCGCTAAAAAGAATGTCCATCTTGTTATCGACAAAGAAATCGAAGAAGCTAAAGATGCTGCTACAAAAGCTAGTAGAACTCTTTCTCAACCAGAAATAGATGCCATTACAGAAAAACATATAGACAAACTAAGTCCGGAACAATTAGCTAAGCAGAACGTCATGGATATAGTTAATGTCGAGCTTAGCCACGGCCCCACAAGCTCCACGAAAGATATGCTTTGGGATCTGCAGACTAGCACTGATCCTAAAAAACAGAAACTATTTGAGAAGTTTTATTCCGAACTTTCGCCCGCTGAGAGAAAGAAATTGGAAGCAGGTCATGTAATTTAATTAAAATATAACCACAAATTCGCGCATGTTATCTAATGAAATTGATCCGAGAATCCAAATTCTCAGGGCGACAGTACCAGCTCGAGTTTTTTCGACCCAAAATCCGGATGATGAGACCGATGAACAAATGAATATGCGTATTAATAGGTTCGCAAGTCTTCCCAAGAAGATACAGGGCAAGCTTTCGAGTTTTGAAATCTCCAAAAAAATCCAGAAAATCGGCCAAAAATATAATTTCGACCTTCTGCGGTTGGCGAATGTCACGCGGCTCGTTCGCGAATATTATTTCGGAGAAATGCCCCTTGAAAACTTCCCGCGCGAAATTGAAAAAAGAATGGGAGTGAGCCTTTTTACAGCCCAAGAAATTTCGAGATACCTCAAAACCGAAATTCTCGACTGGGATCCCTGGACGGAATACGTGGCCAGCCTGCCAAAAGCCCCGCTCCGCGAACTTCTCGTGAAAATTCCGGAAATTGGCGACCAACTCATCACGGAAGACGAGATTGAAATCAAAAATTTTCCCGAACCCCTGCGGCCTTCCGTGCGAAATTGGCTTCACGACTATACCCAGCACCTCGGACAAGACAGGCATTCTTCGATGCAGAGAATGGACTACGTTTTCCACAGCGAAAATACAAAGAAGCTATCCTCGCCCGATCGGGAAAAATTGGCTATAATACTAAGGTCGTTTGACGACAATGAGCCTCTCCCGTTCGATCAGGAAAAAAGCGAGGTTCTGTTTGATGCTGTGGAAAACAAGCTGGAAATGCCAAGTTCGTTTCCTCCCGGAGGAGTGATGATGAAAAAGACGGAACCGGCCGGCAATTTGGCTCCAATCCGGTTTCCGCCAATCCACATTTCATCGCCAAATTTCACTGGACAGCCCGGCATAAGCTCTCCGCCTCCCAAAACCCAAAATATAAATTTCATAAAGCCTTATCCTCAAAATACTCCGCCGATACCCGCTCCTTCCCCTCCCCGGGCTTTCACTGGAATGAAGCCTTATATTCCTCCGACGCCCGTCCGTCAATCCTCGGCTGCTGCGCCAAATCTTTCCATCCAGCCCCCGAAAAAGCCTAAAATAAACGTGGAGCCATATAAGTCGCCAGTTCAAAACGCAGGCGCGCCCCAAAATAGGCAAGATTATTCAAAGCCAATTCCGCAGCCAATCACGCAAAAACAAAATCCGGTACAGCCCGGAGATATTCAATACACAAGCAATCCATATCCCGATCCGGGAACTCACGAGGTTCATTTTGGAGGACAAGAACAAAATATAGCCAACGTCAGATTTGCTGAAGGTGCGCCAAGGGACGGAAATATCCAAGGCAAAATGCCCGCCCCATTGCCGCCGCTGATAAAGAGGCAGAAAAATATAATCCACCCCCTTTCAGGAAGTGAATCCAGATTAAATATTCCCGACCCAAGAATTGAGGGAAACCTGGTGGACCTTAGCGGACGCACCGATCAATGATCAGCGGCATAAAAAAACAGCTAAAAATATTTCGTAGTTAAAAATTGGGGATAGCGAATGATATTGATCATTGCTCGCTGTTCCTTGATTACTGAAATCGTGCATGTAAACGTACCACAATTCGTCGATGTTGAAGACAAGATTGCTTTTGGACTCACCGGCAAACAGCTTTTATGGATGATTGGAATGGCCGCCTTTCTCCTGGTTGCCTATAATATGTTTCAAAGGCAGGCCTTTTACGTGGTTGGCTTTTTCATAGTCATGATCTTCGGAGCGCTCACTTTCTGGAAACCGCAGGGAGTCCCTCTAATCTCCTTTTCAGGATTTATGCTGCAATATTTCATGAAACCGCGAAATTATATATGGAAAAGGCAGTATTCATCGCGCAGCGCTGATATTTTCAAAGCCGCTCACTCAACCCAGATGCGGAAATTGGACGCCCATCAAGGGGAGGTAAAAAAAATGCCAACCGGGAGCCAGCTGCAAAAAATAGCCTGGCAGTTGGACACTAAGAAATGAAATCTCTACGAATTACGAATCTAGTACGAATATACGAATAAACCCCGTATATTCAGCAATTCGTATATTCGTAGGGCGAAGCGCCCGCCTGTAACGCTTTGCGCAGCAATGCGGGCAAGCATTCGT
>Ga0172375_10006950_pt1 | contig 15667 bp, 10 predicted proteins | sample LakKiv1m_FD_114537 | JGI IMG/M metagenome (GOLD analysis project Ga0172375, IMG submission 114537) | Freshwater microbial communities from Kabuno Bay, South-Kivu, Congo - kab_092012_11.1m | ecosystem: Environmental > Aquatic > Freshwater > Lake | place: Democratic Republic of the Congo...
CGCCCAGTTCGAGGATTGGAATCCCAAGCATTTTCTCGACACGGCGGAAATGACCCACGCTTTCGCGCTCGGCTACGACTGGCTGTACGACTGCTGGACCGACGCGCAACGGCGCGTGTTGCGCGAGGCAATCGCCACGAAAGGATTGCGCGAGGGACTGAAGGTGTACGACAGCAAGAGGGGCTGGGCACGAAACGAAAACAACTGGAACCAAGTCTGCAATGGCGGCCTGCTCAGCGGTGCGCTGGCCATTGCCGATTCCGAGCCGCAACTGGCCGGGCGGATCGTCCACGAGGCGACGCGCAGTGTGACGCTGGCGATGAAACACTACGCGCCCGACGGCGCCGGCACCGAGGGCGTCACCTATTGGGCTTACGGATCGCGCTACAACATCGTGTTGCTCTCGTCGCTCGAAACCGCGCTTGGCACGGACTTCGGTTTGGCGCGCGTCGGCGCCTTCGGCTTGAGCGGCTATTATCAGATGTATATGTGCGGCGCGGACCGGCTCTCGTTCAATTTTGCCGACTGCGGTCTCTCCCGGATGTCCGAGGCGCAACATTTCTGGCTGGCGCGCAAATACAACGTGCCGGCGTTCAGTGGGTTCCGGCTCAGCGCCCTCGAAAACAAACAGGACCGTGGCGACGCACTCGACCTGCTTTGGTTCGACGCGCGCGGGCGTGGGATGAATTTCCAGTCGTTGCCGCTCGACCGATATTTCCGCGGCGCCGAGTGCGCCGCGCTGCGCAGTTCGTGGGCGAACGACGCCCTCATCGTCGGCATCCAAGCTGGCGACTCGATGAACCTCGGCGGCCACCGACATCTCGACCTCGGCAGTTTCATCGTGGACGCGCTGGGCGAACGCTGGATCATTGATTCCGGCACGGAGCACGAGACCTACATGACGCACCGACACAAAAACCCGCGCCATTCGTATTATCGAGTGCGTGCTGAAGGACACAATCTGCCGGTGCTCAACCCCGACAAAGGTCCGGACCAGAACCCGAAGGCGGTCGCGAAGTTCGTGAAGTTCGACTCCACGCCGAACCAAGCTACAGCGGTCGTTGATCTGAGCGAAGCCTACCGTCCTAATGCATCGCGCGCCGTGCGCGCCTTCACGATGCCGGAACGCAAGCGGCTCGTCGTGACCGATGAGTTGCAGGCCGTGAAGCCGTCCGAGCTTTGGTGGTTCCTGCACACCGAAGCCAAGGTCACCTTGAGCGACAACAAGCGGACTGCCACGCTGAGCCGCAAAGGAAAAACCTTCCTCGTCCGGCTGGACGAGCCGTCCAATGCGGCGTTCGATGTGATGGAATGCAATCCGTTGCCGACCTCGCCGAACCCCGAAAAGCAGGCCAGCAATCGCGGCCGCAGCAAACTCGTTGTGCACCTCAACAACGTTCAATCCGTCCGCATCCGGGCGGTGTTGGAACCATGCCCATGAACAACTCAACAACCATCAACCGGCGATGTTTCCTGCGACAGCTTGCCGTCATCGGCGCGGCGGCGGTTTCATCCCCCATCCTCCTGAGTCAGGAGTCCAAAGGTCGCGGTCACACGCAGCGCGTGAGCGACGAAATCAAAGAGTCCAAGGACGAGGAAACCGGCGCGCGAGTCCGGCGGCTGACGGCAGACGGCTCGGACAACGTCCACCTCTACTTCACCTCGGAGTCGTTCATCGGCGGCGGCTCGGACCGGGTTGTGTTCGCGTCGAACCGGTCGGGGAAGTTTCAGTATCATCTGCTGGAGATTGCTGCCGGGCGATTGGTGCAGGTCACCGATGGACAGGACGTTTCGCCAAACATGGCGTGCCTCGCGCCGGGCGGGCAGCTTTTCTATTTCGACGGGCCGGCGTTGCGCGCGGTGAAACTCGACACGCTCGAAGACCGCGAACTGTATCGCGTGCCTGAAGGAAACCGTCCGGCGCTTCCCACCTGCACGGCGGACGGGCGCTACGTCGCGTTTGCATACTGCGAGAACCGGACATTGAGCACGGAAACCGGACGCATCTACTCCACGATGGCCGAGCGCTACTACCAACGGCCCGGTTGTGTCGTCATGCGCATTGACACGTCCACTGGTGCCGCTGTGGCGGCATGGGGCGAGCGCGCGTGGATCAGTCACGTGTTGATTCATACGCGCCAGCCCAACGTGATTCTCTTCTGCCACGAAGGAGGCAGTTACGTGACGCAACGGATGTGGATCGTGGACATCTCGGTGGCGCGCGGACGAAAAGCCGTGCCGCTCTATCCGCAGCGGCCCAACGAATTCTGCGTTCACGAGTATTTCACACGGCAAGGCGAAGTCGGTTTCCAATACACCCTGACCCGCGGGGAACAAAAAGAAGAATACAACTGCTTCATCCGTCACGACGGGACTTGGATACGACAATACTTGCTTCCCGGTTCACGGCCGGGGCACATCCAATCGAACTCCGACAACACCCTTGTCGTGGGCGATTGCGGTTATCTCGGTCCCGACGACAAGAATGGCCGGCATTACATGTCGCTGATGACGCACGCCGAAGGCCGCGCCCGTGTGCGCCGCCTCTGCCGTCGCGTGCCGGGCGACTCCCAACACAGCCACGGCCATCCCGTCTTCAGCCTCGACGACAAGTGGGTCCTCTACAACTCGATGATTGGCAAAACGCACAACCTCTGCATGGCGGACGTGAACAGCATCGGCTAAACTGCTGCTATGAAGATATTCCTTGTAGTTCTTTTTGCGCTTTTTTGCAGCCAATCCTTTGCTGCTGACAAGCCCAATATGATTTTCATCCTCTCCGATGACCTTTCCTACTGGGACTTGAGTTGTTTCGGACAAAAATGTTTTGCGACACCGAACATCGACCGGCTGGCAAGTGAAGGTCGCATCTTCGACAACGCCTACGCGGGCGGGCCATGGTGCGCTCCATCCCGCACCGCATTGCTGACCGGCATGAACGGCGCACACTTCGCGCCGCTTTCAAAGAGTAGATTCAAGCCGACCGTCGCTGAAATGCTCAAGGCCGCCGGTTACACCACCTGCGCTATCGGCAAATGGCACATGCTGGAAGGTCCGGAGGAAAGTTGGCTCAAGCAGAAGACTTGGGACGCGCAAAAGGCCGCCACCAACTGGAAACAGATGCCGTGGCATCGAGGGTTCGACGTGTGCCGCATCGGTTACCGGTGTGGGTTCATGGGCAGCAACGGTAACCCTTACTTTCCGTTTCAAATCGAGACCGGCGACAACAAAGAAATTTCGTTGCCGCAAAACCACAACCTCGATGTGGATTGTCTATGGAAGTACACCGACAGCCGTTACGACGCGCGCGGCCGGTTTCTGGACAAGGCCGGCAAGGACTCGTCGAAGATGTGTTACGCCGAGGATTACTATCGCGCCGCAGCGATTGATTTCATGCGCGCCAATAAAGAGCGTCCGTTCTTCCTCTACTACGCCACGCCATTGGTGCACGGGCCGCTGGTGGTCAAGGAACTCGGCGCGTTCAAAGACCGACAAGCGCCGTGGACGCTGCGTCACAAACTTTGGGCTGCGATGGTGACGGAACTTGACCGCAGCGTTGGGGTGTTGCTCGACGAAGTGAAGAAACTCGGCATCGAGAAAAACACGATTGTCATGTTCGCTTCCGACAACGGGTATGCCCAGTGGGGCTATTTTGGCCGTAAAGCATGGACAGATGATCCTGTTTTCCATAACAAAGGCCCGTGGAACCGTGGCAAGTTCATCACAACCAATGGCGGCGTCATCGTTCCATTCATCGCGTGGGGGCCGGGCCGCGTGCCGGTCGGCAAAACCGGGCGTGCGATCCACTTCTACGATTTTATGGCCACGGCGGCGGATCTAGCCGGAGCGAAGTTACTGGGACCAACTGACGGCGTGAGTTTCGTTCCGTTGTTCGAAGGGCGCGATCAGGATCAGCCGCTGCGCGCCGCCATGATCTGGCCGCACTCCACAGGCACTTCCAAAATGGACGACGACTGGGATCCTTCTGCAAAGAAATCATTCCCTTGTCCGGACGCCGTGTTGCTCGACGAAAAGTGGTACGCGATTCTTCTCGGCAAAACGGTCCGTCTTTGCGACATCACAACCGATCCCGGCATGAAACACGATCTTTCTGCCGAGCATCAGGACCTTTGCGCCCGTGCTGTTGGCGCATTTGAAGAACTCAACACCAAAGGAAAAAGCAATCAATGAAGACCATCATTGCAGCTCTGTGCCTGTGCGCCGCCGTCTCCGCCGCAGACAAACCCAACATCATCTTCCTCCTCGCCGACGACATCGGCTACGGCGACTTCAGTTGCTACGGCGCCACGAAGATCAAGACGCCGAACGTGGATCGCCTCGCCAAGCAAGGCTGCCGGTTCACCGACGCCCATTCGCCGGCGGCAGTCTGCACGCCGACCCGGTACGCCTTTATGACCGGCGAATACGCGTGGCGCAAGCAAGGCACCGGCATCCTCCCCGGCATCGCCGGCCTCATCGTCGAACCGGGCCGCATCACCGTTCCCTCGCTCCTCAAACAAGCCGGCTACACCACCGGCGTCGTCGGCAAATGGCACCTCGGCCTCGGCACCACGCCCACCGACTACAACACCGAAATCAAACCCGGCCCGCTCGAAGTCGGTTTCGATTATGCGTGGCTGTTGCCGGCCACCGGCGACCGCACCCCATGCGTCTGGGTCGAGAACCGCCGCGTCGTCAACCTCGATCCTGCCGACCCGATCAAGCTCGACTACACAGTCAAACGCGGCGAACCGCGCTCGTTCGTCAACGGCATCCCGCGCATCGGCGAACAAGTCGGCGGCAAAGCCGCCCTCTGGAAAGACGACGAAATCGCCGACCTCCTTACCAGCAAAGCACTCGCCTTCATCGAGAAGAACAAGGACAAACGATTCTTCCTCTATTTCGCCACGCACGACATCCACGTTCCGCGCGTTCCGCACAAACGCTTCCGCGGCACCAGCCAGGCCGGTGTCCGCGGCGACAACGTCCACTCCTTCGACTCGACCGTTGGGCGAGTGATGGACGCCCTCGACAAACTGAAACTCACCGACAACACGCTGCTGATTGTCACCAGCGACAACGGCGGCGTCCTCGACACCAACGGCCCCGACGAAGTCAACTCCGGCACTGTCGAGACCAACAACGGCCATCCGCACAACGGCGTGTTGCGCGGCAACAAAGGCAGCCCCTACGAAGGCGGCACGCGCGTCCCCTTCATCGCCCACTGGCCCGGCCACATCCCGACCGGCGATTCCGGTGCCTTGATTTGCCACGTGGACATGCTCGCCAGCTTCGCCGCCCTCACCGGCCAGAAACTAATCGAGGCCGCCGGTCCCGACAGTTTCAACATCCTCCCTGCGCTTCTCGGCGACAAAACCGGCCGCGAATACCTCGTCGAGCAAGGTAGAGTGCTTTCCCTGCGAAAAGGCACATGGAAACTCGTCCCTACCGGCCCCGGCGCCGGCAAAGGCAAGAAGACTGGCAAGCGCGCTCCGGCAACGCCTGAGCTTTACAATCTCGCCGATGATTTGAGCGAGACCAAGAACATCGCCGCCCAGCATCCCGACATCGTCAAAGAAATGTCGGCCAAGCTCGAAGAAATAAAATCCAAAGGCCGCAGTCGTCCGTGACTTTGTATTCCGGTTTTGTTCCGGCCATTAACGCATAAGGAATCCTGCGGAAGCCGCGAAGTGGACGCCGTTAGGCTCATCAAGCGATTCGGTGTTTTCCAACGCTGAAATCCTCCCACTGCTTACGGAGTCGTTTAACACTGCTCGAATCGCCGGGAAGATCCCAAGAAGGTGCGAACTTCTTGTTGCCGCGCCGGATACCGGCCCGCAGGCGGCGACGAGCCTCGTCTGCAACAACGTCCGCAGCCTCCAAAAACGCCTCGAACTGTTGCTCTGGCAACCAACGCACAAAAACATACCAGCATCTCGGACCACGGAATTGCTCAAACCCACTTCCCACGAGCCAGTGGCTGGCTTTCTTTTGGCGGGTTTTTACTTGGATGCTTGCGTGCTCAGCCCCATCAGGTGAGAGCACGACGAAGTCGATCCCTCGTGTATTGCGCAGTGTAATCAGCGCGATCATGCCGCGCATGCTTAATTGGCTCGCTACAAAGTGAACACCCGCTGCTCCGCACAAGGATTTATCGATTGCGACCATGGCTCTGTCAATTTGGCTGACATGATCATCTACCAGAACTCACTGGCAAAGGACAACATTATCATTTTGTTCCGGCTCACGGCTTCGCGGATGGAGCGCGGGCTTCCACGAATTTCGGATCCACACCGATGGTCCAGCCGATGGCGCGGGCAACGAGCGGGCAAAATTCCAGCTTCGCTTCGGGATGCGGACTGACAATCATGATTCGTCCCTTCTGCCATTGCATGGACAGGATGGCCGGCGTGCCGACCATTTCCTGATGGACGGTTCCTTTCTTGTCCTTGACCGGAGTCTCGAAGTTGGCGAGCACCGTCACCGGTGCGCGCTGGCCGTTCGGCGCAAGGTCGCGAAAGACCGGGCCGCAGTTGTACGGCGTCTCGAAGTGCGTAAACTCCGCGCCGAGCAACGCCGCGCCTGCGGCAGTTAGTCCGACCTTGAGCGCGCCGCGGCCTTTCGCCCACGGTTGGTCGTGTTTCAGCGGCATCATGCCGGCGTACTCGGGCAAGCCTGATGCCGCGAAGTACGCGCCGGCGCAGACTCCATAGTAGCCGCCGCCCTTGGCGACGAAATCGCGGACGCGTTGGACGCCGTCGGGATGCAGCGCGACAGCGATCCCTTTGCCGGTGCCACCGGGAAACAGCACGCCGATGCAGCGGTCGAGTATCCCCTCGCGAATATCTTCCGGACAAACCGCCACCGTGCGCGCGTCGAGCGTGGTTTCCTCCACCGCGCGGGCGAGCAGCGTGCTCCCGTAATAACCGACGCCCTCGGCATCGTAGAGTGCCAACGCCTTCTGCGGCCGGAACTCCGGTGGCCACGTGCCGGCGATTGGATTCATCATCTTCAACTCCGCCAGCCGCGTGGCGACAAGCCGTCGCGCAAGCCGGAACTGCCGGGCGAGCGACACGCCCGAATGCGGCCACGGGAAAACCACCTCCCAACAATTCTTCCTCGCATTCACCGGCGTTTCTGTCTTCGCGCGGCTTATGACTTGTTCGGGATAAGAGCCAGTCATGGCTGCAAGCAACGCCTTCCGGGCAGGTTCGATATCGGCGGCCACCATTGTTGGGGCCGCGTTGGAAGACTGGACATCCTTGGATGATCGCCACGAGAACCGGATGTCAACGTCAGCAAGTGCATTGGTGCTAACAATGAGCTTGCCTCTCAACGGTCGCAACGCTGCGAGCTGCGCATCAAGGCCGTAGGATTTCTCGCGACTGCCTCGCAGAATCGTCACGGTGACCGTCGGGTCTCCGTACGCACCGCAAACCAAGCACAAGGCAAGAATCAACCATCTCATGAACAATATCCTGTGTGTATCGGCAGAAGTTGACAAGGCGAAAGTCGGCGGGACGATAGCGAACTGTAGCCGCGAGCCTGCTCGCGGCAGATGGGCTACACGCGGCTAAGAGGAGTCCGCGAGCCTGCTCGCGGCTACAACGGCAACTTCACTTGCTGCGGGGCCGCAATGTTACGCCGTCTTGTCGAGAGAGCGCGCTCGACGTGCCACGGTTCTTTTCTTGCAGGACCTCTTCCACTTGGCCTTTCGCAACTTCCATTTATGGGATGGGCGCTCGGACAGGGATTTCGCCTCGGCCAACAGGTCGTCAAATCTTGCGCTGTCAGAGCCGATCAGTTTAATCTGGTCAACAGGCGTTCGTTGCAGCACCTCGGCCACCTCGGTGTTGCACCCCCAATAATGCTCGAAACCCATCGTGTCCGCTTCTATCCCGTACGTGTTTTGCCCCAGAAAGGAAAATGCGGTTTGTTCCTGCCACCCGATCTGTTCCGGAAACTTGACACAAAGCCAGTCGGTCATCCTTCTCACTTGCAGGAGGAACAGCGGCACATCCGGCGAGCACGGCAGGCCGATCAGTCCTGCGTTGTACATCTTCATCCCGCTCTGCATGCCGCGATACGGGCTTTTGCTAATCGCTTCCGCATTCTTGATCAGAAATGAGTTCAACCTCGCGTGGAACGAACTGCCGATCTCTCCCTCAAACTTGTGCATCACCAAACTGGTATGACGGCTTTCCGTAGCCGGCTGCTGCAAATACATATCGCCGTCAACATACGTCAGCGGTGATTCATGACTCCATCGCAAGGATGCGTCGAGCAAAACCTCAATCTTGATTCGGTGGGGGAAATCGAGCACACCGCGCATAAACACCAGTTCAAGGGGCTCCAGCGCATGCGTGGCAAATCCGTGCTCGGCAAACAGGCGCGGTTGATCCGTATAGACCATGACGTTGGCCACCGGCATCCGCGCCCTGATCGAGAAGGCGCACAACAGCGTTTGCAGGACGTACCGACTGCTTCCATAAGCCGTCAGGATGAACATGACGCCTTACGTAAGCCTGTCGGCGAAGGTTGACAAGACGAAACGGCGAAGACTCCACGGAAAAATCTTGCAACCGGCCCATCCGAGGCGCACACCAATCGTTGATGAAAGCAAAACTGTTGAGCCTGTTCGTGAGTCTGTTGGTTTCAGCGAGCGCGTGGGCGGCGGAGCGGCCGGACATCCTGTTCCTCATGCCGGACCAGATGCGTGGGGATTGCCTCTCGATTCTCAATCATCCCGTCGTGCGCACGCCGCAGTTGGACGAACTCGCAAAGCAGGGAACGCTGTTCCGCCGGGCGTATTCGCCGGTGCCGTCGTGCATTCCCGCTCGGTTCGCCTTGTTGACCGGCATGTATCCGCAGACCAGCGGCGTTGTCGGATACGCCGCGCGGCCGATCACGACGCCGACGTTGCCGGGGGTGTTGGCCGACGCCGGGTATGTCACGGTGCTCGTTGGCCGCAACATGCACCAACTCCCGGCCAGCGGCACATGCGGTTACCAGAAGAACATCCTCGCTTCAACCTACGTGGCCGGCGATGGATACGATGAGTTTCTGAAAAAGGCCGCGCCCGAATACAACGGCATTCGCGACTTGGTCGCGAAACTGGGGCTGGACAACAACCGTTGGCCCGCTGCGCCGTGGCCGGTGGCCGACAAACTGCATCCGACCGCGTGGATCGCCCAGCAATCCCGCCAAGTCATCCGCGAGACGCCGGCGAAACAGCCGCTCTTCCTGACGTCATCGTATTACGCGCCGCATCCGCCGTTGTTCCCGCCGAAGAAGTTTTTCGACGCGTTTCTGAAAAAGAACCTGCCGCCGGTGGCGCGGGGCGACTGGGTGGATTGGGCAACGCTCTCGCCAACCGGCAGCAAGAACGGGCACCGGATCCGGTTGGAAGGCGACTTGCTCCGTCGCGCTCAAGCTGGGTACTTTGGATTGATTGAGCATCTCGATGAACAGTTCGGGCCGTTGATCGCCGAGTTCAAAGCGCGCAGCGAGAAGGCCGGGCGTCCGTGGGTCATCGCGGTGAGCGCCGATCACGGCGAGATGCTCGGCGACCACGGTTACTTCCGCAAATGCGAGCCGTACGAAGGCGCTGCCAACATTCCGTTCATCATCGCCGGGTCGGCGTCGCTCGGCTTCAAACCGGGTGCGCGCTGCAACCAACCGGTCTGCCTCGAAGACATCATGCCGACATTACTGGCGGTGGCGCAAGTCGAGGTTCCGAAAGTCGTGGACGGACGCAATCTCGTGCCGGTGTTGCGCGGCGAGGGACGCGTCGAGCGCGAGTGGCTGCACTTTGAACACGCGCCGTGCTACGGCAAAGAGCAGGCGTTTCAGGCGCTCACTGACGGCCATTTCAAATACATCTGGCGGCCCGATGACGGCACGGAACAGTTGTTCGACTTGGACAAGGACTTGCGGGAGGAACACGACCTATCGAAAACCCCGGCAGTGGAACTGTGGCGTCAACGTCTGGTGAAACGTCTGGCTGGTCGGCCCGAAGGTTTTTCCGACGGCCAGCGTCTGATTGCCGGGCGACCGTATCCTGCGTTGCAGAAAGGAAAGAACAAACCTTGACCGCATGAACCCGCGTTGCTTCGCACTGTCTCTCGCGGGTACGCTGTGTCTTGTCGCCAACATGCCCGCCGCCGACCGTCGCAACGTGAACTACGATGAGTCCAAGGTCGGCAACTACACGTTGCCCGACCCGCTCGTGATGAGCGATGGCACGAAGGTCACCGAGGCAAAGTTGTGGCAGATGAAACGCCGTCCCGAACTGCTCGAATTGTTTCGCACCCACGTCTATGGCCACAGCCCGGCCCGGCCAACGGCGTTGCGTTTCGAGCTACTGTCCACCGACAAGCAGGCGCTCGGCGGACTCGCGACCCGCAAAGAAATCCGCATCCATTTCACCGGAGAGACAAACGGCCTCAAGATGGATTTGTTGCTTTACGTGCCAAAGGCCAGCCGGAGACCCGTTCCCGCTTTTCTCGGCTTGAACTTCTACGGCAACTTGTCTGTCTGCAAAGATCCCGGCATCGCGATGTCCACAAACTGGATGCGCCAGAACAAGGACTGCGCCATCGTGAATCACCGCGCGACGGAAGCGACACGCGGCACTCACGCCAGCCGTTGGCAAATCGAGAAAGTCCTCAGCCGCGGCTACGCCTTGGCGACCGCCTATTATGGCGACATCGAGCCGGATCACCCGGAAGGCTGGAAGGACGGCATTCGCGTGGTGCTGAAACCCGGCCATTCACCGGGAATCAAACCTTCCGCGGGCGGCGCAGTCCGCGGTGCCCCTGATGACGCTGCGCTCGACGACTGGGGTGCCATTGGCGCGTGGGCTTGGGGATTGAGCCGCGCGCTGGATTACCTCGAAACGGATGGCGACATTGACGCCAAACGGGTCGCCGTGCTTGGCCACTCGCGTCTCGGCAAGACCGCGCTCTGGGCGGGTGCGCAAGACGAGCGTTTCGCCATCGTCATTTCCACGGAATCGGGCGAAGGTGGCGCATCCCTCGCGCGGCGCAACTTTGGCGAAACCATCGCGATCATCACCCAGTCTTTCCCGCATTGGTTCTGCGACAACTACGACTCCTACGCCAACCGCGTGAACCAATTGCCCGTGGACCAGCACGAGTTGATCGCGCTGATGGCGCCGCGGCCTGTCTATGTTGCCAGCGCGGAGGAAGATCGGTGGTGCGACCCGCGCGGCGAGTTTCTCGCGGCGAAGAACGCCGAACCGGTGTACGCGCTCTTCGGCAAGCCCGGCTTAGGCGTCGACGACCAGCCGCCGGTGAATCATCCCGTCGGCGCATTCCTCGGCTATCACATCCGCACCGGCATGCACAACGTCACCGGGTACGACTGGGAACAATACCTTAACTTCGCCGACCAACACTTCAAGCCAGCAGTCCAGAAACCATAAATGAAAAGCCGCTCCATCTCGGTTTTCGACGGTAACGATTCCCACGTCGGGACCCGAGAGCAGTCGTTTCAGATTGCTAAGACAGTGTCAATCACCGCACGAGCGTGTTCGTCCCTCTATTTAAAAAGTGACCGGACATGAACATGAGCCGAACATGCGCCATCGCTCTGGCGATGTTGCTGTGGTCAGGCGCGACCGGATCGGCAATCACCGACACGGTGCGAGCCATTTCGGACAAGGCGTTGAACGGTTCTGCCGGCGGCGAATTGATGGTCGGCTATTACGAGTCGGTGCTGGAGTGGTCGAACATTCCCGCGAAGCGCATCCGTCCCGTGCCGGGAAAACCGGACTGCGCCTACTACGGCGAAGGCGGACACGAGGAGAACGACGTCCGGCCTATCGCATACGCGGCGTTGGTGAACGCATTCCTCTCCCGTGTGCAACCACCTGCTGGAGTTTCGTCGCCGTCGGTGGAGCGTCGCGCACGGATGAAACAAGACGCTGTCGGCGCGCTCCGCTACCTCGTTCAAGCCCACAAGACGGGCCAAGGCGCATGCGTGAACAAGCATCAGTGGGGCAACCAATGGCAGTCGGCAATGTGGGCGAGGTCGGTCGGGCTGGCGGGATGGATTCTGTGGCCGTCGCTCGACGCCGATTTGAAACTGGCTGTCGCGCGCTTGGTGGAATTCGAGGCGGACCGTTTTCTCGACCTGCGCCCCAAGAGCAGCGAGTTCAAGGACACCGGCGCGGAAGAGAACGCGTGGAACGCCCAGATCCTCTCGCTCGCCTGCAACATGATGCCCACGCATCCGCGCGCCGGGCGCTGGGCCGAGACGGCCAAACTCTGGATGTATAACTCGCTCTCCGTCGCCGCCGATGCGCAGGACAAAACCGCCGGTGACGACGGCAAACCAATTCGCGAATGGGTGCGGACGGTCAACGTTCACTCGGACTTCACGGTCGAGAACCATGGTCTCGTGCACATCGGCTACCTCAAGGGCAGCGTGGGCTTGTTGCTGGAAAACGCGGTTCCCTACCTGCTCGCGGAGTCCAGGCCGCCGCGCGCTTGTTTGCACCATGCGCGCGATTGTTTCGAGGTGGTCCTGAAGTGCATGGGCCGGGATGCCGCGCCGATCTTCTTTGGCGGAAACGATTGGAAACTATTCCATTCGCAAAACGTTGACACAATGACCTACGCGTTCATGAGCTTGCTCGCGAACGACGCTCACGGCGCGCACCTTGAGCCGATGGGACTGGATTGGACGCGCCGGATACAGCGGATCGAAGGCGGCTACTACAACGTGCGACGGGATCTGGAGTATGGCGGTGCGTGCGCGGCCCGGCTGATCGCCTGCTACTTTGCGCACGCCATCCTCGGCGAAGGCACACAACCGGTGTCGGCGGAAACACTGACCAAGCACATCACCGGCGTCACGCGGCTGGAGCACGGACGCGCCGTCCTGCATCGCACCGCGACCAAGTTTGCGTCGTTCACTTGGGGACCGAAACGCATGGCGCTGGCGTTGCCGCGCAACGGCTCGTGGGTGGTCTGGCCTCACTTCGCGTCGTATATCGGCCAGATCAACGGACGCGACGGCTCCCACCCGCAAGCGAAACTCAAGACAATCAACGTGACAACCACCACAAACAGCTTCACTGTGACCGCCGAGCTTGACCGTTTCGATGGCGCGCTCCGTCAAACCTTCTCCTACGTGTCACTACCGGGCGACCAGACTGTCTATATCGAACGGCTCACCGCACGGCCAGATTTTGTGGTTGAATCGCGCAAGACCGGCATCATCGGCTTGGAATACGAACTTGGCAGCAACGAGCGCATGCTTTACGGCCAGCACGGCGCGACGAAGACCGTCGGCGTCGGTGGACGCGAGGCGCGCATTGTCGAACTGAACACCGATTGGCTGAACATTGATGGTCGCATCGGCTACGTGGTGCGTCGCCTTCCCAAGCGCGCCAACCTGATGCGCTACCACGACCCGACCAAGGGCACGGGTCGTGTGCCACAGTTGCAGGAATGGATCAGCCTGATCGGCGAGCGCGACCCCAGCCAATGGACGCGTGAAGGCGATTGTGCATGTGTGGTGACTTTTCTCAATGCTTCGCCCCAGCAAACCAAAGCAGAAGGGGAGCGTGTGGAGTTCAGGGTAAACGGAAACATCGCGACGTGCCGAGTCGCAGGAAGCGTGGTCGAGGTGGACTTCGAGAAAGTCCAGACTCGTATCAGCGGACCGTAAGCGGAGACCAAAACTGAGCACCAAGCTGGTTCGCTCCAATGCCTTGTCGTGTGCTCACTTCCGTCTCTTCAAGAGAGACCACTTGTCCTTGTAAGGCAAAGCGTCCTCGCGCGTGAAGCTATACCAGACTCCACGACGAGTCTTCTCAATGAAGACTTTTCGAGCCACGACTCTGCTCGGAACTACGAAAAACTCTGTGGCTGTATCGCGCAGATTGACTAGCACATAAATATGGGTATCCGAAACCGCATCCTTGAAATGCTTACCCACCAACCAAAAGGAGAACGTGGACGCATTGGTTTTGACTTGGACAGAAAACGCACGGCGGCACTTGAGATCGGTAGCGAGAATATCTGCGCCGCGTGCGCTGCGTGAAGTGGGCGACGCAACAAATCCATGGCGCGACAACTCAGCGGCCACGAGATAAACACCTCGCATCCCGGTTAGCTGGCTATTTGAAGGCATAACTCAATGTGTGTTCACCCAACATCGTTGTTCAACGAAACGTACAGACGGCATCCTGAGCTTGTCGCCGGAAATTGACAAGACGAAAGTCCGATGTGTTGTTAGACGTCCTCGACAAGAATGGCTCTGACGACATCTGAAAGCACTCTTGCTCTGTGTCTGTGTTCTTCGCCATTCGGAATGAATACCCCGTTACCTTCCTCAAAAGCGTGAGTGCTCTCCCTGAACTCGATTTCAAGCCGGCCATTCAGAATGTACCCGTAGTGCCCCTTGGTGCACCAGTGTGGCGACATTGCCTTGGAGTATTCAACCAACCGCACTTTCTTTCCAGAATGCACGACAACCTTTTGTCGTACCCCGTCCATCACTGGTTCCCATGGGAGAGCGTCGAAATCAATCCGGTAGTTCTGCATATTCTCTGTTCCTTTGCGCCAAACGCTCAAGACAGCCGACAGGAGAGAGGGGGCACCTCCTGTTCGGCGCATCGGATTGTTAGCCCCCATGTTTCTTCACGTTGAAATAGAGGGTCTGCCCTTTCATCTTTGAGATGCGCGCGCGTTTCGTAGCGACCAAGACGTAGAGCGTATTGAGAACGGCGAACCTATCCGACAGAAATTTGGAACGTCGGCAGGCATCGTAGGCGGCTTTTGAGGTGATCGAACGACGACCACCCAACTGCTTGGCTACGTATGCAACAGCCTTTCGAGCAACTACTGTGAAGTTGCCGCCTGCGCCCTTTCCCGGCGAGAAGAGAACAAAGTGGGCAGTCGCCTCCGCGACGTGGTAATTCCTTTTTGCCGAGCGGACGAGGCCGCGATAGCGAAGGTTTGAGAACAAAGTGCGGTAGTTCATAGTGACCTCCTCATATTGAAGGATCGCGTCATGATTCACCGGAACTCACGGAAGGTATCCTGAGCTTGTTGGCAGGAGTTGACAAGACGAAAAAGGGGTAGGAACGCCACCGTCCCGGCGGTTTCGGGCCGACTCCAACCGCCGGGACGGCGGCGTTCCGGAGGATGCTTCGCCGGAAAAATCTTGCAACTGGGCGGGCAAAGTCGCACACCAATCGGCCATGAATACCTTGCTGGCCGTTATCATGTTGGCTGCCGCCGGGAAGTTTGGGTATCCGCCGAAGATGGACGGCGCGCGCGTCGAAACCTACAAGACCGTCGGCGACACGAAACTCAATCTCTACATCTTCAGTCCGTCCACCGCGACGAAAGCACCAGCCATCGTTTTCTTCTTCGGCGGCGGCTGGACCAGTGGCTCACCGGTGCAGTTTGAAGCGCAATGCCGGCATCTGGCCTCGCGCGGCATGGTCGCCATCACCGCTGACTATCGCGTTGCGTCGCGTCATCAGGTGAAGCCGACTCAATGTCTTGCGGACGCGCGTTCGGCCATTCGCTGGGTCCGCGCCAATGCAGCGCGGCTCGGCGTTGACCCGAAGCGCGTCGCTGCCGGCGGCGGCTCGGCGGGCGGACATCTCGCGGCGGCCACGGCGTTC
>Ga0172375_10006952_pt1 | contig 15667 bp, 7 predicted proteins | sample LakKiv1m_FD_114537 | JGI IMG/M metagenome (GOLD analysis project Ga0172375, IMG submission 114537) | Freshwater microbial communities from Kabuno Bay, South-Kivu, Congo - kab_092012_11.1m | ecosystem: Environmental > Aquatic > Freshwater > Lake | place: Democratic Republic of the Congo...
GAAAGCCGTCCGAGTCCGTTTTCGGAATCGGCTTTTGGATCGATGCAGTTCGTTCGTATCGCTCCCGGAAGCCTTGTCCTTAAAATTCTGAGCCTTTCAACAACTTACTTATCCGAAAAAGAACAGCTCGGACTTCTTGCTCATCCGCTGGTCCGGCCGTTTTATTCTTTGGCGCGCCGCTATCTTCCCCCGGCGGCGTGGGTTTTTTGGAAGGAAAAAGTAAAAAGAGCAATCGCTTTCCTGAAGCTGGCCAAAGTGGATCAATCGCTGGTGTCCAGCCGCGGGACCGTCATCGCGGACCGATTTTTCCGGGACCATCCGGATTACCCCGTAAAAATCAGAATTATTGAGCCCGGGCACCCCGAAACCGTCGCGCAAATTCATCAGATCCCGAAGCATCTGATCGAGGGGGAAGCGTTATGGCTCCTTCAGAGTTACGTGCCGCGGGAAGCTTTCATTAAGGAAAAAATTCTTGAAGCGGTCCGGGACGGGAGTCCCCGGACGGCCGGGGAAATTATTGCGGAAGCCATCGGCCATCTTTTTTCGATGCTTGCCCCGCAAGGAATGATGGATGTCGACAGCGGAGTCAATATTTTTGGAAATATGGCTTTGACGGACGGCGGTCAGTATGCCTTGGTCGATTGGGATGCGGTGACCGATGATACGGAGAAAATCAGGCAGTTTATGGCGGAGAAAGAAAAAGAAATCGCCGAAATTATTTATTTCAGAAGCAAATCTCCCTCGTTTGAAAAAGCTCTCCAGGCCGTTATGAGGAGAAATCCCGCCAACCATGTGGCGCATAGCGCGTTGGGATTTTACCGCGATTTGCCCAAGGATGCCGCGACGGCGGAGGCCTTGGCGGAGATTTTTCTTGGGGAAGTCAGCCGGAATTTTAACTTAAAAAATTGGGAAAAAGCCGGGGCGCAAGGGGCCTCTTTAGGCGAGAGAGAGGAAAGGCGGAGACCCGTTGTCCGGCCGGCCGGGAAACCCCCCGCGGAACCGCGGAAGCCGCTTTTGATCGGGCGGGTTATTGCGGGGATTTTGGGGACGGTGACGACGCTCGCGCCTTTTGTGATTCCGGTTTATCTGAAGTGGAAGGCGGTTGAGCCGGCCTATCTTCAATCCAAAATTCCGGAGGTGTTTTCCGACGAGGCGGTGTACCGGATTCCTTTTGACGTCCAGACGCTTCCGGTTTTTCTTGCCAGCGTCGGAATCGCGGCCGTGACCGTCGCCGTTCTTCAAATTCCGAAGTTCATTTCTTTTATGACTTCCGCTTTCAGGGAAAAAGGCGCCGGGAGTTTTCTGAAAGCTTTTCTGGCGTCCGCGATACTTTTCACGATGCCGTTCCTTTTCATGAATTACGTGGTCGATCACTACAACACCATTGCGATTCGTGAGCAAGCCAAACAGCTTTGGAACACAGTTCATCAAACGCTGATCGTTTTCGGTGCGGCGGAATTTGCCCGGGCTGTTTTCAACCGGGGATTACTTTTTGCTTTGGATAGGCCCAAACAAAGAACCCGATATGTCGAGCGGGCTGTTTTGGGGATTGGCCTTGGGATAGTGATGATTACTACGGGAGCGTTTGGGTCTCGCGCCGCAATCGACCGGTTTTTGGAGCACGCGGGAACGGAGCAGAATCTTGAACGAAGCAGGGCTTTTGTGTGGGACCGGCTTGGCAGACAGGAACAATTAAAAGATTCCACGCGGGGGGTCCGGTACGGAGGGAGAGAACGGCCCGGTTTCATCTGGCTCCGGGGATTTACCGGCAACATGGCAAACCGTGACGGCTTGTACGAAAGGGCCGGCATCAGACGGCTCTACGATGTGGGGCTCGGGGGCGGAGTGAATTTGAATTTTACTCACGGTCATCTTGGTGTTAAAGAGCAAAGATTTTTGGATGCTTCAATCAATTTGTTTGGGGACGGAGCTTTATTCGGCACCCTTTCAAGAACAGAACCTGATTTGCATCAGCGCTTATATGAAAACGCCGAGCAGAATGTCGAAGGAGGAGCAAGAGTTTTTAAGCAGCCTTTTGGTACGGATATTGTGGCTCAAACAGGTAGAAGTTTGGAAGGATTTTGGGAATTAGTCGAGGAAGTAAACGAAGGCTGGCAGGATCCCGTTATTGCCGGCAGGCGGTATGCGGATGTTTTGACAAATTTAACAAACGGTGCCGCTACTTTGGACGATTTACAGAGATGGAATTGGAATGAGCGGCTCGCGGTGCGAGGATATGCCACGGATGTGATGGAGGCGTACCGGGCGGTTACGGCTCCGGGAAATTCGAACCGCCAAGCTCTGATAATTATGCAGGCTGAGGCAAGGCGAAAATGGAAGCTGGCCGGACGTGAAATTCCGCCGGAGAAGCTTCCGGGGAGGAGGCTTTTGGCGAGTCATCGCGGAAATTCAATGGGGGAGGAGCTGGTCCGAAGAGTTCTGGTTCCGATGGCGAAGGGAATGGTCTTTCCCTCCGCCGAGATGGTTTCCGGAGCAAGCCTTGGAATGAACCGAAGAATGTTTACCCAGGTGTTAGCTTTGGGTGTTTTCGGATTGAAAGGATTATTGGAGAGAGCCGCCGCACAACCCGCGGTTCCGCCGCTTCCCGATCAATCCCGGGAACAAGCCGCGGCGGCCCTTCGGGGCCTGAATGATGTTGCAAGCCGATATTCAAACGGTGTGTTTTTTCTTACGGATTCCGAAACCCGCTTGCCGCTTGACGTGATGCGGGTGAACGATGACGGGACCCTTTCTGTCCTTAAGCATACGAACGGAGCCGAAGACTTAAAAACTTCGCCTTCCAATATCGGGGCAAGGCTCACGGCGATTATTTCGATACTTGAAGATCTTGAAAAGAAAACAGATCCGGACTGGGAGGCGAAAATCAGACAATTGTCGAGCGATATGAACCGTATTCTCGGATTTCTAGAAAAAGCCCGGGCGATCGAAGGTTTTTATTACCGGTATTATTGGCTTCATCCTTCCCAGAGAGAAGCGAACGGGATGCCGCGTCCGGATACGGCTTCTGAAATCTCGTCGGTTGACAATGCAAATCTGACTGCGGGGATGATTGCGGCCGCCGCTTTTTTTGAAAAACGAAAGCCGGAATATTCGCAAAGGTTTCTGAAATTAATCTGGAAGCAGAATTACCGGGCATTTTACGATCCGACGCGGGGCCTTATGACTCACGGATTTCGTCCGACGCTTTTGGGCCGAAGGGGTGAGAATTTGCCGAATCACTACGATCTCTTCTTTACCGAAGGCAGATTGCTTGCGTTTCTCGCGGTTGTTTTGGGGCAGAATGAAACGGTGAGAGGAGAGCTTTTGCCGGCCTGGAATAATCTCGCGTTTGATTCTTGGGGGGGGAGCCTGTTCGAATATTTCTTTCCGTCCGTTTTTCTGGATGAAGCCAATCACGGCGCTGATTTTCTCACCGGCGTAATGCGTTATTCGGTTCGTGTGGAACGGGATTTTGAAAGGGACGGGTTTTGGGGGCGCGCGCCGGCTTATGATGATCGGGAGAATTATGTAGGAGCGCCTTTCGGAAACCCTGTTTTAGGAGTCAAAGGAAATGCGGCCCCCGATGTTATTGCGCCTTACGCCTGGGGCCTTGCCGCGACTTTCGATTTTGAAGGAGTCAGCGCTCAGTTTCAGAAGTTAAACACCGAACTTCCGCGCTTTTTCTCTTCCGAGGCCGGCGGCCGGGATTCTTTTAATCCGGTAACGGGGCGTTATCCATCGCTTGCGCTTTCATGGGACACGGACCTGACCGCGTTAGGTCTCCGGCATGCGCTGGAACGGCTTCAGGGAGGGACTACCGCTTCGGATTATTTTTGGAAAGGGCTCGCTCTGTTAGGAGAGGATAAAGTTGCTTTGGGAGAGAGCCTTTTGGGAAAGGGAAGCGAAAAATCGAGCGAAAATATTTTAGATCCGTCTAAAGTCGCATATCGAAATGTCGGAAATGTTCTTGTGACCGAGCTTGAAGAAGAAATGCCGGCACGGCGCTTGACTTACGATACGGCGGCCGGAGGGAGTTTTATTGCCTATGTGTATGAGCAGGGCGCGGAGACCGGAGCGTACGATATTTTGGAACTTGAGGTCCGGAGAGCGGAAGGCCGGGCGATCCCGGAAAAATTTCGGATTGAAATCAAAAAGAACGGTTTCCCGGACCGTATCATCGAAATACCGGGAGATCAAATCGGTGCCGGCTGGAAAAAAATCCGTATTCCGCTTTTCAAAAACCGCTGGCCTGAAGCGGAACGCCAGGCCCTGATTGATGAAATTGTGATTGCTTTTTGGCCGGGGGTTGACCATGTCGGGCCTGTGGCGGTCAAGGGCGCCGTGGATATCCGGGGGCTGAGATTTATCGCAAAACCGCAGGGGGCTTCGCTTGGGACTCAGCCCGCCGAGAGGTTTATTGGGGAGATGACCGACCGGATCTTAAGTTCGGTGCGGGAGAAGTATCACCGGCTTTTGCGAGATCCAAATAATTCACAGGCCACGAACGAAGCTTACGCGGTGATCCGGAATCCGGACCAGCTGGCCGCAGAGATTATTTCGCGAGTCAGATTAAGCCCCGGCTTTCGGGATGAGTGGGACGTCGGGGAAATCTCACTTCAAGTCCTGGAGCGCATTCTTTCGGATAACAGAATTAATCAATCGCAGTTTCTCGAAACTTATTCCGAGGCTTTGGCGAGGCGATTAAAAGGGATGACCGGGCCCGAACGCTCTTACGATGTTTCCGGATTTGAGGATTCTCTGGCGGCGCTGAATTCAACCTGGTCGATCGCGGAGGAAGCCCGGAAGGGGAGGGAGGCGGAATTGATTGAAGGCCTTCGTTTGAATGAAAAACATTCGGCCAAAGAGGTCTCTGACCTGGTTAACGCCGGCCGGTTTTTAAGAGAATTGCTTGAAAGGGAGCGTGGCAAGGCGTTGGAGCGGGGAAAGATTTTCCCTGCATTCCAACTGCTGCACGAGGGGACGATTAAGGAATTACATGAACTTTTGGGTCAAAACGTTGAGTCAAACAATGCGTGGACTCTCTCGTCCACGACGATTTTAACGGGAAGATACCGTTGGGCAGATACCTATTGGGGGCTCCATTTGTACCCCGTGGCTTCCGAGGTTCCCCGGCTGATGGATTCGTTTTTGAACTGGTTTCACCGGGAACTGCTTGATCTGGACGGGATTTATCAACAAGCTCTGGATGACAAGGCGATTCCGCAGAGCGGAGGGAGGGATCATCCGGCGATTTTACTTGCGGCCAAGGCGTATAACCGTTTTATCGAAATTCATCCGTTTGAAGACGGAAACGGCCGGACGGCCACTTTGATTGCGAATTACATTCTTCTTCGTTACGGATATCCTCCGTACATTCCGGCTGTGGAGAATCTCAAACAATTGGCCCGAATCGGCCGTTTTGGCGCATTCAATTACGACTTACTCTTTCGGCCTTATTTTTTTTGGGGCGAAACTCAACCTGTCGATGAAGAGCGCGCGGCTTTTTTTGCGGACCAAATTTTAGAGCGGGGGAAAGCGAAGGGAGCGTCTCTCGGAGCGGAAAATTTTTCGGGGGAGGAAACTCTTGCGGACGAATTAAAAGCTCCGACGGGAAATTTTAGGCAGTTTATTTTGAATCTGACAGATGAGAAATACGGGACGTCGTTTTCTTCCGCGCGAGCGGACGGGCAAGCCGCGATCGAATTCTTTTTCCGTCCCGGTGCGGACCGGCGGGAAATATTGAAAACGCTTGAAGCGTTTCTGACCGCGACGTTGGATGCATACGCAGAGGCATTGAAACTCGAAGGACGAAACGTTTTACCCGATTTTGAAACCTTGGCGAAAGGAATTCTTTTTAACGGGCTTGACCGGGAAAAAATCGCCGCGACGCTAAAAAATCTGAAGCCGGATTTGACGGATGAAAACATTCACTCGGCACTCGCGGATATTGAAGGAGCCTTGGGAAATGCCGTGATTACGGCAAGCGCCTTGCAGTCTTCGCGCGGCGGGGAAGGTATAACGGCCATGATGCAGAGGTTTGCCGCCGCCCCTGCAGAATATCTGAAAGCGTTCAACAGGCTTGCGGAGGGATGGAATCTTCAAGGGGCTTTGTTTTCCGGAGAAGGCTTTCCGGCAATCGCGGAGAGCAGTTTGATGCTTGCGGTTCATGTCGAAAGTCTGCCGCAGGAATTGCAGCCGGCGTTTGCGCATGCGCTTCTGCGGAGACTCGGAGAAAAAGGGACGCTTTTCCTGATTTATCCGCGCAAGCCGGGAACGGAGGAAAGGATCCGAACCTTTACGGGCTTTTTGACGCCTCAGGAAAAAGCCAGGGTGATTTTACGACCTTATGTGGAAGGAGCGCCGCTTCCGTTTTCGACCGTTGCCAGCCGGATGCGTCAGGCAGGCCCGGGCGTGGGGCGGGCGGTGGTGATTCCCGCTTTTGAAGAGGGGATGCCGGGGTTTTTCGAACGGTCCGGGCCGGTAAACTTTTTCGAATTCAGCGCGAACGGCGTGCCGGGCAATATTCCCGATATGGTCTTTTCCCTTATTTTAACGGGGGGCGGAAATTCCGAACTGCTGAAGAATATGCCGCCGGATATTTTGGCGCAGAGGCCGGTCGGGGGACAGGGCTATCTTTTTGCGTTCAATCTTGTCGCGCTGGCCGCTTCCCTGGGAGATGAAATCAAGCAGTTGCGCGCGATCGAGCAGGCCGCCTGAGTCATCGTTCAAAAATTTTGTAAAATTTCAAACGTGAAGTTCGGCAAATCTACTTCCGCGACCGGCGACGCGACTTGTTTTCGCTAGAAGCCAGCGCCGATGCAAACTCATATCCCTTCAAGCTTTTGCTAGGACATTTTCCCGAAGATAAAATGCTTGTATTTACCGCTTGCGGTTCCTATAATACTCCCATCCAGTTCAAAGAGCCGTCTGCAGGCGGCTCGATCCAATGCCGTTCGCGGGGAGTTCACTCCTTTCCGCGGACGGCCTTCTTTTTTTAGGGGCTTTTTAAAATGTCCGAGCGGACTTTAAAGATCGAAAAAGGATTGTTCAATGAAGAGGATTTTGTTAAGATTGCCTCCCTCGGGTGAAGCGCGGAAAATTTTTTGAACGGCATTCGGCAAGAAGGGGGAAATGCAATGGCGCCTGAAGCAAATCATTCTTTGAATAATGTTTCAAAACTGGAAACTTTCAAGAAAGAACTCCTGCCACAGTTAAAAGAATTCGCTTTTGTTAAGCTGGAAGCTCCGATCCGGCTTTCGTCCGGAAAGATCAGCCAGGTTTATTTTGACGGAAAACAAATCACGCTTTTCCCGCAAAGAGCCGCTTTATTTGCCCGCGCGGTTTTGGAAATGGTCTCGTGGGATGAAATTGACGCGATCGGAGGGCTTACGATCGGCGCCGACCCGATTGTGACGGCTTTGAGCTTGATGGCCTATCTGGATAAAGGAAAGACCGTTCCGGCTTTTATTGTCCGCAAAGAGCCCAAAAAGCACGGTTTGGGGAAATGGATGGAAGGGTATCAGGTCAAAAAAGGCGACCGGCTTCTCATTGTCGACGATGTGGTCACTACCGGCGGGTCGACGTTGCAGGCGATCCGGGCGGTGGAAGAAAGCGGCGGAAAGGTCGCTCAAGTGGTTTGTCTGGTCGACCGTGAAGAAGGGGGGACGCAAACGCTCTCTTCCAAATACCGATTTACCCCTTTGTTCACCCGTCAGGATATTGAAAGTTGACCTTCGTCTTGTCCCGCTATTTTGTTTCCGTCCGGGATTTTTAATCGTCGCGCTTCCATGAACAGAGAAAAAAATAAAAGGCTTAAAAGAACTCTTGGACTTTTTTCCCTTGCCGCTTACGGGATCGGGGATATTTTAGGGGCCGGGGTTTACGCCCTGATCGGAACCATCGCGGGAATTGCCGGCAATGCCTGCTGGATGCCTTTTCTCCTTTCTCTTTTTATCGCGGCGTTGACCGGACTTTCGTATGCCGAACTGGGATCCCGATATCCCCGCGCGGGAGGAGAGGCCCACTATACCTTTCGGGCGTTTCACAACTCATTTCTTTCATATGCGCTCGGATTTCTTGTTTTGATGTCCGGCGTCAGCTCCATGGCGGTTGTGTCTCAGGCTTTTGCCGGCTACGTTCAGGCTATTTTCCCTTTCATTCCCGTAACGGCGATTGTTTTTTTATTTTTGGTTGCGCTTGCGATAATCGTTTGGCAGGGAATGAACGAATCTTCGATGACAAACGTGGTTTGCACGGCGGTGGAGGTGACGGGGCTTCTGATTGTGATTTTTGCGGGGATGCAGCATATCGGAAAAGTTAACTATTTGGAATTTCCCCCTGCTTTGGATGGGCAGACGCTCAAAATCTCCGCTATCTTTCAGGGAGCGGTTCTTGCTTTTTACGCTTTTATCGGCTTTGAGGATATGGTGAAAGCCGGAGAAGAAACCTGCGAACCCGGAAAAGTCATTCCCCGCGCCATCATGATTTCGCTCGCGGTTGTCGGACTGCTTTACGTCATGACAACGATCGCCATCGTTTCCGTTGTCCCCTACGGAGAGCTTTCGGGTTCGAAGGCTCCTCTGATGCTGGTGGTTGAACGGGGAGCTCCCTGGCTTCCGAAGGGGCTGTTTGGGATGATTGTTCTTTTTGCCATGACCAACACCGCGCTCGTAAATTTTGTGATGAGTTCACGCCTTCTTTACGGGATGGCCGGAGACCGTCTGGTTCCGAGGATTTTGAGAGTGGTTCACCCGAAGCATCAAACGCCTCACATTGCCGTCAGTGTGGTTTTTCTGATCGCTCTGGTTTTAGCGGTAACCGGAACCCTGAAGCATCTCGCCCAATCCACGGCGGTCCTGCTTCTCATCGTTTTTGTATTCGTAAATTTATCTCTTTTGGTAATCAAGCTGAAAGAGGGGAAGCCCCGGGAAAAAAATTTTTCGGTTCCGTTTTGGGTGCCGGTCCTTGGGGTTTTGAGCACTCTGTTTCTTGTTTCGAACGCGTCTCCGGCCGGATTCTTGACGGCAGGGATTCTTCTGCTGATTTCTTTCTTGCTTTTTCTTCTCTCGCAGATATCTTATACCTAGATAGTCGCTTTAAAGTGTTTTGAGATTTCAAATGATAAAGTTCGGCAAATCTGCTTCCGCGACCGGCGACGCGACTTGTTTCGCTAGGAGCTAGTGCCGGAAAAAGGTTTTCGGCCGGTTCGTCCGCTCCAGCGGCGTCCGACCGCCTGCGCTCTCACCGTTTGGACTGGCGTTTTGCGCCAGACCAAGCTCCAAACGGTTACGAGAGCTCGCTCCAGTCAGATTTGCCGAACAAAAAGAATACCGTTTTAAGCACACAAAAACTTATGCATGGTTACCTAGAGAAGAAACATTTGTACGGATGGAGACCTTTGGGATGCACAAAATGATCATTGTCGGATCCGGTTGTGCCGGGCTGACCGCAGCGATTTATGCGGGCCGGGCTAATTTGCAACCGGTTGTTTTTGAAGGGTATCAGCCCGGCGGACAGCTGACGATCACGACGGAAATTGAGAATTTTCCGGGGTTCCCCGAAGGTATTTCGGGTTCGGAACTGATGGCGTTATTGAGGAAACAAGCGGAGCGTTTCGGGGCGCAACTCATTTCAGAGGACATTGCTTCGGCGGATTTGTCGAAAAGGCCTTTTCGTGTGCAAGCGGCCGGCAAGGATTATTTCGGGGAAACGCTGATTGTTGCAACCGGCGCGAACGCCATGTTTTTGGGTTTGGAATCGGAAAAGCGCTATATGGGGCGCGGGGTATCGGCTTGCGCGGTTTGCGACGGGTTTTTCTTCCGCGGGAAGGAAGTGGCCCTTGTCGGCGGGGGGGATACCGCGCTCGAAGAGGCGGGTTACCTTACAAGATTTGCGAGTACGGTGACGGTGATTCATCGGCGCGACAAGCTTCGGGCATCAAAAATTATGCAGAACCGCGCTTTTGGCAATCCTAAAATAAAATTTATCTGGAATTCGATTGTTGAAGAAGTCTTAGGTGACGAGAAACAGGGCATGGTCGAGGGCGTCCGTCTCAGAAACGTCAATACCGGCGAAAAAACCGTCCTGTCTTGCCGGGGATTTTTTGTCGCGATCGGACATAAACCCAATACGGGGATGTTTCAAAATCAGCTCGAGTTGGATAAAAGCGGATATATTGTGACGCAGGGCAAAAGCACGAAGACCAGCGTGGACGGGGTTTTCGCGGCAGGCGATGTGCAAGATTCCGTTTACCGGCAGGCGGTCAGCGCGGTCGGGAGCGGTTGCATGGCTGCGATTGACGCGGAACGGTTTCTTGAAGCAAATCCCCGGAATTAAAAAGCCCTCTTCAAGATTCCGTAAATCGGATTTTAAGAAAAGGAGCTGAATGAAAAACAGGCTTTTAATTGCCGCCGGCAGCATTGTCCCGCTGTTGATCCTTTCTCCTCTTGTGATTCAAAAGGCTTTATCCTTTGGAGGGGAGATCCTTCCGAATTTTAAGCTTTTACTCACCACGAATGAAGAGGCCCGCAGAATCAAAGCCTGCGGGGATCTCACGAACATGGGATACGGTTATCTGAAGCGGATTACCGACTGCATCCCAGACGCAACTATTTATCCCGTGACGCGACACCGGAATTTTTATCCGTGGACGCATCTGTTGCTTCCGGGTCGGAGAGACAAAGCGGATGACCGATTGCTGGTCGGCATCGATATTGATGAGGCCGATGTTCGGGAAGGAATGATCGTTCAAGCGATTCCCGCATTCCGGCAGGCCGGTTCTTTGATGAGCGTTTGGGCTTTTATGACGGATTTAGATTATGATCAAATGACCGGGATTCAGATTGAATTCGAGACGCCCCCTTCCGGCCCCGTAACGGTTCAAGCGGCTCTTTTGCGTTCGAAAGAAGATCATAGCGTTCTTGGCGAATGGACTTGGCCGGCGGTAACGGCGGAAAAGAAAATTTTTTTCAAACTTGATCCGCCGGTTCGACATTTTTCTTTCGGACGGGGATCGACCCCTTTCCTTTTAATGCTGAAACTTGCTTCGGACCCGAGCGGAGCCGCAGTCCCGTCCGTCGGAAGCGTCGGAATTGCGGGCGTTAAAATCAATCTTGAGGGATATACCGTTATTCACACGGATGCCCGAAGTTTTACCGCAATGCGGAATGATTTTTTGCAGCAAATCCTATCGGCGGGTTCCGGTCCGTGGATGGATTTCTTGATGAAAATCAAAGATCTGAAATCGACGGGAGGGCAGCGGAATGCCTGAATGGCTTAGACTTTGCTTGGCCTGCATCCCGCTTTTTGTAATTCCCGGTATTGTTGGGAAGGCATTTTGGGGTTGTGAGGTTTATTGGGCGTCGCGTTGGTGGTTTGGAATGATTTTGTCGGGGCTGCTTCTGATTTTTGGCCACGGGGCTAATCTTCACGGCGGAGTGGTTACGATTTTGTTTTCCGTGTTTTTTATTTTCTGTGCCGTTAAAAGTTTTCAGCGTTGCAAAGCCGCTCAGCCGGAAATCTCGAAAGATTCTTCCAAGCGCTTCGAGCCCGGCAAGATTGTTGCGGGAATATTGTTTTTCCTTCTTTTTTGCTCCTATCTTGACGTGCTTGCCCATCCGTTGACGGCGGAACATTGGGACGCGCTTTCCTCGTGGTGGAACAAGGTCCGGGCTCTTTATTTTTGGCCGCCTTTTGCCGAAACTCCGTGCGCGGGATGGGATTTTATGAATTACCCCTATTTGGGCCCCATGCTTGAATTGTTGATTATCCGGTGCACGGGCGGCCTTTCGGAAAGCTTCGGAAGACTGCTTTTCCCGACTGTTTATTTTATGTGGATGATGACTTTCAATTTGCTTTTTCCCGGGAAAATCCGGTGGCGCACTTTTTGGCTGATTCCTTTCATTGCCATCCTTTTTTACGATCGGCGCGCGTTTACAAGCGGCTATCAAGACGGGTTTGTCGGTTTGATTTGCGGAATGGCGGCCGTGCATTTTGTCCGTTTTTTTCTGAAGGAAAACCGTCTTCAGGGGATAGACGGTCGCTGGGATACGGATCTTTTTCTCGGGGTTTTCTTTGCGGGGGCCGCTTCTTTTGTTAAATCCGAAGGGACTTTTCTTGGAGTGATTCTCGCAGCTGCCGCGGCAGGGGTCTTCCTTTTCAGCGAACCGGCCGGGAAAATCCCAAGAAAAATTCTAATTCTTCTGCCGTACATCATTTTTTTTGGGATATTGGTTTGTATTTGGCCCGGCTTTTTGCTGCTAAACCATGTTAATATTCTTAGAATGCAGAACGCGTTTGTGATGAGTGACCTCCTCGGCTTTTACAGGAATCTGGACCGCTGGGAAATGATTCGGCTGTTTGTTGCCCATTCCATTCTGAAAAACTGGCCGGTTCTCTCAGCCTGTCTGATGTTATCCTTGGTTTCAGCGCTTGCGGTTCCGAAGCTCAGGCGGGTTCTGGCTTTTTTGTGGCTAGCGGGGATCGGCCACGGAATATTTGTCACCTTTCTTTATTTCGTGACCCGTCTGAATCTTCAATGGCATCTGGTAAATTCTTTCGGACGGCTCATGTTTCAGCATTTTTTTGTCTATAGTTGCATTCTCTATACAACGGGGCACTGCCTGCTTGACGCATGGGATCGGAAGGGGCTGTCCGTTTCAACGGAAAGAGAGAGATCGATATGAAGAACGGAAATGATTTTCTTCTGAGCGTTGTCGTACCGGTTTTTAATGAAGAATGCGTGATCGAAGAATTTGTCCGCCGGACCACCGCGGTTCTCGAGCGCGTCGGATGCCGTTATGAGCTTCTGTTTGTGAATGACGGAAGCCGGGATGCCTCTCTGGATCTTCTGAAGCGCGCCAAAAGTTCGAATCCCCGGATCGGAATTATTAATTTTTCCAGAAATTTCGGTCATCAAATGGCGATCACGGCGGGAATGGATCATGCGAAAGGGGATGCGATCGTGATTATTGACGCTGATCTTCAAGATCCGCCGGAGTTGATTCCCGAAATGCTTGAAAAATGGAAGAACGGCTACGACATTGTTTACGCAAAACGGAAGCTGCGCCTGGGGGAGACGGTTTTTAAACGCTGGACCGCCGCCTTTTTCTACCGGTTGATCAAGAAAATTTCAAAAGTCGATATTCCCGTGGACATCGGAGACTACCGGCTTTTAAGCCGGCGCGTGCTGGAAGCCCTCAAACCGCTTCGGGAGACCCATCGCTATATCCGGGGGCTTGTGGCCTGGATCGGGTTTAACCAGACTTTTGTGGAATACGTGCGGAATAAACGGTATGCCGGAAAGACAAAATTTCCTTTTTCGAAAATGCTCCGCTTTTCGATAGACGGCATCGCGTCCTTTTCCATTTTGCCGTTACGGTTCGCGACTTGGCTGGGGTTTATTTCGTCGTTTCTTTCCTTTTTGTACCTTCCCTATGCCTTTTACGCGAAATATATCCTCAAGTCGGCGGTTCCGGGATGGACGACTGTGATTATCGCGATTTTCTTCGTCGGGGGGATTCAACTGATGTGCATGGGAATTATGGGGGAGTATATCGGCATCCTCTATGACGAATCAAAGAAAAGACCGTTGTATGTTGTCAGCGATATTTTTTGATGATGAGGGGATTGTTTTTTAAGGAGCTTTGCCGATGCCGATTTTGACGAACAGGACAAAAATGACTTTGATTTGCTGGCTGTTCGTGATTCTTCTTCCCCTGGTGTGGCTGTGGCCCCGCTTTGTCAATCCGAGCTTCTCGCTCGTGGATGATGCCCACGATCTTCATACGTTTGCCGCGATGAAAGCCGATTTCGGCCATTGGTGGAACACCAGCGGTTTTCACGGCGAAGTGGCGGACGGTCGGCTCCGGCCTCTTGCCTGGCTGCTGCGTTTTGTTTTCTACTACCTGCCTTTCGGGTTCAATCCGTTTTCCTGGATTCTTATGCATTATCTGAATCTTGTTTTGACGCTGTCCGCATTGTTTTTTCTAATGCGGCTTCTCGTGAAAAACAATTTTTTTTCGCTTGCCGGGTGCGTGCTCTGGACCTTCAGCCCCTGTACGATTGAAAATTTTTCGCGACTGGGCCCTCAGGAAGTTTGGCAGGTCCTGATGATCGGATATTCGGCGCTGGCAATCTACGGGCTTTCAAAAGCCCGCTGCTTTAAAATCAAAGCTGCTTTATCGTTTGCCCTTTTTGTTCTGCTTTTCATCCTCTATTTCGTGAAAGAGCCATCGATCGTTTTGCTCCCGTTTTCCCTGATCCTGTTTTTCGCAGCGCTGAGCTGCAAAAAGCAGGTCAAAGCTTGGGGCGCTTTTCTCGGGCTGAATGCTTTTTTGTTTGGGCTCCAGCGTTTTTTTTCACCCGTTCTGTCCGGATATTCGGCTTCCTTCAAGCCTTCGGTGAGTCTCGTGCTTGAAAATCTGGGCCGTTACTCGTTTGCCCTTCAATGGCATTATCTGGTTTTTTTCTTGATCATCACCTATGGGGTCCGACTTTATTTTCTCCTGGGGAGGGAGAAGAAAAGGCCTGGGGATCTTCTCCCGGAATGCTGGCAGTTCGGGTTTCTCGTGCTTGCGATGGGCTTTTTTTCCATTGTTCTCTTGTGGGACAATCCCGTCCAACGTTATCTTCTGGTTACGGAATTTCTCCTGACGCCTTTCATGGTGCTGGAGGCCTCTTCGATTTTCAAGAGGCTGTCAACCATCGGGGAATCGGCCGGGCGAAAATGGCTGCCGCGAGTTATGAAAGCCGTTGCCGGATTGTTAATCGCGGCCTTGGCATTTTTCTCGCGCAACGATGTCGAGATCCTTTTAAAGTACACTTATGCCAAAGCGCATGAGGTCACCGGCGTTCAGGCGCTTCAATGGTTTTCGCTCCGGGCCGAAAGAAACGCGAGGGTTCTGCTCTTTACCGTCGAAGAGGAATTGCTCACGGCGTCGGCGAGATTTCTTGCGGAGTTTTTTGGTCGTCCCGATCTTTCAATCTACAGCTTTTCGCCCGTGGCTGAGAAATGCGCAGCGAAAGGCCTCGACATCATTCCTCTCAAGCAGGGAGACTGGCCGGCGGTTTTAAACCGGGTGGATTATATTTTTTGGGAGCATCAGGGGGCAAAGCGTTACAAAATCGATTTGTTTCATTCCGGCTTGATGAACAGCATTTCTCCAGAATTCCGCTTGCAGCGGATGGCTTTGCTTTATCGGCAGGTCAGGACTTATCTGAATCCTTTTTTCCCGGAAGGGACGGAAATCTGGGCCATAAAATCCGCGGCATGATTGCGGAGCGATCAGGAATTTCTGCTGATCAGGATGGCCGAAATTCCGCCTTTTCTTGCGACGTTCACAACCTTTTTCTTGGAAACCCGTCCTAAAATCCCCAAGCCGTCGGGAGTCGAAATAAAACCGGTATTGACGTAAAACTGGTCGGATGCGGACAAGCGCCGGCCTTGCAGGATCGGGAATCGTTTTCTGTAGACGGTTCCGTGAGCCTGAACAACTCTGTCGCCCGGCTTGGCGAGGCCTTTTTCAAGGTTTGCCTCCCACTGCGATTGGGAAGTCTGAGCTCCGATGATTACGCCTTCGCCCCCGAACAGGCGGTTGGGTTTTATCACAAGCCGGTTCTTATTCTTCCGGACAAAGGGAATCAGGTCGATTTTTTTCCGTTGCGGGCC
>Ga0172375_10006954_pt1 | contig 15657 bp, 12 predicted proteins | sample LakKiv1m_FD_114537 | JGI IMG/M metagenome (GOLD analysis project Ga0172375, IMG submission 114537) | Freshwater microbial communities from Kabuno Bay, South-Kivu, Congo - kab_092012_11.1m | ecosystem: Environmental > Aquatic > Freshwater > Lake | place: Democratic Republic of the Congo...
AAGATCCAAACCCGGACGAGCCGGAACCAAACGACTCACGCAAAGGCGCCAAGACGCCAAGAAATCACTCTGCGACTTTGCGGCTTTGCGTGAGAATTTCTTGCTGGCGGTACAAGAATTCCATCGGTAAGATCCAGAACGGTTAATGACGTCGTTTTTCTGTAAACAACTGCTCGTAAGCATCCACGGTGTGCGCCATCCCGAAAGTGCGCATGATCTCGTCGTGCGGCCGGATGTACTGCGGCCGGTGCTTGAGCACCTTGACGATCCCCGCGGCCAGCGCATCGACATCACGCACCGGCACGACCTCGCCCATCCCGCTCATCGCGATCGGCTGCCGCACGCCGGGCAGGTCGGTCGCCACCGCAGGCGTGCCACACATGAACGCCTCGGCCTGCACCATCCCGAACGACTCGGTGTTGTTGATCGAGGGCACCGTGACCACGTCGCAGGCGGCAAAGAAATCCGGCATGCTCGGAGTGGGCAGGGTGCCGAGGAACGTCAGGTGCTCGCGATACCTCTCGATGAGCGGTTGCAGATCGAGCCAGGTGGTCTCACCTACGGCGTCTTGCGGGCCGGCGAAGACAAAACGCACATCCGGCACTTGCGCCAAAACCTGTGGGATGGCGTTGATCAGGTAGTCCACGCCTTTCTCGTGCGCAAAGCGTCCCACGAAGCCAACCACCGGCTGATCGTCGGCCAGCCCAAGCTGCGCCCGGAAGATCCGCCGGCCGTTCGGCGACGGCGCGCCGATCAGAATCGGCGGGATGACGGCGCGCACTTTGCCGGCGCCGGTGCTCGCCAGCCCAAACTGCGCCAGCACCGGCGAATGGCGGGCGAAATCCTCCGTATTGGTAACGATAACATCGGCGAGCCTGCCTGCCACCAGGTTATCCCAGGATGTGAGTCGATCCACCAGCCGACCGTACCACACCGGGGGCATGTGCAGGTCACAATGATAGGTCAGGATGGGCTTGTGGCCGGCGAGGCGAGCGAGCCAGGTCCCGAGCGCGGCCTCGACCTGTGGCAGATGGATATTGACGACATCATGCGCCTTGATCTCCCGCCAGGCAGCCAGGGGAAAGGTGGGCATGAAAGCGCCCTTATTAAAGCGAAAGGCGACCGGCACCCGGACCACCCGCACGCCGTCGAACCGCTCTTCGTACGGCAGGTTCCTGGCATAGTGCGAAGTCAGCACCGTGACCTGGTGGTTGCGCTCGGCCAGCGCCTTCGCCAGCCGCTCGACGTAGATCGTCAGCCCACTGACGTGGGGCCGGTAATAGGTGAGAATGATCAGTATCTTCACGCCAATTTCAGTCGGTTGAACGTTGAACGCTCAACGTTCAACGCTTGAAATGGGAAATCAGATTTAACCATCAGCCACCGTTTGCGCTGTCGGCCGAGCCCACCGCCGGCCCACGGTTGCGCAATCGCTCGCGCACCTGCTCGAACGACGTGCCATGCAACCAGAGAGCGACGACGCCGGAAAGGCTCAGCGTCAGATAGTTGATGCCGTGCCACACCAGCGCGAACGTGAGAGCCTGCTCCTTCGGCACGAAAAATGCGGCCAGCGCCACCGTCACCAGGTAGTGAAAGACGCCGATGTAGCCCGGGGTGGACGGCAACAGCATACCCAGCGTCGTCACCACGACGGCGAACACCATGGCCGTGACAGGCGCTGACAGGTGCACAGCCTGGGCGGACGCCCACGCCATGCCGACGACGCCGGCCCAAGCCAGGAACGAGGTGCCGATGAGCAGAAGTCCCAGCCGGCCCCGCAGTGCGGCAAACCCATCGATCAGATGGCCCAGCGCCGCATAGATGCCGGCCCGATCCAGGAACCGCACGCGCCCCAGAATGGCGTGCGCCCAACCCAGCACCCGTTCCTTCCAGAAGGAAAGCACCACCATGCCGGCCGCGGCCACCAGGGCCACGGCGCCCAACGCTTGCGCGCCGCGCGTCATGTCCTCGGGCAGATGGACGAACGGCAACAGCAACAAAAGGATAATAAGCAGCGACAGGATGTCCAGCAGCCGCTCTACCACGATAGTGGAGAGCGTGCGCGCTGCGCTCACCTTCTCTTCGCTGGCCAACAACACCAGCCTGACCAGCTCTCCCGCCCGGCCCGGCAAGACGTTACTTGCCAGGTACCCGGCACACATGGCAGTAAACACCGACCAATACGGCAGGCGATATTCAGGAAGAAAGAGTAACTGCCAACGCCAGCCTTTAAGGAATAGCAGCGCCACCGTAATGAGCACGCCGGGGATCAGCCACCAGTAATCCGCCTGGCGCAACGCCGCCCACAACTCGGCCAACTGGATACCGCGCAATGCCAGGAAAAGGAAACCGAGGCTAAAGGCGATCTCCAGGACACGTTGCAGCCACGCCCGGCGTCGGCGTGGTGTAGCCAGCGGTTCGGATTGAGATCCAATCGATGTAGACAAAGATCAACTCTTCATAGTGCGTACCTGTCACCAAGACGCCGAATTATAGCACCCGGACAGGTAACTGCCAAAGAACCAAGGGTACTGGCAGAAAACCATCAGCGCCGATAGGGAAAGCCCGGCGGAGGATAATTAGGCAGCACCCACATGATCTTCGACCGGCCAGGCGGGGGATCGAGCACATAGACGTCCGTCCACCAGTGCCACGACTCATAGTCATTGTCCGAAAACCCCAAATCGATCCATTTGCCTTTGACACCGCCGCCCGTATCACCTGCGATGGCTACACCGTAGCCGGGCACGTAGACATAACTCCCGAGCGGAATCACCTGGGGGTCAACAGCCACAATCCCCTTGCGGAGCTGCAAGCCGATCCGGGTACGACCATACCAGGCCGCCGTCACCGGCGTGCCAGCACGCGCCGGCGAATAGGAGGTGGCATACATCCGGATCTTGCGCCAGTAGGTGATGGAGCCATCCGACGAATCCAACTGCCGGGCCACGATCTTCCGCCCATAGGCCACCACGCGCGTGATCGGCTGTGCCGCAGTCCACGCGTCCACCAGATCGCGGGAGACCTCCCTGCCGTCCTCGAAGACGACTTTGTAGCGCTGGCGAAACTCGCCATCCTTGCCCGCCTGAGCCAGTCGCTGCTGGTCGATCTCAAGCTCATCATCTGGAATCATGATCGATTCATAGGAGATAGGCTTGCGCTCCACCAGCGTCACGTGTGCGATCCGCACCACGCGAATCTGCTGTTGATCCACCACCGGCTGGTCCAGCGGGGGTGTCACCCGATCGCTGCCGGTGACGATCACGCCGAGATCCATGAGCGTGCCGCCTACCGTCTTGCCGCGCGTCCGGGTATGAGTCGTGCGACCGTCGGCCGTCACGAACACCGGCGTCGAGCGTTCGATCACCACGCGCAGGCCGGCGCTCACCGGCGTGCCGAGCGCAGGCTGCACGCGATCGCCCAAGTAGAGCGTCATCTGCTCGCCGAGCAGCGCCTCGCCGACGGTGGGCGCAGTGGTGAAAATGGTGAAAGGCACGCTGCCGTCATCCACCAGCAACGGGACGGCCCGGCGAACGGTCAGCCGCACGGGGGGCGGTTCGAGGCCGGTCCACGGACGGCTGCGAGCGTAACGAGGCGTGCCGACAGCATAAACGACTGGGGGAAGCGTCGCATCACGCGAGATCTGCACGCCATCCAGCCAGATTTCATCGTGCGCGTCCAACCGCACGTTCGCCGCGTTGAGCATCCCGCCGACGGTATCTGCCAGCGTGTATACCTGGACCAACTGGCCATCCGCACTGACGAGCCCCGGGCGAGCTCGGGTGACCGCCACGGTCATGCCGGACACAAGAGGCGTATCCGGTGAGGGTGACAACCGATCCTCAGTCCGCAGCGACAGCCCCAGGTCCACCAGCAGTCCGGCCACGTCCGGCTGCGTGCTGCGCACCGTCTGGCTGAAGCCGTCCACCGTGATGGTCACCTGGGTGCCGATACGGCCAGTCACCAGCAACGCGAAGACGCTCGCAGCCACCAGCACGGCCCCTGCCATCGCCCACGCAAGGATGACCGCCAGCGGCGCCTGCAAGCGCCCATCCGAACAACGCTCGGGCCGGTTACATACATCGATGCTGGAAGATGTGGAGCCTGGGTTACGGCTTGGGTCAGGTCGTTCGGTCATAATCCGGTCAGCCAATAATCATACCTGAGGAGCGATTTATGGGCAAGTTGAACCGAAACCAGATCGAGCAGGCGGTGGCCGAAACCCCCGGTTGGGCGCAATCCGGCGACGCGATCACCCGTACCATCAGCCTGCCGAGCTTCCCGGCGGCGTTGATTTTCGCATCCGCGGTAGGTCATCTCGCCGAGCGCGCCGACCATCACCCGGACATTCTGATCCAGTACCGCCGGGTCACCCTGACGCTCTCGACCCACAGCGCAGGCGGTCTGACGGAAAAAGACTTCGCGCTGGCAAAGGAGATCAACGCGATCGAGCGGTGAATCTACGAATCTACGAATCAAAGAACCTGCGCACAAGTCCGTTTGGAAGTGCCACGCGCCGATTCGCCGATTCGCTGACCCGCCGATTCGCCGACCCGCTGATTTGCTCACAGCATCCCTACACCCGCGATCGCCGTCCCGCACTTCGTGCACTTACCATCGCGCAACGCCTTTGCGCGCGTCTGGTAACCGTAGCGCTCGATGACGACCGTGCCGCAGCCCGGACAGTGCGTGCTCTCCGTATCGTGGCCGGGCACATTGCCCACATACACGTAGCGCAGTCCCACGTCCCGCCCGATGCGCCAGGCGCGTTCGAGGGCAGAGGTCGGCGTTGGCGGCGTGTCGCTCATCTTGTATTGCGGATAGAAGCGGCTGATATGCCAGGGCACGTCCGGTCCGAGCTCCTCGTACAAGTAACGGGCGACCCAGCGGAGCTCGTCGTCGCTGTCGTTCAGGCCGGGGATCACCAGCGTGGTTACCTCCAGCCAGACGCCGGCTTGTTGCAGCAGTTTCAGGTTCGCAAGCACGGGATCCAGCGCTGCGCCCGAGATTCTGTGGTAGAACTCCCCGCGCCCCGCCTTCAAGTCCACGTTGATGCCGTCGATCAGCCCCGTCATCAGGCGGATCAGCTCCGGCGTCATGTAGCCGTTGCTCACGAAGACATTCCGCAAGCCCAACGCGGCCGCTTCCCGGGCCGTGTCCAGCGCATACTCGGCAAAGATCGTCGGCTCGGTGTAGGTGTAGGCCACGGAAGCGCAGCGGTATCGTACGGCTGCCTGGGCGATCTGTCGCGGCCTCGCCGGGCTACCGGACGACACCAGGACGCTGACCAGCGCAGATGAACGCTGATCGGGCAGAGGCGCTTGCGGCCTGTCGGCATCGTCTGCGGCTTTCTGCGTCGATCTGCGCCCCATCTTCGGCGCCTCCTCCCGGGGCAATTGGGAGATTTCCCAGTTCTGGCAGAAGGCGCAGCGAAAGTTACACCCGGCAGTGGCGATAGAGAACGACTGGCTGCCGGGCTGAAAATGAAAGAACGGCTTCTTCTCGATCGGGTCCACGTGCTGGGCGATAGTACGATCGTACACCAGCGTCACCAGCGTCCCATCCCGATTCTCGCGCACGCAGCACGCGCCAAGCCGCCCCGGCGGGATGACGCACCGGTGCGAGCACAGGTTGCAGCGCACGCGCAGGTCATCGGGGGCAAGCCGCTCCCAAAGGATCGCGTCATGTGTCATGGTTACCTCCGTTGAACGTCGAGCGTTGCACGTTGTGCGTTGTGGTGCCGCTTCAACGTTGCACGTTCAACCTGCAACATTCAACCGTTTCCCGTATACCAGATTCTCCACCTCTACCCCCGGCAGCCACGGCTCCCAGAGGCGCGTACGGCGGTGCGCCAGCAGTCGAAAGCCTATCCTTTCGTAGAGCTGCACCGCCCTCTCGTTCAGGTTAGTGGTGCCCAGGTGAATGCCCGACAAACTCAGGGCCGTCATCTGGTCAAGGCAGGCCTGGAGCAGGCGCCGTCCCAATCCAAGGCCACGGTAACCTTCAGCGAGATTGATATGCAAATGGGCAGGGTAGTCGCGCAGATCAGGGTGGGGGTACTCGTCGCGTACCGCGGAACCGATGAGGCGGGCGATGTAGCGGTATGTGCGACGTCCCAAACGATAACGCCCACCCAGGAAACGGAAGGCTGCCAGTCCGCCGATTCGCACCTGTCCCCAGGTGGTTCCGGCCCCACCGATGCTGCCGCTCACGTACCCGACTACTGCACCATCTACTTCCGCCACCCACAGGTGGTCTGGCTCGCAATCGGTGTAATACGTGACGAAAGCATCCTGCATCGCCAGCCGGTCAGCCATAAAAGCTTCCACCGGCGCACCGAAAAACGCGGTGTCGGCTGCGATACGAAGCACATCAGCCCGGTCGTCAGGCCGGAAAAGTCGAATCACGGATATCATAGCAGCATTTTACCACTGAAAGCAGCAATTGACGATCACGGACTGCCTGTGTAAGATATGACCACGCAGATCATGCTGCATAAAGGGAAGGCTCGAAATCCTTTCGCTGGTCCACGTAGTCCTGGACGAAATTCCAAAGGGGGAAAGACGATGGTGCACATCACAGACGGGCGCCTGCGCGCGGTCGTCACGGAGATCTTCGAAGCAGCGGGCGCACCCAGCGACATCGCGCACCAGGTGGCAGAGTCGCTGGTCCTGGCCAGCCTCGTCGGCCACGACTCGCACGGGGTCAGGGCGATCGCAGGATACATCGGGGCGCTGGAGGACGGGACAGTCGATCCTCACGGCGAGATCGCGGTCGTGCGGGAGAGCGCGACCACAGCCCTGCTCGACGGCGGCCGCAACTTTGGGATCATGGTCATGCACAAGGCGCTCGACCTGGCAATGAGCAAGGCGCTCGCTCATGACCTGGGCATGGTTACCATCCGAAACTCCAACCACACGGGCAGGCTGGGTGAATACGTCGTCCGTGCCGCGGAGAATGGCTTCATGGGCCTGGTTTTTGGCACGGGGGCATTGCCAGGGGGGACGGTGGCTCCTTACCTGGGCGCCAGCCCACGCTTCAACAGCAATCCCATCGCCTGGGGGGTGCCGGCGGCCCAACACCCGCCGGTGTTCATCGATTATGCGACCTCGGCTTGCGCCGTAGCTAAGCTGGCGTTGGCTGCCGACAAGGGCACATCCATCCCAGAGGGCTGGCTGCTGGGCCCGGACGGCAAACCAAGCACCGATCCGCTGGACTGGCAGCGGGGCGGTGCCTTGTTGCCCTTCGGTGGGCACAAAGGCTACGGCCTGATGTTCCTCATCGAGCTGCTCTCCGGTGGGTTATCGGGGATGAGTTGCGCGCCTCTGCCCGACTACCAGCCTGCCTTTTCGGCCGTGGTCATGGCGGTAAACATCAGCGCCTTCCAACCACTTGAGGAGTTCCGGCAACGGACGGATCGGCTTATCGCGGCGACCAAGGAGGCGCGCAAGCTCCCTGGCGTCCAGGAAATCCTGGTGCCTGGCGAGCCGGAGTGGCAGACCCTGGAGAAGCGGCGTCGGGATGGGCTCGATCTGCCGGATGTCATCTGGCAACGCATCGTCGAGGCTGGCGCCAGACACGGGATAACAGTTACGCCCTGAAGCTTACGGTGAAAACGGCTCACCACCAAGACGCAAAGACACAAAGGACACAAGGAATCATTGAAGAGACTTCGTGTCCTTCGTGCCTTGGAGCCTTTGTGGTGAGCGGGCGATTTTCAGGGCAATGGCGTGAATCCTTCTACAGCACTCCGAAAACCTGGTACACCTGGGCGACGGGCATCCCCGAGACGAGGGCAGCCCGCACCTTGTTTTCGTGCTCGTAGACCGCCTCGACCTGGAGCAGCACCTCGTCGACCACATCCGCAGGGATGAGTTGGACCCCGTCGTTGTCCCCGAAGAGGAAATCGCCGGGATTAACCCGCACATAGTGGCTCAGATGGCCGGGCATGTAGATGGGTTGGTTCACTTCGGTGATGATCCAGTCGCTGTCGGTGAAGGGGCAGGCGCCGAAGGAGAAGACGGGGAAGTCCGCCATCTTGATGATGTACTGTGTATCGCGCAGGTTGCCGGCCATCAGGATGCCCCGGCAGCCCTGGGCGTACGCCAACTGGCAGGTCATCTCGCCGCAATGGCCGATCCGTGTGTCGCCGCCACAGTCATAGCAGAGGATGACGCCGTCCTCCGCTGCGGCGATGGCGCGCATCATGCGCTCCTGCGGGTGGCCTTCAGCCTGCCATTTTGCCTCCATAGCCGCGCGCTCGGCCGACGGGAGATCGGCAAAGACCAGCGAATGGCCCTTGATCGGCAGGGCGCGGCCCACTAACTGCATCCCCTGGCGTAGCGGTCTGAAGCGCAGGGACAAGAGCGTGTTGTGCACTCCCAGGCGGAGAAGGACATCGGCAATTGCGCCGCCATAGCCGGCAATGCGGAAACGTTCGATGCGTTCGAGATCGGTGATGTTCAGTTTGCGAATCTGCTGCGGGGCAGGCGTTTGATCTGACATGGATGCCGGGTCTCCTTTGCAGGCTGCGATTTAGAGGTCGCCATTGTGGTGACTGTGGATGAAGTAGAATCAAAGCAGATCGCAAAGAGTCTACCTACAAACGCCGCGGGCGTCAAATCCAAACGTAAGATCTCAACTGGCGGGCCTGGGTCGATAACTTCGCCGGCCGAGGCCGGTCCCGCCTCAGCAAGCGACGACGATTTCCAGGATTTGACATCTCAAGGGATATGAGGTAGGGTGGAAAATTGTTGGCCGGCGACTTCTCAAACTACAATCTATGGGGGTGGTTAGGTCCCGGTGGGTCTCCTGGTCTTCAAAACCAGTGGCGGGTGCCTCAGAAGCGGCCGCAGTGGGTTCGACTCCCATCCATCCCCGCTTCAGTTGCCTCAGATCGGAGTGTTATGTTCTACGGCTATACCTCGAACGCGCCTCCGAAACACGTAGCCAAGGATATCCGATGCAGAAACGCTCTTCGTACAACCGCAAGGAAATCCCCGTCATCGTCATTGCGGCAGTCAGCGGCGCGCTGATTTGCACCCTGGCCATGTCATGGTATCTCAACCGGGACAACCGCTGGTTCAGGCTCATCTCACCCTCCGATGAAACGGCAACCGAAATTGTGGCCCTCGATCGCGGGCTGAACCCCTACGTCAGGACACAGCAAGGCCACCTCTATCTCTGCACCGGTGCCACCTGGCGCGCTACGTGCCGCCAGGTGACACCGGAGGAGTTGCCGACGACCAAAGTCCACCCGCAGTGGAGCTCCTGTGGATCAACTTTCCCTCAGACACCTGTGCCGCCGGGAACGGTTGTCGATTCGATCGAGGCCGGCCGCTGCTCGGAGGCCGCGACCTACGGCAAAGTCGTTCTTCTGAATGACGGCACCTTGTGGGAATGGAGCCGAACATTCTCCTGGGTCAACCAGTTTGCACTGGTGACGTCCACCATCCTGGGTGTTGGATTGGGCATCGCGGTCGAGAAAGTGATCGCGAAGATCGGGCGGATTTTACGGGAGCTGTAATCCTCTTTCTGATCCTTTCTTCTGACTGTTTCGTCTATCAATCTTGCATGATCACCGGCAAGTAAAACCTGAAGGGCGTAGCTGTCGGCGTCGCAGTAGGCGTCTCCGTAGGTGTCGCGGTCGGCGTTTCAGTGGGTGTCTCCGTCAGCGTGGCCGTCGGCGTCGCGGTGGGCGTCGCCGTCGCAGTTGCCGTCGGCGTAGCGGTCGGAGTTGCCGTCGGCGTCTCCGTGGGTGTGGCCGTCGGAGTGTCAGTGGGCGTTTCCGTGGGAGTCGCCGTCGGTGTAGCGGTCGGGGTTTCGGTAGGCGGCTCTGTAGGGGTCGCCGTCGGCGTCGGGGTGGGCGTAGGCGGTTCAACCTGGACACCGAAATTGGCCATCGCCGCTCCGCGCGCGGGCACAGGGATCAATACGTGCAGTGGCGAGGTCGCCACGTAACCGTTGGGCAACGTCATGACCACATCGTACCAGCCCCGTGACAGGTTGACTTTTGTCTCATACCAACCTGTGGGTACTACCGAGCGGGCCAGGGCAACAAGCTGACCGTACCTGGTGATCGTTACCAGGACTCCCGCAACGCCCGCGGTCTCGCTGCGCTGCCGGACGCCATCCCCGTTCGTGTCCAGATAGACCCACCCGACGATCTGTCGCCATCTGACGAATACCGAGGTCTCCGCCGTATTGTTCAAGGGCTGGGGATCGTATGTGGTCGAGGTGATTTCCGCCCTGTTCGAGATCACCAGGCCGTTTGCTGCCTGGGGATCCACCGTCACAGCCAACGTGAAGGTGACTGTGGACTCGCTTACCAGCGCCGCCGCTGTACAACTCACTGGCCCCGTGCTGTCCACAGACGGCGTTGTACAGCTCCAATCCGCTGGCGGATCGATCCCTAAGGTCTGAAATCTTAAGCCTGAGGGGACCGTATCGCTCATGACCACATCCGTCGCGGCCAGAAGGCCGGCGTTGTGCACAAGCATGGTATAGGTCAGGCCATTCCCCGGGTACACAGGATTGGAGCTGGCTGCTTTGGTGATGCTCAGGTCCGCCTGATCCTGGTTGCCGAAATCCACGCCCGAAATGACGTCCTCAAGCCCCATGATGATGTCCGGTGGATCAGCCGTCGTCTGCGTCCACCCGAGTTGCGGCACCTCCCGCACCTGGTATGGCCCTCCCAGCACTTCGGTAAAGGTGTAGTAACCGGTGGCATCGGTCACCTGGCTATCTACGATGTCACCCGTGGGTCCGATCAGTTGGATCGTCCAACCTTCCAGGCCTTCTTCGCCTCCGTCGATCACCCCATTGCCATTTCGATCGCGGAACTTCTCGCCCCGGATGATCTCATGGGCCGTTTCATTGGCCGGCGACCCGCTGTAGATGCGGTACGTATTGGGGGTTGAAGTAAAGGTGGTGAAGTCGATATAGTCGTTGCCCGTGCCCGTCTGAACCTCCAGGAGAAACGTGTTCGGGCTGGCGTTGACGGTGTCAACCGAGGGGAACTGCGCCGGATCTGAGATCAACTGAATGGTGGTAGCCATACCACCGCCATCATCGATGAAATGCAGCACATCGCTCCAGTTAGCCTGGTTGTTCCTATCGGCCGGATCAGCCGGATCCCCTTGCTCCAACAGGACAACATAGCCGGCAAGTGCGCTCCCGGGCAAAGTATAGATGCTGGAGACCTCGGAGGGCGTGCCATCAGAGAGCGATTCATAGACGTCACAGGTGAAGCCAGGGCCTACCCCACCGTTATCGAGCGTGCAGGTTGTCGTCGGTCTCAGCGGAGCCGCGCTGTAGATATTGTAGGTGTTGGGCGAGACAACATAGACTGTGAAGTCGATGAAGTCGTCTCCCACACCTACCTGGACTTCCTGGATAAACGCGTTCGGGCTGGCATCGACGGTAGCGACCGGGGGGAAGAAGGGGTAGGACATCATCTGAAGGCTCGTGGCCATACCGCTGCCATCATCGATGAAATGTACCACGTCGCTCCAGTTGGCTTGATCGGCCCGGTCGTCGGCGTCGTTGGGATCGCCCTTGTCCATCAGAACGACGTAGCCTGCGTTTACCGGTTCGGGCAGAGCATAAATGCTGGAGACTTCAGCGGGCGTGCCATCGGAACGCGACTCGTAGACGTTGCAGGTGAAACCGGGGTCGGGCGTGTTCGGCGTGCAATTGGTCACGGCCGCGGCAATCGCGGACGGAGCGACGTTACGCGGCGCGCTGACCCCCGCGCCCTTCGCGCCCTCGACAAGGGAGCCGGGCAAAGGGCCAGTTCCGCCGTGATACATCCCGTATGACCGAATCGCGGGCTTCGAAGGCGGCGCGACTTTGGCGGGAGTCTGCGCCGGTACACCTTGGACAAAGCCACCCGGCCGCGACGTCTGCCCCGCGGGCTCCGGTGAGCCTGGCGCCGCCAGCGCCGCAACCGGCACCAGTCCAACAATGAAGATCGCGATGAAACAGAGTGAAAACACCGTACGCGGCCGTAGCAGCCGCCGGGTCCGGACAGAACGGGAGCGCGCTTGCATGGGGTCCCTCCTCGATACGCGTGACGTATCCGCAAGGTGCTCCGGCTCAGGGGACAATTCGATGCGGTTTTGGTCTGGCGGTTTGTCACCGCGGGCGTTTACCGTGCGCTGAAGGCACCTGCACCCGCTATTATATCACGGCCTGCGCACGGCTTTCATGACAGTATTTCAAGAATACTTGCCTGCAAGATGAACACCCGTGGATCTATGGGGTGTCTATCCTGCAAAGAGCAATTCCAGCCGCATGATCCGCCGCGGTGCGGCCTCGAAGCCCAGCTCGGCCAGGAGCTCGTCGGGACGGCCGGTGGCGCCCGGCTCGGCACGCATCGTGACCGCGAGCGACTGTCCGAAGTCACATGGGCCGGCGTAGCACAACTCCCGCACCAGCGGGCGGAGATCGTAGCGCGATACATCCTTGCCCTTGCGACGTTCGCGCCACGCCTCTGAGCGCGCCAGGAACCCATCGAGCCGCGCAACGAAGGCGCCTTCCGGTTCGTCCGTCTCCACCTCGACGCGGTAACGCGCCCCACACACCTGCGATTGCAGCGACGGCGTCTCCCGCGCCACCGGCTCCGCGGCCAGCGGACGGATGCCGGGCGGCAACGCCGCAGTCAGCCTGGCCAGGAACTCGACCGGCTCCAGCGCCGCGTTCAAATACACGTCGGCCATCTCCGCCTGGCCGGTGAAACCGACCGGCAGCGCGGCGGCGAATTGAAGCCGCGCCTGTGGGTTGAACCCCTGGCTGTAGGCCAGCGGCAGCCGGGCGCGACGGATCGCCCGTTCCCAGGCGCGGTGCATGTCGAGGTGACCGACGTACTTCACCGTGTCATCAGTGGCAAACGTGACCCGCATACGTTGCACGTAAGTTTCAGCCATCGCTTTCCCCAAGGTTCAAGGTTCAAGGTTCAAGGTTCAACGCTCCACGCCTCACGCTCCACGCACCACGCTCCACGCTCTACGCTCCACACTCCACGCCTCACGCTCCACGCTCTACGCTCCACGCCTCACGCTCCACGCCTCGCCGTTCTCTGCGCCACCCTCGGTCCGCTGGCCGCGGCGAGCTCGGGGCTCATTTCTTCGTTGAAGTAGAGCGGGATCGGCCGGCCACTCACTGGCTGGCGGTCCTTGCCGCGGCCCAGCGCCGGACACCCCCAGGCGCCATCGGCGACGCCGCGGCGGGCCTCCTTGAACTGTCCCAGGACGCCGCACGAGTAGCAGTGATCGCGGCAGTCATCGATCACGCCGCCGGCCAGCGCGTGGGCATACTCCTGTTTCAGGAACTTCCTGTGCACACCCACGTTGATGAAATCCCAGGGCAAGATCTCATCGAGCGGTCGCTCGCGGCGGGCATACCAGTCAGGATCGATCTTCAGCTCGGCGAACGCCTGGGTCCACGCCGCGTCATTGAACTGATCACCCCAGCCATCGAAGCCAGCGCCGAGCTCCCAGGCGCGCTGGATGACGTCCGCCAGCCGCCGGTCGCCGCGGCTGAGCACCGCCTCCAACAACGTCTCGCGCGGGTTATTCCAGCTAAACACGATGCCCGGCCCGCGCAACTGTCGTTCGAGCAGCCCGATCTGCTCCCGAATGGTGGCCTCGTCGGCCAACGGCGCCCACTGGAAGGGCGTGTGAGGCTTGGGCACCAGCGTGCTGACACCGACACGCACGCTTGACTTGCGGCCCAGCTCCTGGTAGCCGACGCGCTTCACCTGGTGCGCCAGGTCGGCGATGGCCTGCACATCGGTCAGCGTTTGCGTCGGGTGGCCGATCATAAAGTAGAGCTTGATCGTCGGCCAGCCGCGGCGATAGACCTGGTGCGCCACGTCGAGCAATGCCTCGGTGGCAATGGGCTTGTTGATCACATCGCGCAACCGGTCGGTGGCGGCCTCCGGCGCGAAGGTGAAGCCCGAGCGACGCCGGCCCTTCTCCAGCTTCTCCATCAGCTCGACGCTGAATGACTCGATGCGCAGGCTGGGCAGGCCGATCGATAACTTCTCGTCGCCATAACGGGCCACGACTCTGCCCACCAGTTCGCCGATTTGGCTATAATCGGACGAGCTGAGGGACAGGAAGCTGATCTCCTCAAAACCGGTATCCCGCACGACGCCATCCACTGCGGCCAACACCTCGTCCAACGGCCGCTCGCGCACCGGCCGGAAGACCATCCCTGCCTGGCAGAAGCGGCAGCCGCGCGTGCAGCCGCGCTGAATCTCGATCGCCGCCCGGTTGTGCACGATGTCGATGAAGGGTACGATGAATCTCGTCGGTGGTGGAGGCAGGGTTGGGACGATGCGTTTGATGATGGTATTGGGTATTGGATACCGGGTATTAAGCGACCCCGAATACCCAATATCTAATACCCGTTTTGCAATCGTGCCGTCCTCGCCGTACTTCACTTCGTACAAAGCTGGCACATACACGCCCTGTATCTGCGCCAACTTCGCCAACGCCTCGGCGCGACTCATCCCCGCACGGCGAGCATCCGTCCACATGCGGACGATCTCCAGGATGGCCTCTTCGCCCTCGCCGATGAAGAACGCGTCGAAGAAGGCATGCATTGGCTCGGGATTAAGGCACGCGGAGCCTCCAGCCAGGATCAGCGGCTCACCCATCCGATCTGCAGAACGCAACGGGATGCCGGCCAGATCAAGCGTGGTCAGAACATTGGTGTAGAGCTGCTCGTACGGCAAGCTGAAGCCAAGCACGTCGAAGTCGGCTAATGGATGGCGGGTTTCGAGGCCGTAGAGCGGGATATGCTCGCGGCGCATTGCAGCCAACATATCCACCCACGGCGTGTACGCGCGTTCCGCCAACATATCCGGCTGTTGGTTGACGATGTCGTACAAGATCGCCAACCCCAGGTTCGACATGCCGAGATCGTAAACATCGGGAAAGACCAGCGCCAGCCGATATGAGATCGCCTCCCAGGGCTTGACGACGCTGTTGTACTCACCGCCGGTGTAGCGGGCCGGTTTCTGGACAAAAGGCAGGACGCGATCGAGGCCGCGCGAGATTGTCTCGGGGGTAGGCATTGCATACTCCTTCTGCCCGGCGTACTTGCGCAGCCGGGGCGGGACTTGAACCCGCGATGTGAGTTAGTGGCGTAAGTCCAGTAGGGGCGGCACCTCCCTGCCCACCCTTCGCGGACGGACTCCGTGCCCGCCACATGAGCTGGCAGCGATCAGCCGCGATTGTAGCACGCGCCTACATTAGCAGCAAACGGCGACCTGTGGGCGTAAGTGTTCAGAGTATACCATTTTCAAGGGGGTCATCATGGAGATTGCTTTGCACGTTCGGGCTCGATCAGCCGTCAGCAACAGGCACAGACGACTGAGCGGATGCACGCGCTCGCTGCCCATCGGCCAGCGCAAATCGACCTTGGCGGTCACTACTTGTTACCAATCGTATACGATAATAGCTACCACTCGTTCAAACATTCTCGGGCAGCTTCATATATCTCGTATGCTATACTGAGGTAGTCATGAGTAGTAACCACACTGTAGAAGCGATTGCCCGGCGCGTAAGGGAGGCACGCCAGGCAGCCGGGCTATCTCAAGAGAAGATGGGCCGACAAATCGGTCTGACGAAGGTCGGCTATGGAGAATAT
>Ga0172375_10006955_pt1 | contig 15657 bp, 15 predicted proteins | sample LakKiv1m_FD_114537 | JGI IMG/M metagenome (GOLD analysis project Ga0172375, IMG submission 114537) | Freshwater microbial communities from Kabuno Bay, South-Kivu, Congo - kab_092012_11.1m | ecosystem: Environmental > Aquatic > Freshwater > Lake | place: Democratic Republic of the Congo...
CGGCCGGCGCCCGGGTCCGTCGCTGCTGCTGCTCGCCCACGAGGACGTCGTCCCGGCGAGCGCCGAGGACTGGCAGGTCCCGCCCTTCTCCGGCCTCATCAAGGACGGCTACGTCTGGGGCCGCGGGGCGGTCGACATCAAGAACCTGGTGGCCGCGCACGCCGTCGCGACGGCGCGTCTGGCGGCCGGCGGCGCCGACTTTGCCGGCACGCTCGTCTACGCGTGCACCGCCGACGAGGAGGAGGGGAGCGTCGGCGGCGCCCGCTGGCTCGTCGAGCACCGCCCGGACCTCATCCGCACCGACTACGTCGTGAACGAGGGCGGCGGCGGGTTCATCCGGCACGGCGACCGCCGCGTCTACCTGCTCGAGAGTGGAGAGAAGGGCACCGCGCAGTTCCGCCTCGTCGTACGCGGCGAGGCCGGGCACGCCTCGGTGCCGCTGCGCCGCGGCAACGCCGTCGTCTCCGCGGCGCGGGTCGTCGAGGCGCTGGTCGCGCACGAGCTCCCGCTGACCATCGACGGCTCGTCCGAGGAGCTGGTCCGGCTGCTCGTCGACGACCCGGACCTGCGGGCGCGTCTCCGCGATCCCGGCACGGCGCGCGCGGCCCTGGCCGAGCTCGCGCGCCGCGACGCGGGTGTCGCGGATCTGATCGAGCCGCTCTACGGCTTCGCCTTCTCGCCGACCATCGTGCGGTCGAACAGCGAGGCGGTGAACGTCTATCCGACGCGCGTCGAGCTGAGCATCGATTGCCGCATGCTCGCCGGCCACGACGAGGGCGAGGTCTCGGCCGAGGTGCTGGCCGCGCTGGACGGGGTCGACGCGGAGTGGGAGCTCGAGTGGGTCGCCCCCGTCGTCCGCGGCAACTCCTCGCCGTACCCCACGCCGCTTGCCGAGGCGATCCGCACGGTGCTCGAGCGCACCGTGCCCGGCGCGGAGCTCGCGAACAGCCACTCCGTGGGGTTCACCGACTCGAACTGGTTCCGGGCCGCGTACCCGGACACGGTCGCGTACAACTTCGCGCCGCATATCGTCGAGGACTGCGAGGCGGTCGCGCCGCGTTTTCACAACGTCGACGAGCGCATCCACGTGCGCGATCTCGCCTTCCAGGCGCTCTTTGCCGAGGCGGTCGCTCTCGAGCTGCTGCGCTGAGGGGGCGGCGGGCAGGCCCGCCGCCCCGGCCTGGCGCGGTGCGGCGGGCGATCGTGTCAGGCGATCGGCCAGTCCACCTCGGTGAGCAGCTCGGCCTCGGGCACTTCGGCCGGGTCGTTGAGGTAGATCTCGCGCGGCGGACCCGCCGGCCGGCGGCCGTTGTCCGTCATCCACTTCTGCAGCGCCGTGTAGGCCTGGCTCACCGCCCGGTACAGCCCGACGTGTATCGTCGTCGCGACGCGCCCGCCGGGGATCTCCTCAAGGCGCACGCCCTCGCCGGCCTCGGCGCCGGGCTCGACCGGCGCGCACACGACGATCTCGAACTCGTCGTCGCAGACCGTGGGGTAGATCGTGAACGGCGGTCCGGCCCAGCGGGCGCCGGTCTTGCCGCCGTGCTCCATGAGCACGCCGAACGCGGCGCCGATCCGTTCCCCGACGGTCGTCATCGTGACGGTGGTGCGGTGTGTGAGCGCCAGCTGCGGCGCCAGTTCCTTCTCGGCGATCTCGTAGTCCATCTCATCCCTCCTGTATGCGGATGTCGAGGTCAGACCGCTCCGGGGCGCAGCGTCAGGACGACGGCGACGCTCACGACCATGATCGCCACCTGGACGCCGATGCCCCATCCGGGGCCGGATCTGCCGTGGGGAAAGCTGTCCCAGTGGCTCGGGAAGTACTTGCGCCCGCGTTCGCCGCGCGCGATCCAGATGAGCACGTCCCAGTCCGGGGCGCCCGAGACCAGGCCCATGAAGGCGATCCACCACGGGTAGCCGAGCAGCAGCCAGGCGAGCCAGAAGGCGGCGAACGAGGCGATGAAGTCGCACCAGCCGTACACGACGGGGTGGCGGGAGACGGTGTAGTCCCAGTGCGGCACGAGGTCCATGAGCACGTGCGCGAGGATCACGATGACGAGGATGAGCCACCAGGGCCCGCCGAGAGCGGCGGCGATGGCGAGACCGGCGAGGACGTGTGTGCTGACCCACATGACTCCGGGAGCCTAAGGGAACGACCCGCACCGCGCCAGCCGCGAATCTTGCGCTTACGAAGCGCGTCATGGGGTAACATGGTCTCAATGCAATGGGAGGAGGGACCCCTGTGAAGAAGTTCATCTTCATCGTGTTGATCATGCTCGCCGGTGTCGGCGCCTACTTCGCCTGGAAGATGCTGAAGGGTGACGGCGGCTGCTGCGGCTGGGGCGGCGACAACACCGACCCGTGGAGCAGCTACACGCCGCCGGCCGAGGATTCAGCGGCCGAAGAGACGCCGGCAGGCGCCTGACACGGTAGAGCGTTCGAGCGGCGCCGGCGGGCGGGGCAAGACGGCCCCGCCCGCCGGCGCCGCCGCGCGTACGGACGCCCTTTGGGGCCGCCGGCGGAGTGATCCGGGGCGGTGGCGGGAGGCGGGAGCCGGTGTCTTGGCGGAGGGGGTGGGATTCGAACCCACGGAACGAGTCACCCCGTTCGGCGGTTTTCAAGACCGCTGCCTTCGACCTCTCGGCCACCCCTCCCGCCGTGCCCAGTGTAGCAACGCGGGCCCGGGCGGCCCAGCGTGCCGGCCGCGGCTGGCCGCGGCCTCCGCCTTCTGGCATACTTCCTGCCCATGGATCAGCTCTACATCGGGTGTTCGGACGGTCGCATCGCGGCGTCTGCGACCACCCTCCTGGAAGGTGTGGGCGCTGCGGACGCCGCTCGCGTCGTCGTGCCGGGAGGGCCGCTGCAGCTCACGCGGCCGGGCAACGAACGGCGGGTGCTCCTCGACTGGATCGGGGGGCTGCTCGAGTCGCACGACATCCGGATCGTCTATCTGGTTTCGCATCAGCACTGCCTCGCGTACGAGCGGGCTCTGGGCGGCCTGGGGTTCGACCAGCAGGAACTCCTGGAGCGCGACCTGCGGCGTGCCAAGACGCTGCTCGAGACCACGTTCACCGGCGTCGAGGTCCAGTGCTACGTGATCCCGTGGTCCGAGAACGGCAACGGCGCCGCGTTCGGTCCGGCGATCCCAGTCGACTGACGCCGCCGGCGGGGTCGGCCCGAGCCCACGACCTGCTGTGTCACGCATGACCGCGACACCTCCCTCAGACCCGCCGGCTCCCGACACCGCCGCCGCGTCGTGGCGTCGCTTCGTCGTCGGGGCGCTCGTCGCGGCCTTCGCGCTGACGTCGGCGGTGGGGGTCTTCACGCTGCTCACCGACCCGTGGGGCGTGTTCGGCGTCGGTCTCTTCCCGCCGCGGGTGAACCAGGACCGCTCGACCAAGGCGGACCTGCTCGCGGATCTCACCGAGCCTCCGCAACTGCTCATCTACGGTTCGTCGCGCGCCTGGCAGATCGAGGCGGCGCGCGTGGAACAAGCCACGGGGCTCCGCACCTTCAACGCGGGGGTGACGGCGGGCCGGCCGGCGGACGCGTACGTCTTCACCAGCGTCGTGCATGATCTCTGGCCGGCCGCCACGCCGGACTACCTCTGGCTCCTGGACGTCGAGGCCTTCCTTCGCGGCCCGCTGCCGCCGTCGCTGCTGGCGGAGTCGCGGTTCAGCCGCTACCTGCCCTGGCGGGCCAAGGCGGCCGCGCAGCTCGACGAGCTCGGCTGGCTCATCTCATGGCGCGGTCTGAAGCAGTCGTGGGGCGTGTGGCGGCGGCATCCCACGAGGGCGGCGGTGACGGCCCGCTGGCGCAAGCGCATCGCCGCCGACGGCACGGTCAGGACCCCGCCTGACGACGAGGCGCGGGTCACCGCCGGCCGGCTCGAGAAATGGAGCGCGGCGGCTTCGGCGCAGTACCGGACGTTCAAGCGGCTGGACCCGGAGGCGAAGACGTATGTCCGGAAGACGCTCGCGCTGTTCGACTCCTGGGGCGGCGACGGCGTCGTCGTGCTCACGCCGACGCAGCCGGACGTGCTGGCCGCGGCGCAGGCCGCGGGCTGGTCGCGCCGGCACGCCGAGGTGCTGCGCGAGCTCGGCAGGCTCCAGGACCGCTACGGCTTCGCGATCGTCGACATGACCGCCGTCGAGGCGTTCGACGGCTCCCCCAAGGGCTTCTTCGACGCGACGCACATGACGCGCGAGAACCAGCGCCGGATGATCGACGCCGTCCTCGCGACCCCGGCGGTGGACTTCCGGTAGCGGCGGGCCTCGGGCCGGGTCAGGCGCCGAGCACGTCCTTGCCGAGCAGCGGCCGCAGCACCTCGGGCACCACGATGCTGCCGTCCGCCTGCTGGTGGTTCTCCATGATCGCGATCAGCGTGCGCCCGACGGCGACCGCGGTGCCGTTCAGGGTGTGGACGAAGCGCGGGCCCTTCTCGGTGCGGATGCGGCAGTTCAGCCGCCGCGCCTGGTAGTCGGTGCAGTTGCTGCAACTCGTGAGCTCGCGGTAGCGCTGCTGGCCGGGGAGCCACGCCTCGCAGTCGAACTTCTGGGCCGCCGGGGCGCCGAGGTCGCCGGCGGCGATGTTGACGACGCGGTAGGGGATGCCCAGGCCCTGGAGGATCTCCTCTTCGGCCGAGAGGATGACCCGGTGCTCGGCCGCGCTCTGCTCCGGTGTGCAGAAGCTGAACATCTCGACCTTGTCGAACTGGTGCACGCGCAGGATGCCGCGGGTGTCGCGGCCGGCGGCTCCGGCCTCGCGGCGGAAGCAGGTCGAGTAGCCTGCATAGCGCAGCGGCAGGCCGTCGGCCTCCAGGAACTCCTCCATGTGCATCGCCGCCAGCGGCACCTCACTGGTGCCGACGAGGCAGTCGCCGTCCACCGTCTCGTAGACCTGGGCGCGGTCGGTGGGGAAGAAGCCGGTGCCGTACATGGCCTCTTCGCGGACCAGCACCGGCGGGACGACGGGGCGAAAGCCCTTGGCCCCGGTGACGTCGAGTGCGTAGCGGACGAGGGCGAACTGGAGCAGCACGAGGTCGCCCTTGAGGTAGGCGAACCGGGAACCGCTGACCTTGGCGCCACGCTCCATGTCGATCGCGTCGAGCGCGAGGCCGAGGTCGAGATGGTCCTTGGGCTCGAAGTCGAACTGCGGCGGCTCGCCCACGTGACGGAGGACGATGGAGTCGTCCTCGCCACCGTCGGGGACGTCGGCGAGCGGGATGTTCGGCAACGCGAGGAGCATCGCGTGCAGCCGCTCTTCGGTCTCTGCGAGAGCGGCTTCGTGCTCCTTGATCGCGTCGCCGAGGGTGCGCATGGCGGCGATCGCCTCGCCGGCGTCGCCGCCCGCCTTCTTGACGGCGGCGATGTCGTCGCTGGCGCGCCTGCGCTCGGCGCGCCGGCTCTCCACCTCCGTGAGCAGCCTGCGCCGCCGCTCCTCGACGGCGAGGAACTCGTCGAGCGACGAGGTGGGCTCGCCCCGCCGTTCCAGGGCCCTGCGGACCTCGTCCGGGTGGGTGCGCACCATCTTGACGTCGAGCATCGTCACTCCTCGCGGTCGGTTCGGTCGTGCTGCTCATCGTACCGCACCGGCCGCCGGTCGACCGCTCGCGCGCGGCCGTGCTACTCTGCCTGTTCCGGACAAGCCCGCGCTCCGCGCGTCACAGAGGAGAATCCGCCGATGCACCGCACCCCGTCGCGCCCCGCCCGCCTTCGCCTCGCCGTCACGGCGCTGGCGCCGGCGATCCTCGCCGCGTTCCTGCTCACGGCGGGCGTCGCCGTGGCCGCCTCGCCCGAGCCGGTCGCGGAGCAGAGCCCGGTGGCGGAGCAGAGCCCGGTGGCGGCTCCGGCGTCCGACCCGTCGCCGGATCCTTCACCGGACCCGTCGCCGGAGCCCACCACGGTCTCCTGCGCGCTGTCGGCGGCGGCGGTCGTGTTCGGCGACGCGGTCACGGTGAGCGGTGTCGTCACGCCTGCGGTGGAGGGCCGGGAGGTCGTGATCGCGCTGGCCGGCGCGGACGTCGGGACGGCGCTCACGGACGCGTCGGGCGCCTACGCGCTCAAGTTCACTCCGCGGCGCGGCGGCTCCGTGGTCGCGCGCGTCGCCGCCGACGGCGCCGCCAGCGATCCCCAGACCCTGGCGGTCAAAGTCAAGGCGAGCGTCTCGCACGGCACACTGATCCCGTTCCTCACGTCGCGTTTCGTGGTCAAGGTGGCGCCGACCGCGTATGAGGGCCTGCTGACGGTGAGGGTCGTCCATCGAGGCGCCACCGCCGGCACGTACAAGGCGCGCGTCAAGAACGGTCGCGCCGTCCTGCGTATGCCGCTTCGCGGCGTCGACGCCTTCACGCTGGCGCTGTCGTTGCCGGCCGGCGATGGGCTCGCCGCGCGCTCGCTCCAGACGAAGGTCAAGGTCAGGCCCCGCACGCTGACCGTCGGTTCGAGCGGTCCGTACGTGAAGGGCATGCTCATCGCTCTCCAGAGGCTGCACATCCGCGTCCCCGGCATGGGCACCCGCTTCACCACCCAGACGAGGGACGCGGTCATGGCGTTCCAGAAGGCCTATCGCCTGTCACGCAGCTACGTCTTCGACACCTCCAACTGGCGCAAGATCGACGGGGCCAAGCCGATCAAGCCGCGGAACGCGTCCCCCTCGACCCACATCGAGGTCGACAAGGGACGGCAGATCCTCATGGTCGTCAAGAACGGGGCGGTCGCCGGTCTCATCTGCGTCTCGACCGGCGCGACGGGCAACACGCCCTCGGGCACCTTCCACATCCAGCAGAAGCACCTCTCTACCAGCACCTTCGACGGTGGCGGTACGCTGTACCGCACCATGGGCTTCCACGGGGATTTCGGGATCCACGGCTGGGTGCCGGTCCCGCCCTACCCGGCGAGTCACGGCTGCGTACGCGAGCCGATGTGGGTCGCCGACTGGGTCTACGGCCAGTCGTGGGTCGGCGAGACCGTCTACCTGTACAACTGACGGTCGCTGGGGCCTGAGAGGCCGGACTCCCCGACGGGTCGGGGACGCCGGCCGGGGCTCAGCGTCGCGCCGTCACTCCGGCGTAGTCGGCGTCGGCGGTCACGTGCCCCAGGACGGCGAGTCCGGCCGTCAGGGTGGTACCGGACGCATCGTCGCGGTCCGGTGTGAACGACGCGACGGTCAGCGCGGCGAGGGAGAAACGGGCCTGCACGAGCTCGATCGCCTCGAGCAGCTGGGCGGCCGAGAGCCCGCCGGGCACGGGGAAGGTGACCCCCGGGGCGGCGTCCGGATCCAGCACGTCGAGATCGAGGTGCAGGTGGATCTGCGGCGAGCCGGTCATCGCGCCGCCCGGAGTCTCGCGCCGGATGCTCGCAGCCAGGTCGGCGAGGGCGGGCTCGAGGGCGCCGGCGGGGCCGTGCCGGCGCAGCTCGGCGCCGCTCACCATCCTGATGCCCGACGACTGCAGGGCGGCGGCCTCGTCGCGGTCGAAGTCGCGGCCGCCGGCGTGCACGACCCGCGCTTCGTCGATCGGTGTCGATCCCAGTACCTGCGTCACCGTCTCGCGGTGGGCGCGGCCGCACAGCATCGCCAGCGGCATGCCGTCGAGGTAGCCGCTCTCCGAAGTCGTCGGCGTGTTGAAGTCGCCGTGCGCGTCGAGCCACACGAGCCCGGCCCCGCCGTTGCCGCCGCTCTGGCGCTGGAGGCCGGCGCGCGCTCCCAGCGCGGCGTTGCAGTTGCCGGCGAGGATCAGGGGCAGCGAGCCGTCGGCGACCGCGTCGGCGACCGCGTCGGCGATGGCGTCGTCGACGTCGAGCACCGCCTGGAGCTCGGTCTCGAACGGGGCGCTGCGCCGCACGGTCACGACGTCGACGTCGTGACCGCGAGCCCGCAGCGCCTCGGCCGCTCCGGCCTTCAGGTAGGCGGCCGGGCCGCGCCCGCTGCCTACGTCGGCGCGGCCGAGGTCGTAGGGTACGGAGACAAGGGTGACGCGCACGCCGGCCTCAGCCCTGTGGCGCCGGCAGGCGCTTCTCGAGGGTGAGCATGTCGTCCTCCGCGGGGCCCTCGGAGACGAAGCCGTGGCCGCGGTAGAGGTGGAGCGAGGGCCCGTCAGCGGCCGGCACGTGGGCCACGAGGCGCGTCAGCCGGCGCTCGAAGGCGAGCCCCTCGACCCAGTCCAGGAGCTGATTCGCCACGCCGCGCGCCTCGAACCCGGGGCTCACGCAGATGCAGCGCACCGCGCAGGCGTCCTCGTCGGTCTCCACGGCGACGAAGCCTCCCGGCTCGTCGCCGCAGCGCGCCACGAACACGTCGGCGCGGTCCAGCAGCCCAACCACGTCGGCGGCGTGGTACCGCTCCGGGTGGCCGGCGCCCTCGGCGAGCGGGTGCAGGGTCTCTTCGGCGAGGAGCACCAGCATCCCCCGATCGTCCCGGCCCGCCTGGCGGATCTCACACTTGATGCGCTCCATGCTCACCTCCGGAAGACGCTTCTTCAAGGCGTATCGCTGCGTTCGCGAGCTCGACACCGATCATCGAGCGGATGACCGTGAGTTGCACCAGCATCCAGACGAGGCCGAAGACCGCCCAGACCTGGTACTGGTAGAAGCTGAAGAACTCGCCGATGAGGATCGCGATGAGCGCGCCCCGCTCGAACCAGCGGTACGCGTGCAGTCTCGACCTTCGCCAGCGCAGGATGCCGAGCATCGTGCAGACGCCGGTGGCCGTGCCGGACAGCATGCCGCCGACGTCCATGACTGTGATCGCGGTCCCGTCGGTGATGAACGCGATCGGATTGAGCAGCCAGACCAGCGTGGTGAGGATGAACCACCAGAGGACGGTGCGCCGGAACCAGCGCCGCCCGACGAGGCGCGTCCACCAGTCGTGCGCCCGCTCCCAGACGCGCTGCGCCGCGTTGAGCCCGCCGCCCGGCGGGTCCACCTGGCGCAGCACCACGCTCAGCGCCTGCACCACGGGGTCGGCCTGGTCGGCGCGGCCGAGCACGTAGAGCGCCTCGTCGCGCTCGCCGCGGCTCATGGCTCGCATCACCGCCTCTTTGGCGAAGTCGAACGAGTTGACGAGTGCCGTCTCCGGCCCCATCTTGTCGACCCTGCCCAGCCAGCGGAACACGAAGAAGAGCACCACGAACAGGACGTAGATGATGGCCACCACGGGCTGGAAGAAGTAGTCGTTGTCCGACGTGATGAACTTGCCGAGCTCGTCGAGGAACAGGCCGAAGCCGATGCCGGCGGAGAGGGTCGCCAGGAAGGTCCAGAGGCGGCCTTGCATGGCCATGTAGAGGATGAAAGCGAGCAGCATGCCGATGCCGCCCCAGAGCAGGTGGGCGAAGTGGATCTTGCCGCCGCCCAGCTGCGGCCAGCCGGTGGCGGCGAGGAGCATGCGCACCAGCAGGATGGTGACGACGGACGAGACGAAGAAGACCTCGAAGTCCTGCATGGCCGTGACGCGGCGGACGAAGTAGAGGGCCTTGGGGGCGGCGGCGGGGCTCTCGGCGGCCGGCGCGCTCATGCCGGGTAGGACCCCAGGACCTTGATCCAGGGCAGCTTGCACGCCAGGCAGGTGAGCGTCTGCGCCACCGGCGGGTCTTCGCTGCGGCCGTCCACATCGATGAAGAAGACGTAGTGCCCCAGCGCCTTCTTGGACGGTCGCGACTCGACCTTGCACAGATTCACGTGGCGGTAGGCGAACTCGCTCAGGATGAGCAGCAGGCTGCCGGGCTCGTCCTGCTCGATGCCGCAGACGATGCTCGTCTTGTAGGGTCCCTCGAGGTCCTGCGGAGCCGGCTCGCGGGCGACGAAGACGAAGCGGGTGCGGTTGTCCTCGGCGTCCTCGATGTCCTCGGCGGCGATGTGGCACTCGTACATCTCGGCGGCGAGGCGCGTGCCGACCGCCGCCCACGGGCGGTCGACGCGACTGACGCGGCGCACCGCCTCGGCGGTCGAGTCCGTCGCCTCGTGCTCGACGTTGCCCAGGTGCTCCCTGATGAAGTCGCGGCACTGGCCGTAGGCGTGCGGGATGCTGATCACCTTGGTGATGCGCTCGAGCTCGATAGGGCGGCGCGTGACCAGCATCTGGTGCACCGGGTGCGTGATCTCGCGCACGATCTGCAGGTCGTCGAAGCCGAAGGCGAGGCTGTCGACCGTCACCGGCACGGAGCCCTCGAGGGCGTTCTCGATGGCGACGATGCCGAGGGGCACCTCGCCGCTCTGGACGGCCTCGAGCACGTCGCGGATCGACGGGTACGGGAAGGGGTGCAGGCCGCCGGCAGGCATGTTGGCGAGGAGCGCCTCCTCGCTGAACGTGCCTTCAGGGCCGAGGAACGCGACCCTCTCGCTGCCCGCTGCCACGCCCGGACCCTCCTCGTTCGACACTCGCTGGTACCCCGTAGGCTATCAGACGACTCGTCCGGTGGCCGCCCGCCGCGGGCCGCCGCGGAGCTGCCGGCCCATGGCCCGCGGCGCGGCCGTCAGGCCCCGGATGATCCCGTGTCGTCCGGGGTCTGACGGCCGGCGGGGGTCTCCCAGGTGAAGTCGGCGGTGTCGGCGGGGGACGGAGGCGTGCCGTGCGCGGGTGGTCCGTCGCCGGCCGCCTGCGGCGTGGGTGCGCCGGCGCCGCCGGCGCGGCCGTCCGGGTCACCGCCGGCGACGGCGTCTCCGAGGGCCTCGAACGCCGCGACCGCGTCCTCGCTGACGCCGTTCGGCGCCGCGGCGGGCCGTGGCGTCGCGGCGGCCGCGGGCAGCGCCGCGGCTTCGGGCAGCGGGACCCGCTTCGCGAGGGTACCTTGCTCACCGGCTGCGATCGGCTTGGGCACGGCCAGGGCCACCGCCTGGACCTCTTCCGGCGAGAGGTCGCGGTCGGCGACTCCCTCGCTCAGGTGTTTGACGTAGATGCGCGCGAAATCGCGCGCCGCGATGGTGCTGAAGACGACGCCGGATCGGTACTGGTCGAGCAGGGCGAAGGAAGCGCTCTGCTCGCCGCCGGAGTCACGGAACGCGTCGTAGCGCACGATGGCGCGATTGGTGAGCGCGTGGTCCAGCTGGCGCTTCTGGTCGTCGAGCTGGTCGGTGAGGATCTCGACCGCTTCGCGGAGATTGCGGACCTGGGAGTCGAGGTCCTCGACGTGGCCGACGATGTCACGGGCCTCGTGGTGGCCCATCACGACGGTCTGGGCGCGGCGCAGGCGCCTGACCGCGCTCCAGAGTGTGAGCACGACCACGAACAGGACGACTGCGAGGACGGCGCCCGCCAGCGCCACATACGGGGCGATCTCGCGCAAGGTATCCACGCCGCCGGCCTAGTTGAGCTGAAGGACGAGTTTGAACTGGGCGCTGTTGTTGGTCTCGACGCGTTCGCCCGGCACCGGCCCGGCCACGACCTTGAGGGTGACCTTCTTGCCCAGCGCCTCCTCCGGGATGGCGAAGCCCGTGAGCGTGATCGCCTGCGTCTTGCCGGGCTCGATGGTGGCGATGGATGCCTCCTGCTTCACCGGGGTCCCGCCGGGGACCGTCAGAGTGGCCGTCACCGGCACCTCGCTCTCGGCGACGCTGCCTTGGTTCTGCACCTCCACGACGAAGGCGAGATCGGCCGACGCCGGCACGTCGGCCGTCTGTCCCTTGGCCAGATTGATGTCGCCCGCGCTGGACTGTGCGGCGACTGCGACGAGCGCCACGCCGTGGATGCCGGTGAGCTTGGCGGAGCTTCCCACCCGGCCGAGCATCGACTGGACGGTGGCCAGGTCGAGAGCCTTCCAGGTGAGGTAGTAGGTCGAGGTCGGCACGGCGACATCGCTCACTCCCTCCTCGCTCATCACGGTCCGGGCCGGGAGGTAGACGAGCTGCATGTAGTAGGCGTCCGGGCCGCTGAAGTAGCCGTCGAGCGCTGCGATCTTGGGGGCGCCGACCTTCTTGTTGCCCAGCGCCCCCATCATCGCGGCCCGGAGCAGCTTGTACCCGGAGGCGCGCACCCGCATGCCGGTGGCGAACACGACCTGCTCGTCCTCCAGGGAGCCCGGGGGTTCGAGGCGGGTGGCCCGCACCGCGATCTCGTCCTGCTTGGTCGCCAGCTCGCCCAGCTTGTCGACGAGCTCTTTGCGCTGCAGCTTGGTGGGGTTGACGACGATGGCGTTGACCTGCTTGCCGAGCCGGACCGAGTCGTCGATGGCCGTGGCGACGCCGTTGAAGTAGTCACGGTAGCTGCCGATCTTGCGGTTGTGCTGACAGCTTCGTGCCCACCAGGCGCCCGCGAACACGATGACGAACAGGACGGCTGCGAGGATGGCGATGCGCTGGATGCGGGTCCTGCGGCGGTCGGGCCGGCGACGCTTGGGTGGTGCGGCGGGGGGGGTGTCGCGAACGGCCGGCGCCTGGCTGGTCGCGTCGTCGTCGAAGAAATCCACTCCGCGGGCCCCCAGTTCGTCAGATCGTTGGTGGGCGAGGCGGGACTTGAACCCGCACGCACGTAAGTGCACTAGACCCTGAACCTAGCGCGTCTGCCAATTCCGCCACTCGCCCAGCAGTTCGTACAAGGGTCGGATTGTACCATACCGAATACCGTCCCAAAGGAAGGACGCGAGGCGAGCCCCCATGTCCGTCGCCGCACACAGCACCACACCCCTCTACGCCGACTGGCGCGACCGCTACGAGCTGGTCGGCCGGATCGGCAGCGGCGGTTTCGCCGACGTCTGGGAGGCCTACGACACGAGGCGCGGCGAGGCCGTCGCTCTCAAGATCGTGCCCGAGGGCCGCTCCATGTCCGGCCGGGTCGTCCGGGAGGTCGAGGCCGCTGCCGCGCTCTCGCATCCCAACATCGTGGCGCTGTACGACTGGTTCGGTGACGGCCGGAGGAGCATCCTCGTATGGGAGCTCGTCAGGGGCGAGTCACTCGACCGGCTCGCCGGAGAGCTCGACGACGGGGACGTCGTCGCCATCGGCGTCGAGCTCCTCGGCGCACTCGCCTGCGCGCACGCGCAGGGGATCGTGCACCGGGACGTCAAGCCCCAGAACGTCATGCTCGCCGACGACGGGCACGTGAAGGTGATGGACTTCGGCATCGCCCGCCTGCTGGACGCCGATACGCTCACCGGCGACGGCGACGTCATCGGGACCGTCGCCTACATGTCCCCGGAGCAGGCGGCCGGCAAGAGGGTGGGGCCGCCCAGTGACGTGTACTCGGCCGGCATGGTGCTCTACGAACTGCTGGCCGGCGAGCATCCGCTGCGCGGGGTGACGCCGGCCGAGACGCTCTCCAACGTCGCCGGCGCGCGGCTGCCGTCTCTCGCCTCGCTGCGCCCGGACCTGCCGGGCGACCTGACCGGCCTCATCGACAGCGCCTGCGCACCGGTGCCGTCGCGGCGGCCCGCCGCCGTCGATCTGGCGGAGGCGCTCGACGACCTGCTGCGCAGCGGTCGCCTGCAGGCCCGCCGGCTGCGCCGGGCGCGGGGTCTCGTGCGCCCCCTCGGGCGACTCGGCGCGGCCGCCGAGCGCGCCGGAGGCGCGGCGCTCTCGGCCGTGACCACGGGTGTGGTGCTCGGCGCGCTCCCCGCCTACCCGCACAGCTGGACGCTGCCGCTCGTCGCGGTCGGTGCGGCCGTGTGGGCGGTCGTGCCGCAGGGAGGCCTCGCCTGGCTCCTCGGCGTGCTCGCGTTCCCGGTCTTCAACGTCTCCCTGAGCCTCGGCGGCGCCTATCTCGCTTTCGCCGTCGCGCTCTTTCTTCTCACGCGCACGCGACCGGTGATCGCGCTGTGGCCGGTGCTCGCCCTGCTGCTGACCCCTCTGCATCTCACGCTGCTGGCGCCGGCGGCGGCGGCGCTGCTGGGCCGCGTGCGCGGCCCGCTCACGGCCGCCTGGTCCGGCGTGGGGGCCATGGCGTATCTGCTCCTCGTGCGCGCTCCGCGCGGGTCGTTCACGATGGAGCAGCCGCGGTGGCACGTGAGCGATGGTCTCGTCGCGGCCGGCGACCCGTTCACCGCCGCCGGCGGTCTGCTCGTCCACCTCGTGGCGGCTCCCTGCCTGCTGCAGGCGGCGCTCTGGGCCGGGCTGGCCGCGGCGATCGGCTACGCGCTCACGCGCCGGCGCGTCCAGGCGCGCCTCTGGGTTTGGGCGCTCGCGTTCGCCGCGGTCTACGCCGCCTATCGGCTCCTGCCGGTGGTCGTCTGGGGGTATCCCGCCGATCTGTGGCCGCTGGTGTGGAGTGTGGCGCTTCCTGCGGGCGTGATACTCTTGCCGCTGGTCCTGACGACCGGTGAAGCACCGGAGGCATGCGACGATGGGGATCTTCAGGAAGGCTGAGAAGAAGCTCGAGGGCCTGGTCGAGGGGGGCTTCGGGCGGGCGTTCAAGTCGAGCGTCCAGCCCGTCGAGCTGGCACACAAGCTCGCGAAGGAGATGGGCGACCACAAGACGGTCGGCGTCTCCAACGTGTACGTGCCCAACGAGTTCGACGTCTACCTGGGCAAGGACGACCACGCCCACCTGACGTCGTTCGAGGATTCGCTCAAGTCGGAGCTCTCCAACTACGTGACCGCCTTCGCGCGGCGCGAGGGCTGGACGCTGGTCGCTCCGCCGCGCATCGAGTTGCACTGCGACGACGATCTGCGCGTCGGTGAGTTCGGGATCGCGACGCGCACCGTCGGCGCTCCCGCCGACCTCGCCGCGCCGCCGGCCGCGGAGCCTGCGGTGGCGCCGCCGCCGATGGCGGCCGCCGCGCCGCCCGGCGCTCTCGCCGACCACACCGTGCTGTACGATCCGGCCGTACCTGTGGCCGCGGCGGCACCCGCGCCTGTCGCGGCCGGCGGCGTGCCGCGGGCCGTCCTGCGCGGTCGCCAGGGCGACTACGCGCTGACCGACGCGGTCACGGTCATCGGGCGCAGCCGGCGCTGCGACATCGTCCTCACCGACCCCAACGTGTCGCGGCAGCACGCCGAGATCCGGCGTCAGGACGACGGGTTCATGCTCCGCGACCTCGGGTCCACCAACGGGACGCGGCTCAACCGTCGTGACGTCACCCAGGCGGTGCTGCAGCACGGCGACCGTGTCGAGATCGGCACCACGGAACTGCTGTTCGAGAGGCAGCCCTGACCGGGCCGCCGCGGTGAGCATCGCGTCGTCGTCCCGCGCGAGACCGCGACGCAGGAGGGCACCATGATCGACATCGTCCTGCTCGTCCTCAAGATCGGCATCCTCGTGCTGCTGTACCTCTTCATCTGGCGGGTCGTGAAGACCGCTGTGGGGAGTGTGCGGGGCGGGGCCGTCTCGCCTGCCGGCGCGGCCCCCGACGTGGCGCTGCCGGCCGGCGACCGTCCTGCGCCGGTGTTCACGCCGGCCGAGCGCGACCAGCGCCGCGAGGAGCGGCTGGTCGAGCGCACGGTGGCCGGTGAGAAGATGGACTTCTCGGCGCACATCGACCCACGGCTCGTCGTGGAATCCAGTCCCATCGTGCCGGCGGGAGTGATGTTCCCGCTGCAAGGCTGGATCAACGTGGGCCGGGCCGAAAGCAGCGACATCGTACTGGACGAGCAGTTCGTCTCGGGCGCGCATGCGCGCCTGGTGCCGCGCGGCCAGTTCTACCACGTCGAGGACCTGGGCAGCACCAACGGCACCTTCGTCAACGAGAAGCAGGTGACGGAAGCGCAGCTCAAGATGGACAGCCGGCTGCGCATC
>Ga0172375_10006957_pt1 | contig 15656 bp, 10 predicted proteins | sample LakKiv1m_FD_114537 | JGI IMG/M metagenome (GOLD analysis project Ga0172375, IMG submission 114537) | Freshwater microbial communities from Kabuno Bay, South-Kivu, Congo - kab_092012_11.1m | ecosystem: Environmental > Aquatic > Freshwater > Lake | place: Democratic Republic of the Congo...
ACTTGATGTCCCAATGACCATAGGTTCGTTGGAGTTTAAGTACCATTTTGTTCCAGCGTTAGATGACCCAAGTGATAAAGAAAATATTGTATTTCTTTTTAATTCAGCGTCTTCATCAAATCTTGTGTCTCTAGTTAAGACATAAGAAGTTGCAGTACCACCAGTAGAAGAAACTTGATAAATTCCATTATGAACAGCATTTGATTGATCTTTGACAAGAATAGTCATAGATGTTGTTGCTTGTGCAAATGTTGTGCTATCAACTACAATTGTACCAGCAGTTGCTGCTGATAAGACTCCATTTGAATATACTGGTGAAAAAGGTAATGTGGCTCCTGTTCCTGCAGAAAGAGCAAATCCTGCAGCGGACATAGCATTAGGTTCATTATCAAATCTAAACTCAAATCTGCTAGTATAGTTATTAACAGTTCTAGTCCCTGGTGCAACTCCCAATAAAAGTGATGATGGATAAGTTGGCATTATACAAACTCCTTAATGATTTCACATTATAGAAACCAAACCGATTTATAGATTTTTCTTTCAATATTGCAAGATATACTTCCTTTAATTCATTTTCATAAAAGATTATAAGAGGCAAGTAATGAATATTATCTATATCGTTCAATATCTGTAAAAAATGCTTACAGTCCACACGTTATGATTTGTCAAAATATTCTAGCAAATGTCTGATTTTTACATAGTACCCCCAAGGCTAATAGTTGGCTCTCTGCAAAGATCTAACGTAGTAACCTCTCTTAATACACTTAGGGGAGATTTATCATTTAAGGTTAACCCTGATTCTGGTTTAACCTTAAATATAAACAGTGGGGTCTTTACCTTTTCCATAACTCCAGATTTTTATATTAAAAAATCTGGAGATACTGTTCCGTCAAATATTATTTTTCAACCAGACCCAGGCAAATATGGTCTGGCAGTTGGTTCTGGTCCAAGTGATCCTGGGACTGGTGTCAGTGGTGCTTTATTTTTCAATACTGCTTACAATGTCTTAAAAGTTTACAATGGCTCTACTTGGAATGAGATTGCTTCAACTGGCACTTCTGGTATTACACAATCTTTTGCCGACAATAGATATCTCAGATTAGATGGCGGAAATGTTCCAACTGCATCTATATCAATGGGCAGTCAGTTTTTACGATTTGCAAATCTTACAACAAGAGTTGCTGCTGGAACTGCTGGACAAGTCTATTATAACACTGATACTAATAAATTAGACCTTTATAATGGTAGTTCTTGGATTGCTGTAGGTTCTGGTATTACGAGTATAAGTGCTGGCACTGGAATATCACTCTCATCAAATCCAATAACAACTTATGGCTCAGTATCTATCAATGAAGCATACAACTTTAATTGGACTGGTACGCACACATATTTACAGCCAATAACATTTTCAAATAATCAAACTTTTGATGCTTCTAAATTAACAATAGCATATGAAGTTCAAGGTGACATCCTTCATTTCAACGGTATAAGTTGGGCTAGATTACCTTTAGGTACTCCAAATCAAGTTTTATCTGTTTCAAATTGTGGCGGAGATGTTGAGTGGCATTCGTTAGTTGCTGGAAGTGGAATAGCAATAACTTATTCAGCAGGCTCTTTAGTATTTTCTAATACTGGTGGAACTGGTGGCGGAGGAAGTGGCACTGGAAACAGTGTTTATATATCAACAGAACCTCCACTGTATACTCCAACTGTTGGCGATCTCTGGTGGGATTCAGATAGCGGTGGATTAAATATCTACTATAATGATGGTGATTCTACCCAATGGGTAGAAGTAAATAGTTTTATTGGCGGAATAGATCCAATTCAAAATATTTATGGAATCACATCTATAAATGGATTGATAGGATATACACAATATTTTAACACTGGTACTTCTGGTGTTAACTTTAATATCAGTTCAGTCGGCGATACTCATACGTTCAATATACCAATTGCTGGCTCTGGAAAAACTGGACTTGTAACTGGTTTACCACAGATAATTGCTGGTACAAAAACTTTTTCAGATGGCATAGTTTCATCCACTGGCGCAACTATTTATGGAACTTTGTATCTGCCTGACAATCCACTACAGGCAAAATATGGTGGCACAGGATATTCAACATTTACTAAGGGTGATTTGCTTGTTGGACTTGGAGATACATTCTTCAAATTGCCAGTTGGAGCAAATTCTTTTGTAATAAAAGCAAATTCTAATACTTCATCTGGTCTTGCTTGGACTTCATTATCAAGCGCTATCGTATCACTTTCTGCACCAATTCCAGCATATTTGGGAGATCTTTGGTGGAATACCGAAGATGGTTCTTTATATGTTTACTACACAGATGGAGATTCTGATCAATGGGTTGAAGTTGGAAATGCTCCAAGCCAAGGTGCAACAGGCTCATCTACTATTGTTTCAGCATCTTACTTTACTGCTTCATATGGTTACCTAGAAACTGTATATGATTATGGAACGACATCAGGATCAATTACTCTTGATTGGAATAATGGCAGTATGCAGAAAATAATTTTAAATGGGGCTATGACTTTGAACATACCTACAAATATGCAAAGTGGCTCAACAATAAAATTTATTGTAAGACAAAATGCATCTGGGAATAATCTTATGACTCCAAATGGTTCTCTCAAATTTAAGGGTGGTAATAAAACACTTTCAACAGCCTCAAATGCTATAGATATGATTAAAATTTATTATGACGGTACTTCATATTTGTGTGATTTAGATTTAGCGTACTCATAAAGAAATATTTTATATGAAAAACGTAGAATATTTTAATATACTTTCCCTTTTTGCGAATAAATAATGGCAGCACTTAATTTTCCATCGTCACCCATATTAAATCAAATTTTTACTGCTAACGGTAAATCTTGGAGATATGACGGCACAAGTTGGAAAACATTTTATGTTTTAGGTGTTCCAAGTGGCGGTACTGGCAATACTTCTTATAATTTAGGAGATGTACTTGTCGGTGCAGGCACTTCAATGTTTGCATTGCCTATTGGTTCAAATGGTTATGTATTAACATCAGATAATACTGCTCCGTTTCTTGTTTCTTGGCAACCAACTTCGGCAACAGGTGTAACAACTCTTAATGGCTTAAATGTTGGATTACAGTATCTTGCAACAGGAACCAGTGGAACTGAATTTAACATTTCTTCCAGCGGGTCAACTCACACTTTTAACATTCCTATTGCTGGCTCTGGCGCAACAGGTTTAGTTTCAACTCTTGCACAAACATTTGCTGGTCAAAAAACATTTACATCAACAATAATAGGCGATTTGTCAGGAACTGCTACAACTGCTGGATTTGCATCTACTGCCTCTTATGCTCATCAATCTGGATATGCCACAACTGCTGGTTCCGCAGATATATGGACAACTCCAAGAACACTCTCTTTAGCTGGTGACTTAACAGGAAGTATAGTCTGGTCTGGAGCCGGAGATACTACATTAACTGCTTTGATTGCAGCAAATTCTGTAGCACTTGGGGTTGACACAACTGGACAATATGCATCAACTATTTCCATTTCAGGCTCTGGTATATCAGCCACTACTGCAAATGGCGATGATGGTACAGCATATACTATTTATTCATCAGCAACAGATAGCAATGTACCATCAACAATAGTATTTAGGGATAGTTCTGGTAATTTTTCTGCAGGTACGATAACAGCATCATTATCCGGTACAGCAACCACTGCTACGTATGCTCATCAAGCGGGATATGCGATTACAGCAGGTACATCCTCTTTAGCTACTACTGCCACATATGCACACCAATCTGGGTATGCAATAACTTCAGGTTCGTCTGCCACTGCTACAACGGCAACTTATGCTCATCAGGCTGGATACGCTGTCACTTCAGGATTTGCAAATACCTCTGCTAATATAAATATAGCAAATGCAACTACAAACTCTGCACATTATATAAGTTTTACTCCAGTTGCTTCAGGTTCAGGCGTTGCTTTATCCACTAACACAACAGTTTCGTTTAACCCGTCAACATTTATTTTATCAACATCAGGATTAGCAGTCACATCGACTACAGTTTCGACATCAGTAAGCTCTGGTTCGCTTATTGTTTCTGGAGGGGTAGGAATAGGAGGAAGTTTATTCTTATCAACTTCAAATCCTTCAAGTCTTTCAGGGGTTGTAGTTAACAATGGTGTTATAGCAAGTGGAGCGTGGGCAGGCTCAACAGTTACATCATTTTATGGTGGAACAGGTTTTCAATCATTTACTACTGGAGACCTTTTAGTTGGCGCTGGTTCAACATTAACCAAAATAGCCCTTGGTTCGAATAATTTCATATTGGTTGCTGATAATACAGTTGCTGGAGGTATCAAGTGGGCAAATGTATCTGGTATAGCAATAACAAATATAAATGGACTTACAGCATCTAAACAAGATTTGTCTTTTGGATACTCAGGAACTGTTCCAGCATTTGCTTCATCTGGAAGTACTCATACTTTAAATATTCCATTAGCAAGTACTGGCGCTACTGGTCTAGTATCAACCCAAACTCAAAGTTTTGCTGGTATTAAAACATTTACTAATGCAGTAAATATTACAGACAATACTGGTTCTGGAACATACACTTCAGGTGCTTTAGTCGTAACTGGCGGAGTTGGCATTGGAGGTACACTTAACGTTCAAGGTGATTTAAACGTTCAAGGCACATTCACCACGATCAACTCCACTACAATCACTGTTGCTGATAAAAATATTGAATTAGGCGTAGTTGCATCTCCATCTGATATTACAGCACAAGGTGGAGGGATTACTCTTAAGGGCGCTACTGATAAATCAATCAACTGGTATTCTGGTGTTGGCTGGTCCTCTTCTGAAAGTTTTAATTTAGCGTCAGGCAATACATATAAAATCAATGGCACGAATGTTCTTACGAATAATACACTAGGGACAGGAGTAATATTTTCATCAATCCAAACTGCTGGAATAATTACATCAGGTACATGGTCTGCTACGGCAATAACTGCATATTATGGTGGAACTGGCTATCAATCATATACCGTTGGGGATTTGCTTGTTGGTGCTGGTAGTACATTATATAAATTATCTGTAGGTACAAACAATTACGTATTAACTGCTGATAACACTGCTCCAGGTGGTATTAAATGGACTAACGTTTCTGGTTTAGCAGTCACAAGCTTAAATGGCCTAACAAGTTCACTTCAAACATTCGCAACTGGGACATCTGGTTCTGGATTTAATATATCTTCTTCCGGCAGTACTCATACTTTCAATATACCAATAGCTGGGACTGGTGCAACTGGACTAGTTACAACTTTAGCACAATCTTTTGCTGGAGTTAAGACATTTACAAATGATGTTATAATTTCATCAACAACTGGCTCAACTGCATATAACACTGGTGCTTTAACAGTTTATGGCGGTGTTGGTGTTTCTGGACAATTATCATTCAACCAAGCAGCCTTAGGTTTTACTGGTGCAATTAACCCATCTATGGCGTTTATTGGAAGCACAACATCTGCTCCAATAACCTTAACTGTTCTGTCAGACAATTCTCTTATTTATGAGGGTACTTCTGGAAAACTATTTGGCATCAACAACAACTTATCGTCTGGCTGGATTTTTAACGTTGGTGATATTTCTGGTTTGCCTATATTACGTGCAAATGCTGATGGCACAATTGCTATGGCAGAATTTACTGCTAATGTAGGCATTGGTCTTTCTAATCCATCCTATAAATTGCACGTAGTTGGTGATACAAATTTATCATCTGGTTATGTTTATCGAATCAATGGAACATCTGTACTTTCTGCAACAACTTTAGGCACTGGAGTCATTTTTTCATCCCTGCAAACAGCCGGAATAATTACTTCTGGAACTTGGTCAGCTACAGCAATCACATCATATTATGGCGGTACAGGATATCAGACATACTCTACTGGAGACTTGTTGGCAGGAGCAGGAGCAACACTAGCCAAAGTTGCTTTAGGCACAAACAACTATGTGTTGATAGCAGATAATACTGTACCAGGCGGGATTAAGTGGGGCAGTGTTTCAGGTTTAGCAATAACAAATGTTAATGGTCTGACTGCTTCTAAACAAGACTTAGCATTTGGATATACAGGAACTGTACCTGGATTTTCTTCATCAGGAAGTACTCATACCCTAAATATACCATTAGCAGGTTCTGGATCGACAGGTCTTATATCAACTCAAGCACAAACTATAGCGGGTGTAAAAACATTTACTTCGGCAATAATTGGTGATTTGACTGGAACTGCAACTACAGCAGGATTTGCATCTACAGCATCATACTCATACCAATCAGGTTATGGAATAACATCAGGCATAGCTACTACAGCACAAAATGTTAGTGTAGCAAATGCTATTACCAACGCTGCTCACTTCTTGCATTTTAGTCCAGTTGCTACAGGGTCTGGTGTTGCTGTATCTTCAAACACAACAATATCATACAACCCATCGACGTTTATTTTATCAACTTCGGGGTTGGCTGTAACTGCAAGTACTGTATCTACATCAACTTCGACTGGTGCCCTTATTGTTTCTGGTGGTGTAGGAATCGGGCAATCAGTTATAACTTCACCATCATATGCATCTTCTATCAGTGGTGTTGTTCACTTAAATGGTGTGATCAATAGTGGGGCTTGGGCTGGTTCTACAATCACTTCTTACTATGGTGGGACCGGATTTCAGACATTTACTACTGGTGATATTCTTGTAGGTGCTGGTTCAACTTTATCAAAGATAGCAGTTGGTGCAAATAATTACGTCTTAACAGCAGATAATACTGCTCCTGGTGGTATCAAGTGGGCTGTTACTGCATCTACCGGAGTCACAACGCTAAATACACTCACAGCATTAATCCAATATTTTGACATTGGAACATCTGGTAGTGGATTCAATATTGCTTCATCTGGATCAACTCACACATTCAATATACCGATAGCAGGAACAGGTGCAACAGGATTAGTCAGTACATTAGCACAATCTTTTGCAGGTGTAAAAACATTTACAAATGATACTGTAATTTCTTCAAGCACTGTTTCAACTTCATCTTCTACTGGTGCATTGACTATAACTGGTGGAGTTGGAATTGGTGGTAGTTTATTTACTGGTACTTCTACACCAGATAGTATTTCTGGAGTAGTCCTTAATAATGGAGTTATAACATCTGGAAGTTGGTCAGCAACTGCCATTACTGCTAGATATGGTGGTACAGGATACACCTCATACACTCTTGGTGATTTACTTGTTGGAGCAGGAAATACATTTGTCAAACTGCCTGTAGGAATAAATAGTTACGTTTTAGGAGCTGATTCTTCTAAGCCTTCTGGTATTGGATGGACAACAGTAACTCCATTAACAATATCTGATACTGCTCCAGCAAGCCCCAAAAATGCAGATCTTTGGTTTAATTCTCTTGATGGTGGTTTACTTGTTTATTATAACGACGGTGATGCTAATCAATGGGTGGAGATTGCATTAGGTAGTGGAATAGACCTTTCTCAGCCTGTGCATATCACTAACACAACCGCATCAACATCTACATCCACTGGTGCATTAATTGTTAATGGCGGAGCAGGTTTTGGAAGTACTATTTATGCTCCTGTCATAAGTATTAATGAAATATATGACCAGATTTCTTCAACATTAACAACTTCTACGACAACAGCAGATCAAGTTGCTTTGGCAATAAGTTCAACAATATACAGAACACTTAAAATATATGTGCAAATAACTTCAAGTACAAGTTATCACAGCCAAGAAATAATGTTGGTTCACGATGGAAGTGTTGCTTATCTGACAGAATATGCAATCGTAAACAATGGGTCTATACTTTCCACATTTGACGCAGATATATCAGGTGGAAATGTAAGATTATTAGTGACCCCAACTAACGCAGTAACAACATATAAAATCGCTTGTACTGGAATAAGGATATAATAGATGGCAGCAACAAAACGAAATTTTATTTTATCAAGTGGAATAGGACTTAGTGCTGACAATATTTACACTGTAAGCAGTAGCAATTCAACTTCAATCAGTACAGGTTCATTATTAACTGCAGGTGGTGCTGGTATTGCTAAATCTTTGTCAGTTGGAGGAAGATTACAATTATTTAGTGGTTCAAACTATACTGCATTTGTTTCTTCAGCATCTGGTAATACAGTTTATACTTTACCAGCAAATAGTCCAGCCACAGGAACATCAGTATTACAATCGACTGCTGCAGGTGTGATGAGTTGGGTTCCTATGGTAGCAAGTGGTGCTGCTTCAGGTTTCACGAATCTAAATGGTTTGACTGAAGGTATCCAATATTTCTCAACAGGTACTTCTGGCAGTGGATTTAACATAAGTTCATCTGGCTCAACTCATACATTTAATATTCCAATAGCAGGGTCTGGTTCTACGGGTCTTGTGACAACTCTTGCTCAAACAATAGCAGGGCAAAAAACATTTACTTCTGCGTTATATATTTCAGACACTACAGCATCTACGGGAACATCAATTGGAGCATTACAAGTTGCTGGTGGAGTTGGAATTGGTGGAAGCTTATATGTAAGTTCAGCATCTAATATTTCAAGTGTAGTTTTGAATAATGGAGTGGTGACAATAGGAGCTTGGGCTGGCACCGCAATAACAGCTTGGTATGGTGGAACTGGACTACAAACAACTTTTACAGTTGGAGATTTATTATATGCTAATACATCTACAACATGGAATAGATTATCTCCAGGAACAAATGGATTTATATTAACATCTGCTGGTACTGCAAATACACCAGCATATACTAGTCCAACCTTAATCACTGTTGGTTCAGCTACCACAGCCAATAATGTAAATGTTGTTTTGGGAGCATCAAATCTAGATCATCCTTTACTATTCACTCCTTCAACAGGTACGGCTTCGGGTGCAGCAGTTTCGAATGATTCTACATTAGTATTCAATCCATCCACAGAGATTCTCACCTTATCAGGCTTGGCTGTTACATCTTTCGTAGCATCAACATCCACATCTTCAGGTGCTTTAATTGTTACTGGTGGAGTTGGCATTGGACAATCTTTATACACTTCATCCTCCTATGCTTCTAATGTCTCTGGTGTAATTCTTAACAATGGAACAGTTACAGGCTCGCTTTCAGGATATGCTACAACATCATCAAGTGTAAGAATAGCTGGAGCTGGAAATACTAATTCGTCACATCTAATAACTTTTACTCCTGATAGTTCCTCTGCTGGATCTGCAATTTCTACAGACACAACTTTATTCTTCAATCCATCTACTGAAATACTTAGCGTTTCTGGATTAGCAGTAACTTCAGGAACAGCTTCAACATCAGCAACTACAGGAGCAATAATTGTAACAGGTGGGGTTGGGATAGGAGGTTCTATCTATGCTGCATCGACTATTTCTTCTTCCGATAACATAGAAATTAGATCTGCTAAAGAAATACGATTAAATAATTCTGGAAATACTTTTTACTCAAGTTTTAAGGCAGGAGCAAACACTGCAAATGCAGCATACACCTTACCAACTGCATATCCAGGAACTGGAAGTTCAGTATTGCAATCTACTTCTGCTGGCGTTATGAGTTGGGTTCCTATGACTTCTGGAAGCTCATCAGGAAATACTGCTCAAAATGTAGTTGTAAATACTGCTGGAAATGCAAATGTTTTTCATCCAGTATTATTTACTCCTGCTTCACAATCGGCTGGCTCTGCTGTTTCATCAGATTCAACAATATCATTTAATCCATCTTCAAAAATCTTAAATGTTTCAGGTTTAGCGATTACATCTGGAACTGCTTCAACAAATACAACAACTGGGGCATTAGTAGTCAAAGGTGGGCTTGGAGTTACTGGTCAATTATCATTTGCTAGTGCTTCTTTTGGATTTACTGGGATAACAAGTAATCCAACAATGTCATTTATTGGAGCAACATCTTCTTCTACAATAACATTAACCGTTCTTACAGACAATTCTCTTTCTTGGGAAGGTTCGTCAGGCCAATTATTTTCTATAGATAATAATTTAACAACAGGCGATATTTTTTCTGTAAGTGATATATCTGGATTACCAATAATCAATGCATCTGCTGGACAAACAGTTTCAATAAACGAATTCGGTGGATATACACAAATTGGAAACGGATCAATAAATTCATCTTCTACAACAACAGGATCCCTAGTTGTTTCTGGTGGAGTTGGAATCACAGGAAATGCAAATATTGGTGGAACTGTAAGAATTACAAGTTCTACAGCGAGCACTTCTCCGACTACTGGATCTCTAACCATATCTGGAGGAGTTGGAATAGGGAATTCTGTTTCAGTTGCTGGTAGACTTCAATTATTCAACAGTAGTAACTATACTGCTTTTGTTTCTTCTGCTTCTGGAAATACAGTATACACCTTACCTGCAACAAGTCCAGCCACAGGAACATCTTATTTAACATCTACTAGTGCGGGATTAATGAGTTGGACTGCTCCTAATAAAGCAAATTATGTTTTAAGTTTTGGAGCTGGATTTACACCAACTGCAAATAGTGCTGATAGTGTAAGTTTAAATATACCATATGCCCCTGATGGAACTTCTAAATACTATTTTGTCAAGAGAGTAGAATATAGAAATGAAACTCTTTCTGGCGGGTCAGGTTTATCATTCTATTTACAAAGACATACAAGTGGAAATGCATCTTGGGCTGTTAATAACACACTGACAGCAGGCTCTGGAGCATCATTTTATGTTGGCCCAAGTGTCTATGCATCATCATTTACAACGATTGACTCATCTGCTGGAGTTGCTGGATCAATTATTTCTGGAGATTATGTTAGATTATTCTTTACAGGAGTTGGGTCTGCAGCAAATGTAAGTATAGCAATGACTATAGAGGAGCAATAATTACAAATTATTTTTTGCAATAAAAACAGCCCTTCTTCTACCACTTCCAGCATCAGTATATGTGATTTCTACGTAAACATGATCTATATTAGCGCTATTTCCAGTTTCGCCAGTAAGACCATCATACTCGATATTTGGTCCAATCATCACTCCAAAGTTGTCACTATTAATTTCTGATGCTGTCCAAGTAGTTCCCCAGAGGTCACTTACTCCACCAAACGTAACGTAAGTGTCAGTGTCCATGGAAGACCAAGTAGCAGAAGTACTTTTGTTATTTCCAACCGTATCTGTCGCATTTTTGGTAAGGTATATACCATCATCTTTTATAGTTACTGTTCCGTCTCCAATGAATGCATTATATCTATCGATATAAATCTTGATTCCTTCAATTGTTGCAGAGGAGGGGACGTTGGTGTCTAAGTTTTTACATACAAGCCAGTTTGTAGTAGATGGAGGAGTTACTGATACAGGAGCAGGTTGGACATTGTTTGAACCATCTGTGTAACTTAATGATGAATAAGTGTCATTTTGAGTTGAAGCATTGGAAGTACTTTGCCACTTAAAAGAATTGCCTCCAGAAGAATATTCTCCTGTTCTTGCCAGCGTGTTGAAGGTTGAAAACTGTCTTGATACGGTAGTAGACATATAATTATTTATAAAGTAAATTATGGGAACTAAATATAATCCAAGAATAGTTACAAATGGACTAGTATTTTCTTTTGATGCAGCTAATCGAAGAAGTTATGCTGGAAGTGGAAATACTGCATATAGCTTGATAGGAAATTCTTTTGGTTCTTTAACCAATGGAGTTGGATTTACAACTTCAAATTCTGGAAGTTTTATATTTGATGGTACCAATGATTACATTCCTATTACAAATATTCCCTCAACTTATTGGACAGGTGGTTCTTGGTCTGTAGAATTTTGCATTTATAATAACAATCCAACTTCAGGTGATTACGGAATTCTCGGAACAGCAGGACAAACTCATTTTCTCATCAGGAATGGTCTTGCTTGGTTAGGTTTATTTGGCAATGATGTAGGAAGCACTTTTCAAATAACAACAACTGCGTGGACACATATTGTATTTTGTTATAGATCAGACAATTATGATAAACAAATTTATATAAATGGCGTAATAAATAATTCTTCTATCGGTACTGCAATTAATGTAAATGGTGCAAATACTCAAATAGGAAAGGTTTCTTGGGGTTACAACTATTATAATGGAAAATTGGCATTTATAAGATTTTATCAAAAATTATTATCAGCCACAGAAGTAAAACAAAATTATAATGCTACAAAAAGAAGGTATGAATTATAATGGGCCTCAAACATCATCCAAAAATTATCACAGATGGATTAATGGTTTATCTTGATGCAGCTAATCCAAGATGCTATTCAGGATCTGGATTAACTGTAAATGCCTTGGTTGGAATTGGTGGAACTCTTGTAAATGGAACTGGTTTCAGTAGTGCAAATGGCGGTTCATTCTTCTTTGATGGAACTAACAATTATATTTTATCTGATGCAATATCTCAAAATAATAATGCTTCAGCTTTGACTTGGGTAGTTTGGGCAAAAAGAAACGCATCAAATTCTTTAATGACATTCATGCAATATAGTTCTCTTACAAGCGATATATCGTTAGAATTGTGGTCTAATGGTGTTATTTATTTTGAAATTGGTAATGGCGGAAATACATATGGTGAATTAAATAACAATTCTTCTTCTTGGCAAAATATAGCTATGGTATTTGATGGTTCAGGAGTAGGTAATACATCAAGATTGAAAGCATACATTAATGGTGAACAACAAAACTTAACTTATGTCGGAACAACAATACCATCAACTGCAGGATCAGGAAATACTCTCTATATTGGTAATACAGGACCATTTTCAGGCCCTAATAGTAATTTATTTTCATCTGGAAATTTTGCATCTTTCGCATCTTACAACAGGGCTTTATCAGCAACAGAAATAAAACAAAATTATAATGCCACCAAACGAAGGTACGGCAAATAATGGGAATTAAAGCTGGACCTAAGATTGTTAAAGATGGATTGATTTTTTACATTGATGCTGGAAACACAAGAAGCTACTCAGGATCTGGTCTTACTGCAAATGGATTAGTAAGTGGAATTGGTGCTACTCTTGTTAATGGTGTAGGTTTCGGGAGTACTTTTTCAGGTCATTTTGCTTTTGATGGTTCTAATGATTTTATTCCTTTTAACATACCAGGAATAGAAAATACTATAACTGTAGATCTTTGGGCAAAAATAAAAAGCTTTCATTCAACTATGCCTTTTGGTTTTTTAGAATATGATGTTTTTACATATTTAGGCAGTTTGGGTTTTAATACAAATAATTCTGACGTTTATGGAATTAATGCTGCAACGATAAGTGGATTAGGAATATCAAGTTCCTGGGCACATTATGTTTTTGAAATGAGAACAGATGTTTCTTACACAAATAACAAAATTTATATAAATACAGTGCAACAATCTCTTGCAAATATTTTGGGTACTGAAAATGCATCAAAAAGAATATTTAACAATGGAATTGGAAGAATCAGCGGTTATAATGCAAATTCCTCTTTTGCAATACCTATGGATTTGAGTTCGATTAAATTCTACAACAGAGCATTAACTGCCCAAGAAGTATTACAAAATTACAATGCCACTAAAAAGAGGTATTTGTAATGGGTATTGACATAGGCCCAATTGAAGTTACAGATGGATTGGTGTTTCACATAGATGCTGGAAATACAAAATCATATTCTGGTAGTGGTATTACTTTAAGTGGATTGATAAACGGCATAGGAGCAACAATCGCTGGAGGAGTTGGCTTTTCTACATTAAACGGCGGGTCTATACAATTAAGTTCTGCAAGCACGGGATATATTCAAGTTCCTTCTATAACTTGGCGTTCAGTCTGTATGTGGATAAGGCTTTCCAACTCAAATGTTCATCCTTATTATTTAATAGATGGTAGAAATGGTGTAGCAAACTCTTGGTTTTATTCAACTACTCCCACAGGTGCTATAGGTTCAGCTTGGTCTCAATTTTATGTTAACACTTTACAAACAACTATAAGCGGTTCTAATGGTCTTTCAAATACTACTCTGTTTGAAAGAAATAAATGGCTTCACATTTATCTTGAATTATCAGGTATAGGCACGGGAGATGTTCATATTTTTAGTAGATTTTCTAATACTGAAACATCAACAGGAAACGTTTCCCAAGCACAATTTTATAACAGAGCATTATCGCAACAAGAAATAATTCAAAATTATCACGCAACAAAAGGGAGATATAGATAATGGGTTTAGAACATTCTCCCATAATTACTACTGATGGTCTTATCTTGTATCTTGATGCTGGAAATGTTAGATCTTATTCAGGTTCAGGCAATACAACATATGATTTAAGTGGATCAGGCAATACTTCTATACTAACTAATGGAGCGTCTTATCTTTCTTCTAATTTAGGAACGTTTACATTTGATGGGACTAATGATTATATCCCAGTTAATTCACTCTCAAATATATTACCAAAAACTGCTTACACAAAAATTGCACTTTTTTATGTTACAAGTTTTTCTACAAACAATAACATAATAAGTGGTGGATTTTCAGGACAACACGCATTTTGGTTATTCGCATCAAATAAGTTATATGCTGGACATAACGGAAACTGGTCAACTGTAACTGGAAATACAACTCTTTCATTAAACACTTGGTATTTTGGCGCAGTTACATATAGCAATTCAACTGGCTGGAAACTATATTTAAATGGAAGAGAAGATGGAACAAGCGCAGATACAACTACTTTTGTAAACAACCAAGAAATATCAATCGCATCTTATGGCGCTGGAAATTACTTTACAGGAAGAATTGCATCTGTTCAAGTTTATAATAGAGCCTTATCAGCAACAGAAATAGTACAAAATTATAATGCTACTAAAAGGAGATATGGTCTTTAATGGGCATTGATTATAATACTATTGTCGTGACGGATGGATTGGTTGCCTACTTTGATCCTGCAAACACAAGAAGCTATACAGGATCAGGAATTACTGTAAATGGACTTGTTGGTGGTATCGGTGGAACACTCGTTAATGGTATAGGTTACAGTAGTCAAAATAATGGCTCTTTTTTCTTTGATGGATCTGATGATTATTTAAGATTGCCCACTAATTTTTTCAATCCTGACTCTGGTTCTCCATTTACTGTATCAGTTTGGTTTAAGACTGGCACAAGCGGAATGATACTTGGTCAAGAAAGCGGAGCAACTCCAGGAACAGGTGGTGGTTGGGCTCCTGCAATATATGTAGATACAAGTGGAAAAGTTAGAACATCTTGTTTTTGGGGAGGCGCAACAACAAACCAATCAACTTCATCTGCTTCAGTAAATGACAATCGGTGGCATCAAATATTAGTTACATTTGAAAGCACAAGTCACAAAAGCTATTTAGATGGCATTTTATTTGACACCATATCTAAAACACAAACAAATTATTCTGCAACTTACTATTATTATTTAGGTAGTGGAAAAAATACAAGCTGGCCAAGTGCTGGAAATATGACATTGAGCGGAAATATTTCTACTTTTATGTTTTACAATAGAGCTTTATCAGCCACAGAAATTCTTCAAAATTATAATGCAACTAAAAGAAGATTTGGATTATAAGAAATATTTTATAACAAAAATGCAGAATAAAA
>Ga0172375_10006958_pt1 | contig 15656 bp, 18 predicted proteins | sample LakKiv1m_FD_114537 | JGI IMG/M metagenome (GOLD analysis project Ga0172375, IMG submission 114537) | Freshwater microbial communities from Kabuno Bay, South-Kivu, Congo - kab_092012_11.1m | ecosystem: Environmental > Aquatic > Freshwater > Lake | place: Democratic Republic of the Congo...
ATTATGAATTATGAATTATAAATGCTGAATTGAAAATCATTTTCTGAGGAAGATGCCAAGATCTTCAAGAAGAGACTGAAGGTCTTCTTCGTGCTCCACCTCATCCTGAAGAATCTGAACGGCCAGATTATAGGTGACAGGATCCTTGAGGCCGATCTCCTGGATAATGCTGTTGTAGGTAGTAATGGCACACTGTTCACCTGAGATGTTCTGTTCGAGAATCATCTTGACAAACTTGTCGGTCGGTTCGTCATAACCGCAGTTGGTCTGCTCGAACCACTGCCTCGGGTTGGTCAGCGGAGTACCGCCAAGCTGAATGATGCGTGCGCTTACCATCTCAGCATGACGAAGCTCATCGGCGGCATGCTGAAGCAGTTCTGCGATAACGGCATCTTTCATCGGCCCTTCCACAATCTTGGAGCCGATCCAGTACTGGTAGTAAGCAAGCCATTCATCGGCAAAAGCTTTGTTCAGCAGTTCCAGTACGCGTCCGATATTTTCGCCTACGATTTCTCTTCCTTTTGTTCCCATTGTACTTGCGATTTTGATTGAGGGAATTGTTGGTACTTGTCCGGGAACCCCTGCACATTCCGGAACTCAAGGGTTCCCTGTTACTCATCTTAATACTCTTAATGTATTGAATGAGTTTCATTCCGGAATGAATCCTACGCCATTATTTACAGAAAAAAACACTCCGGTCAATTCACTGATTCGTGCAAGGGTGAAACCAGTTGCCCGTAAAAAGTGTTCTTCTATCCATTGCATCTGTTTGAATGTATTGAATCGCGTGCCATTACTGGCACTTTTTTACCTCAGCGTTTTGCAATACCGCCACTTGCATCAGAACCTTTTTCGGGCAAGAGTAGAATAAAAAGCGTCATGCTCTTCGAGCCCGGCTGATTTCAATGGGCTGAAAAGAGACTCTGATCAAAACCGGCGATCAATTCAAGTGACGGTCATCAGATACCGGACATAGCAGGGCAACGCATCAAACGATTCTCCAGGCAGTTTTTTCTGAAATATCAGCATTCAATAATTGTCAGCGACGACTAACCTTATTATAAAGGATGGGAACTATGGCAAAAAGTGATGAATCAAAACTGCGTAAATCATTTACGCTGAAAATCGCTCTTGATCCAAAGGCGGAGTTCAAGGGTGACATTGCTGCCCTGCTTTTCGACAAGGCGGGCAATTTGCTCGAAAAAGGACGGGTAAGCAATGGAGCAATCACGTTTAGACGCAGCGCCGGGGAAGTCGCCTCCAACCGGCTGTTTATCGCTCCTGAAACCTCTTCGCCAAACGAAAAGGCCGAAAATCCGTCGATAAAAATGATGGAACGGATCAACGCCTACGAGCCGGTTCTCAGGCAACACGGAATAATAGTGGACTCGATCACCATTCCCGCCAGCATTATCAGCATCTGGCCTCTTTGCATCTGCCAGGTTCGCGGACAGGTAATCAAAAGCGACAGCGACCTGCCGGTATGCGGCGCGAGGGTTCATATCTGCGAAGTCGATAAATTCTGGCGATGGATTATCAGGCTGCCTGACCTCGAGGTTATCAGGTTCCGAGATGACCTGCTCAGGGCTATTGAAGAGCCTGAGGTATGGAGACCGCCGATCCCTGAGCCCGATCCGTCACCTTTTTCCGCCATGAAAAAGGGACTGCTGAACCTCAAGACTATCAATCCGCAACCCGAACCGCCCGGAAATGCGATGCCTCTGTCTGTCAGAAAAAACAACCCCGTTTCACTGAAAACGAATGCGATACAGGCAACGACGTCAGCCAGAAGCGCGGCACTCCCGTCCGAAGTGCTCTATGCGTTGAACGCGCCCTCGGCCCAACCCTTACGCGATGTCATGGTGGCCAACTTCACCCTGCTCTATCCCTATTTGTGCCTGATATTGCCCTGGTGGAGGTATCGCTGCGATGAAATCGCCGTTCTCGAAACCGATTCACAAGGCCGCTTCTCAACGTTCGTTCTCTATCCCTGCCTGGGCGACAAACCCGACCTCTATTTCTGGGTCGAGTATGAAATTGGCGGTGTGATGGAAACGGTTTACAAGCCGGCTCTTGCCTGTAACACCTACTGGAACTACTCCTGCGGCAAGGAGGTCATCATCCGGATCAAGGACGACCGGGTGCCCGCATGCAACAATGGCCCCGATCTGCCCGGCTGTGTCGTGCAGATTCTCTCTATCGGGCATGGCGTCAGCATGTCGGAAATCCGGGGTTCTGGAGCGCCTGTCGCTGCCGAAGGTCTTACCAGCTCCGGTCAGCCATTCGGCGGAAAGCTGGAGCCTCGCGTCTGGTTCAGCCGCTCGGCGCTGATCGATGTCAGGCATATCACCCACTACCGCTGGTCATACCGCCGCCTTACGGAGGGAGACGGCACGCTTCTTGCAGCACCTGGCCCCTGGACGCATCTGACCCGAACGGTCGTCCGTCACTACGCGGTGCCCGTGCCCGGTGGTTACGCTCATGTCCCCATGACGATGGGCCCCGAAACGGCTGGTGTGGAGTCCGATCTTTTCAGGATCAGACCTTTGCCGGTTCCTGCGGGAGGCATCGAGTGGACAGTGGTCGATGAGCGCGAAGATCTGGCGAGCGCTCATTTCGAAACCGACAAGCTCGGCAGTGGTGGCAGTGCTTGTGAAAAAGCATTGAATGCCGCCGGTAAGTACGAAGTGAAGCTGGAGCTGTTCAAAGACACCGGAGCGCTGGTTGACTGGACTGCGGAGGGGGTTGACCTTCAGATTACCGACGTACCGGCTCCTTTTGGCACCAGCAGCGTTACGGCAACAAATGCCCCCGACTATTACCGGATCAAGGACGGCAGCGGGCACACCATAGGGTTCCGGATGGTGCTCAGAATCGACAACAACTGCTGTTCAGCGGAGGTGAATCCGGTCAGCGGAACAGGCCTGCACACCACGCCGTGCGGATTCATCGAATACGATCCGGGAGCGACCGTCACCCTGAGCTTCAAGGCCAACCATCCGAACGGCTTCGCCGACTTCAACTTCGATATCGTGCGAGGCGCGGGTGATACGGTACTCGAAGCCTGTGCTTATAACAAAGCAACCGGGGCACTCTCCGTCAGCACGGAAAATCCGGCACCACCAGCTCACGCCTATACCAAACCGGCTGTAACATCCAGTTACTCGGAAACTTTTGGCAATGGCGAATTGCGAGGAACCTGCATAAGGGCTGCTTATTCGGAAGCGCTGCATGTCTGGACCAGAGCCACGGACGGCTATGGTCAATTGTGGTACCTTGATGCGTTTGATCATGACGCATTCGCCCTGACTCCGTCGCCATAAGCATCCTGCCCCCGCTCAACGCATCCGGCAGGGCAAACAAAATATGCCCTGCCGGATATGCTTCTGTTTCTTAAATCCTGACTCATACACAACCTCACCACACGCCTCGCTTCAGGAGAGCACCGATCATTGTTATGAGTATCCGGAGAATGCCTATATTCAGGGGCATCGGGCAACGCGAAACCATCTGCCCTGAAAACCGCTTTATGTGATCCCTGATTCGGACGGAACCCTTGAACCGTAAAGGTTCCGGCAGAACCAAACCCTATTGCCATGGAATTCACTCACCTCGACGACAGCGGCATGGTCCGTATGGTTGACGTGTCCGGAAAACCCCCGACACGTCGTGAGGCACAGGCTTCGGGCAGAATCATCATGAAACCGGAAACCATCGCATCACTTCACCAGCAGGAGCTGCCGAAAGGCAACGTGCTGGCTGCCGCCAAAATCGCCGGAATCCAGGCGGCAAAACAGGCTTCATCGCTTATCCCGCTCTGCCATCAGCTCAATCTCTCCTGGGTTGACATCGATTTCGAAATTCATGACGATCATATCGATATTACGGCAACCGTAAAAACAAAGGAATCGACAGGAGTGGAGATGGAGGCTCTGACCGCTGTTTCGGTTGCGGCTCTCACCATTTACGATATGTGCAAGGCGGTGGATAAAAGCATGGAGATATCAGGCATCAGGCTTGAAAGAAAAACCGGCGGCAAACCGGCGGTTTCGGCTGAGTATCGCCCGCGAACATCGATCCTTGTCATGTCAGACTCCATCGCTTCTGGCCGGGGTTCCGACCGATCCGGCCCGATGCTGCAGGAGGGTCTCGAAGCCGCCGGTTGCTCCATCGAAGAGATATCCATCATCCCGGATGAGCCTTCCGGGATCGTCTCGACAGTTGAAGACTGGATCGACAAGGGCATCGAGCTGATCGTCACCTCGGGCGGAACCGGCCTCGGGCCCCGTGATCTGACCATCGAAGCGCTCGTGCCGAAATTCACAAGGAGACTCCCGGGTGTCGAGCAGGCACTTTTCCAGTGGGGACAGGGCAAAATCCGGACGGCCATGCTTTCGAGGCTTGCCGCAGGCCTTATCGGCGAAACGATCATCGTCTGTCTGCCGGGAAGCATCGGAGCTGCCGGAGACGCTCTCGAAGTGCTGGTACCGGGCATTTTCCATGCATTCCCGATGCTGAGGGGGGAGGGCCACCACTCATGATAACCGTTCAGGATGCCCATCGACTCATTGCCGCCTCGACCGTACGATACGCTCCGGCGGTTTCCGTGCCATTGTCGAAGCTTCAGGGCAGGGTGCTTGCCGAAGATGTTCGCGCCGGCTTCCCCATGCCGCGCTTCACCAACGCAGCAATGGACGGGTTTGCCGTCCGCCATGAAGAAATCACCGGAACTTCGGAAAACAATCCGGTAATGCTTCCGGTCGCCCAGGAGCTTGCTGCCGGAGCACTCTCAACAGCGCCGCTTCTGCCCGGCACCTGTGCCAGAATCATGACCGGAGCACCCGTACCTGAAGGAACCGATACCGTTGTTCCCTTCGAACTGACCAGCGGTTTCGACAGCGACAAGGTCGGGTTTTACAAGGCACCGGCAAAAGGGGCCAACATCCGCCATGAAGGCGAAGAGGTAAGCACAGGCACACTGCTGGTAACCGCAGGCACCCGTATAACAGCTGCTGAAATCGCCATATTGGCCACCTTCGGCATCGCCAGCGCTATGGTATCGGCGCAACCGAAAATCTCAGTCATCACGGTTGGAGACGAACTGCGCATACCTGGCGAAAATATCGAACGGCTGGCCATCTACAACAGCAACCTGCCGATGCTCGAAGCATGCATCGAAGCTTCAGGCGCGATCGTACAGCAAAGCCGGCAACTGAGGGACGATCGTCAGGCAATAAAGAAGGCCCTTGCTGCAGCAATCGCCGAATCGGACATGATCATCACAGCAGGTGGAATATCGACCGGACAATTCGACTTCATGCATGAGGAGCTCGAAGCGCTCGGCGTGGAGCAGAAGTTCTGGAAAGTTGCCCAGAAACCGGGAAAACCATTGTATTTCGGCACAACCGCATCGGGAAAGCTTGTTTTCTCGTTACCAGGCAATCCTGTTTCATCTCTGGTATGCTTCCTCGAATACTGCATGACGGCCATCACACTGATGCAGGGGGCCATGCCCTCAAGGAAGTTCCAGGCATCACTCGACGAGCCGTTCCCGGCAGACCGGAAGCGTCACCGATTCCTCTTCGGTCATGTGCGCTCTGATGATGGTACGCTTCGATGCCGTCTGTCAGAACAGACCGAGTCCCACATGCTGACCACCCTGACCGGTGCGAACTGCCTGATCGAAACGCCGCCCTCTCCCGAACCGCTTCCGGCAGGTGCACAGGTCTCATGCTCCCTGCTTCCCTGGACAATGTCACTCTGAACGACCCGACAAGGCATGTTTCATCCCTATGAAATAGCATTATGCGGTCTGTCAGGATCGGGAAAAAGCACACTCATGGAAAAGCTGATCCTGCACTTCACCAGAAAGGACCATGAGGTAGCCTGTTTCAAACACGGCTGCCACTGTTTCGACATCGATCGTGAAGGCAAGGATTCCGACCGTTTCAGAAAAGCAGGTGCAATTCCGGTCATGATCTCCGACCGGGAGAAAGAAGCGGTCATTTCCAGCGGTACCGGACGCCTCGATACAGCGGCCATTTCACTGTGTGCCGACCTGCTCTTCATCGAAGGGCTCAAGGAGTTGCCGGTACCGAAACTGCTGCTCATCGATACCAGCCATGACCTGCTGCCGTTACTCGAACAGGAGAAAATTCCGGAGGTGCTCGCCCTGGTACACAGCGGGAACGCTGCGGGACTCGACCGGTTCGGCCTGCCACTCTTTGAAAGGAATGACATTGCCGGCATCTGCACCTTCATTGCGGCGTTCTTCAGAAAAAAGGTCTCCGCACTTCCACTCAACGGCCTTGTACTTGCCGGCGGTCACAGTTCCCGCATGGGCCGTGACAAGGCCATGCTGCGCTACCACGAGCGGAACCAGCTCGACCATACTGCCGGGCTGCTCTCATCCCTCTGTGACCGGGTTTTCGTCTCCTGCCGAAAAGAGCAACTTGAAACCTGTACGGCCACAGGCCTGCCGGCAATCACGGACAGCTACCTCGATATTGGACCACTCGGAGGCCTGCTTTCGGCTCAGCGTCATACTCCTGAAGCGGCCTGGCTCCTCGCCGCCTGCGACCTTCCCTTCATCGACGGGAGGGCAATCAGCGCTCTGCATAAAAGCAGAAATCCTTTCAGGTTCGCCACGGCCTTCATTGCCGACGACAAGGAGCGGCCTGAACCCCTTCTGGCCATCTATGAACCGAAATCCCGTCGGCGGCTTCTGGAAAGACATGCCTCAGGAAACGATTCGCTTCAGTCGTTCCTTTCCAATTCACGAGTCATGCTGATCAAACCGGATGACCTATCGATACTGCATAATGTGAACGACCCCGTCGCTTTGATCAAAGCCCGTCAATCGATCGGTAAAAAGAGCTGCTTATGAACCATGATTCAGGGCAGGAGCGCCCTATGCTGACCGACCGTTTCGGACGCACAGTCGATTATGTGCGCATCGCCGTAACCAACGCCTGCAACCTGCGCTGCACCTATTGCCTCAAAGAGGAGACCGAATCACCCCGACATACGCAGCAGCTCGACACTGGCGCCGCATCGTCGCTCATTGCCCTGCTTGCCGGAATGGGCATAAAAAAAATACGGTTCACCGGCGGCGAGCCGCTGCTCCATCCCGATATAACCGAAATGGTAAGAACGGCAGGCAGAACGCCGGGTATCGACACCGTGCGGATCACCACCAACGGCGTACTGCTCGACAGGCATCTGGATGCCCTGATGGAGGCTGGCCTGGATGGCATCAATCTCAGCCTCGACACGCTCAATCGGGAAAGGTTCAGGTCGATCACACGGCGCGACCAGTTTGAAAAAGTCCGTAAAGTGCTTGACAGGATGCTCGACACCCCCGGGCTTTCCGTGAAACTCAACACCCTTCTGCTCAGAGGCATAAACAGTGATGAAATTCCGGCATTTGTCGATCTGACCCGAAACTTCGACCTCACTGTCCGTTTCATGGAGTTGCAGCCTTTCGACGATCACCAGATATGGCGTACCGGCAGATTCATGGGGGCGGAGATGATCCGTGAACACCTCTTCAGCACATTTCCAGAACTGGTATCGATCACCGGCACCGCAACCGAGCATTACAGTTTCAGGCTGCCCGGCCACAAAGGATCGATCGCCATCATCCCGGCCTTTTCCCGAAACTTCTGCAGCAGTTGCTCGCGCCTCAGAATCACCGCTGATGGGAAGATGGTCAGTTGCCTCTACCACCAGGAGAGCATTGACCTGATGCCGGCCATGAAAAACACTATGGATGAAGAGGAGATCAGAAAACGGATTATCGAAGCTGTACAGCAGAAACCGAAGGACGGCCTCAAAAGCGGTCGCGACAACGCTGTATCAAGCATGTCGAGCATAGGGGGATAATAATGGACAATGGATAATTGAAAAACTGTCACCAATAATCCACCCTTACCAATCGTCCCGCAAATCCCCTGCCACTTGACAGCCCACCTTGACCACAGGACTGCCGGTCACGACCCGTCCGCCGGACAGTACCTTGCAGAAAATACCTTCACGAGGCATGATGCAGTCGCCTGTGGCCTTCTGGATGACGCACCCACCGTTGTGGCACTCTTTGCCGATCTGGGTAACTTCAAGCAAAGCCTCTTCACCGATCTGCAAACGGTCTCCAACCTGAAGCCTGGGCAGATCGATGCCTCTGGTCACCAGGTTTTCACCAAACATACCATAATCGAGTTCCGGAAGCACCTGGCGCACCAGATCGATGCTCTCACCTGCGAGCAAAGAAACCTGCCGGTGCCACTCCCCTGCATGAGCATCTCCCTCGACACCCCATGCCTTTCTGAGTTCTGCCGACCGAACAGGCAATTTGACCGTCCCTTTTTCAATACTTACACAGATTGCTTCGAGAACTCCCATGAGGTAACTGTTATTTTCGATTGGCATCAGAGAAAAAGACACGCATTCAACCCATTTTATGGAACCGCACGGCCTTGCATCAACACCCTGCACTGCTGCCAGAAATCCTCTTCATCACCGGGCCTTCAAAAACCGGTTCATCCCGATACTCTTCAGAGATAGCGAAGGTTGATGGCAAGTTCCATCGGGCTTTGATCAAAGAGAAAAGAGGCCGCACTGAATGATGGAGGGCCGAATTTCGAACGGGGATTGTTCGATATGCCAACCCCTTCTTTAGGCATACCGAGAAAATTGGCATCGAGCCTGCCGTTGGCGTTCTCGTCGTGGCGAACAGCCACGGCATAGGTGCCAAAGGGAACCGTATCGAAAACCACCACATGCTCTGAACCGGAAGCCGGTACGACGGTTTTCATGAATGCCCTGTCGAATTTACCGGGAAACCCGTCTTTGCCACTGAAAAGCGCCACTGACAGATTTCCGTTGGTGCTGCGCAGACCCGAAATCCTGACCGTGATGGCACCAGCACCAGCAGGAACAACAACTGCTTCCTCTTCTGCGGCACTTACTGCCACTACCGTTGACGGTAAAGAGGTTAAAAACAGGAACAGGGCAAGAAACAGGTATAACGGTTTCATCACGATCAGATCAATAGTTTTTAAAAATGTCACCCCCGGATACCTGACCTTGTCAATGGTAATGCTCACTCTGCGGAAAACTCAGAAATCAAAGCCAAGCTGCTTTTCCGATCTCTTTTTTCTCTTCGATTCAGCTATTTTCCTGGCTCTTTCTGAGCTCTTTTCAGCCCGCTCCCGAAGATATCTTTCACGATCCTCTTCAACCTGGCGGTTGAATTCGACCTCTTCTTCCTCAGACATCGGTTCAATGGTAAGGGTGAACAGTTGCTTCATAAACGTTTTCTGTCAGTTTAAAAATACAAGCAAGCATCCGGGCCCATGAATTCCGCGGTTCTTTTCTCCGTAACAGGAGACAAGAAGAAAATATCATGGTTCATCAACCCGTAATATACCAGAAACGGAATTTCAGCAAAACGATCCGGGCTGTCGCAGACAAGCGGTTCGTCGTCCCGGAGCAGACAGAGTCCTTGTTGATAAAAGATAGGGGTCAGAACTCATCAAAGATCGCGACCGGGTTCGAGCAGGCGCTTGTAGTAAGAACCAGTGGTGTAGAGTGCCGCTGCCGGATTGTGGCCCAGCACCCTGTCCTTGACGATCAGTGTGGTGACCGGTGCGTCTGAATGCTTCATAAACAGGCTGTCGTGACCCACGCAGAGACCGATGATGACATTGAGATCGGTCGGCCTTTCGTTCATGAACCTGGCCTGCAGAACCGGATTGCACAGGGATTCATGGTGTCCCGGAGTGATTTTGAGTTCCTCTTCCATGCCGATTGCACCTTTATCCACCGCTCCGGCTTTGCAGAGAACCGAGAAGGGCTCAAGTCCGTTGGCTTCGAGTATCCTGGCAAACGTCCGGGCTTCTCCTGAAAGACCTACGCAGGTAGCCAGTCCGACCTTCCCTGCACCGATCCTCCGGGCAAAGGCGATGATCTCCTCGGCTCTGGTCAGACGCCCGTAATAGCGTCCTTCAACTTCGGCGGCTGCCCTGGCAATCCTGGCATCGATGCCGTCACCACGATACAGGTCGAGACATTCATCGAGTTGCTCTTTGTCGATAGAGTCGCTCAGACAGCCGTCAGGCAGGCGTTTGTCTTTCCGGTAGCAACTCATCGGACGGCACTCCACGCAGCCTTGCCCGCTACGAGCGTTTTCCGGCATTGATTTTTCGTTCATAGCTGTCCGGTTTGAATATTCCGTATAAAATCGCCTTTTCACTCCATTTGAGATACTTCCGGTTCAACCGCATTGGCGGAGCTTGTCCTCACACCGGTGAGGATCAGCAGACCAATGCCGAAGAATACAAGCAATGAGGCCAGCGCAACTTTCTGGCTCCCGGCCTGTGCCGATACAAGACCGAATACCAGAGGGCCGATGATTGCAGAAGCCTTGCCGAAACTTCCATCGTAAAAACCGAAAAATTCCGTGACGTGCTCCTTTGGAGTCAAGCGCGCCATCAGTGAGCGGGAAGCCGCCTGTGAGGAGCCCATCGACATACCGGCAAGCAGACCGGTCACCAGAAAGGTCTGCTTGCTCATCGACAAAATAGCCATCAGAATCACGACGAACCAGATGAAAAGGGTCAGAACGATGGTTCTTTTCGGACCGATGCGATCGGTAACGAACCCGAAAATCACCGACCCGAGAATGGCCGTTGTCTGAACGGTCATAAAAAAGGTGATCAGCTCCCCCGTCGTGAAGCCGAGCGTGTTCTGGGCATAGATAGACGAAAACGCAATGACCGTCAGGATTGCGTCGTTGTAAAAAAAGTAGGCGAGCAGAAAACGGGCCAGATCCGGATAACTCATGATGTGCCGTATCGTATACCCCACCTCTCTCATTGAACGACAGACAGAGGAAAACGCCCCGGAGGCGCTTTGTCCGGCTGGTTCGCGGGATACAGTGCCCCGTGTGTCACGAAGAATCAGGAAAAGGGGGGCTGAGAACAGGGCGAAAAACAGGGCGACGATAAAGAAACTCAGCTTCAGGTTGGCGATATTTGCCAGTACGATCCCCCCGGAAAGCAACGGCTGCAGAAGCAGCAGAATGGCAAAAGCACCGAGATACCCCATAGCAAAACCGTATCCGGACACCCTGCCGAAACTGCGCCGTGAGGTGATTTCCGGAAGCCATGCGTCATAAAAAACCAGGCCACCCTCAAAACCGATATTGGCCAGAATGAACAACAGCACCGCCGGCAGCACCGTACCAGGCCCGGAAAGAGCAAGCAGTGCGGTAGCCGTCACCGAAACAAGTGTAAAGGCAAACAGGAAACGTTTCCTCCGGCCCGAGTAGTCCGCCTGGGCTCCGAGAACCGGTGAAATGAGCGCCACAAGCAGCATCGAGATGCTGACACTCATACCCCAGAGTGCATCGCCTCCGGGGTCTCCCTTACAGATGATGTTTTTGAAATAGAGCGGAAAGGCAAAGGTGATCATCATGACGCTGAACGAGGTATTGGCGAAATCGAACAGCAGCCACGAAAAAATCCGGGTTTTCTGCGATGAGATGAAGGTACCCATCGGATACTGACTCAGGAACCGGTCAGACAGCTGAACAGTGATTCGAACAGCCTGCGTCCATCGCCTGAACCGAGAAGGGGCTCGCTGGCCCGCTCGGGGTGAGGCATCAGACCGAGCACATTACCCTGTCTGTTGATGATTCCTGCGATGTTGTTGAGCGACCCGTTGAAATTGGCCTCTGGCGTTGCATTGCCCTCTGCATCCGTATATCTGAAAACCACCTGCCCGTTCGATTCAAGACTGTCGATGGTCTCGGGAGAGGCGTAGTAGTTGCCTTCACCGTGGGCAACCGGTACGCGAAGCACCTCCCCGGTACTGTAAGCACCGGTAAACATCGTGTCGCTGTTGATCACACTGATGGTGGACTGACGACAGACGAATTTCCTGCCGGCGTTCCGGATCAGCGCCCCTTCAAGCAGACCGCTTTCGACAAGCACCTGGAAGCCGTTGCAGATACCAAGCACCGGACGCCCCTTGCCAGCGAATTCGATGACTTCGCGCATGATCGGTGAAAACCGGGCTATTGAACCGCAACGAAGATAGTCCCCGTATGAAAAACCACCGGGCAGAATGACAGCATCGCAGTCTTTGAGATCATGCTCGTTATGCCAGAGCATGAGCGGTCTGACACCGGGAAACGAAGCAACGGCATATTCGGTATCGTGATCGCAGTTCGAACCGGGAAAAACCACGATTCCAACGGTTACATCAGCCATAAGAGCGTGTGCAGTTTAGTTGACGGGTTCCAGTTCGAAACTGAAGTCTTCCATGACCGGATTCGACAGAAGCTTCTGACATATCTCGGTGCAGACCCTTTCTGCGTCAGCACGAGCCTCTTCACCAATGGTCACTTCCATATATTTACCGATTCTGATCGACTCCACACTCGAATACCCAAGATTTTCAAGCGCGTGCTGCGCGGCTTTGCCCTGGACGTCGAGAATTGAAGGACGGAGGGTCACCTTGATCTTAGCCTTGAATGCCATAGAAATGGTTACGTTGCAAGTTGAAAAAGCCGGAACTGCGCATCAGAGCTGCCATTGCCTGACCATGAGCGTCAAGGACCTGACGATTCCGAGCAGAATATACAATAACATGGCCACAAAAAAAGCCTTGGCCTGAAAGACCAGCACACAGAAAATTGCAATCACATAGGCAATCATCTGTAACGGATGACGGCGAAAGGATTCGAGAGTAGGCTTGGGCAGTGCATCGTAGTTGACCTTGCTGACCATGAGAACGGCAAGCGAGATGGTCAGAACCAGCAGCACTTTCTGAAGAGCGTGTTCTGAAAACAACGGTTCGACACTCATCCACAGTACGAAAGAGGCCACGGTCATCGCCTGGGCCGGAGTGGGAAGACCGGAAAAAGAGTCCTTGTGATAATCGAGCAGGTTGATGTTGAAACGTGCGAGCCTCAACCCGCTGCCCACCATCAGAAGAGAACTGAACAGCAACCCGAAAGGCATACCGAGACTTGAGAGGCCGAACTGGTAAACGAGGTAAGCCGGCGCCGCACCGAAAGAGACCAGATCGGAGAGCGAATCGAGCTCCACACCAAATTCAGAAGAGCTGTTGGTCAGCCTGGCCACGAAACCGTCGATAGTATCGAAAAACGCTGCCAGGAAAATGAGCCATCCGGCGATAATGTAATTGCCTTCGCCGGCCATGACAATCGACACATAACCTGACACCATGTTCATAACCGTGAACACCGAAGGCACAAATGAACGCGAAACAAATGGAAAGCGCGTCTGGGGGCGCGCTTCGCCGTCTTTTAAAACCGGAGGATAGCGTTTCTGTCCCTTTTTTGTTTCTTCGATACTCATAAAGAAAAATTATGCATCCGGGAAGATCATCGTTTCCTGTCGCCTGTGTCCCCGCAGGCAAATACTGTTTCGCCAAAGCCCCCGATCAACAGGATGGGACAGGTCATCGTAACAACATCAGCAATTCTGTCTACGAACCATTACGTACAGATACTGAAAATGTTTTGAAAAATAATCGATTCACGCAATCTTTTAAAACAAAGAGTTCACCTGCCGGCTCAGTAACTCTCATCCTCCGACGGGAAGCTGTTGCTGCGGACATCCTCTACGTAGCTCCTGACCGACTGTTCGATCACCGAAGAAAGATCGGCATACCGCCTGACAAATCTCGGTCTGAACTCGGTGGTAAGCCCAAGCATATCATTGATGACCAGTACCTGGCCATCGCACTCAGGGCCGGCACCGATGCCGATGGTTGGAATTGTCAGCGACCTGCTCACCTCGCCGGCAAGTTTCGAGGGAATCTTTTCCAGAACAATGGCAAAAGCACCTGCCTCTTCGATAATCTTTGCATCCTCCACAAGCTGCCGGGCCTCCTCTTCCTCCATGGCACGCACCTTGTAACTGCCATATTTATATATAGACTGGGGCATGAGGCCAAGATGTCCCATGACCGGAATACCGATGTCGGTAATCCGTTTGACGGCTTCAGCAATCACCTTTCCGCCCTCCATCTTGACCGCGTCGCACTCATGCTCTTTCATGATTTTTCCTGCATTGCGCACTGCCTCTTCAGGCGACAGCTGGTAGCTCATGAAGGGCATATCCACAATGACCATCGCCCGCCTCGTCTCCGCATGAACACCGCGCACCACAGCCTTGGCGTGGTAGATCATTTCGTCAACGGTCATCGGCAGCGTGGTGTTGTGCCCGGCGAAGACGTTGCTGGCCGAATCACCGACGAGAATCGCGTCAACCCCGGAACGGTCGAGAATCCGCGCCATCGTGTAGTCGTAGGCGGTCAGCATGGCGATCTTCTCGCCGCGCTGCTTCATATCGAGCATCCTGCGGGTCGTGACGTGAGGCAGTTTATTGCCGGAGGGCTGGTTCATGATGGTCGTCAGTTAAAGTGATTGATGAAATCCTTCGAGGCGTTCGATCTCCTCTGAAGTCAACAGTATCGCGTCCGATCCTGCCGAGTTGCCCGCTTCGGCGATGATGAGCGGCACGAGATCGGCATATCCCGCATCGGTGAACTCGTCGAGCGACGCGGTTTTGCGCTCCATGTCGGCATCGACAGCATCGACAAGTTCGCGGGACGCACCCGCAAGATAACGCGAAAGTTGCCTGTGCCGCATCGAAAGTGGCAAAGAACCGTGCTGAAGAAGCACATTTCCGTTGCGCCGCTGCGCCGAGCCGACGATTTTGCGTCCATCCACCTGCAACTCGTAACGAGCCGAGGCAGTGAAGCAGGAGACCGATTCGGGGGATGCGTACCGCGCCCGGAAATCAGGCTGCGAGCGGCAGAACTCCGCCTCGACGCCGACTCTGGACAGTGCCCGCGCGATGGTTTCATGCACCATCTGGTAGATCACTTCATTCGGCAGTGGCGTAGCGGCGAAAAAGGAGTAGGTCAGCTCGTCAGCATGAAACACCGCCCGCCCGCCGGTAGGCCGCACGACTACATCAATGCCATCGGCCCGGCACCGCTCCCGGTCGATCTCCGCCGGATTCTGGTTTTTGCCAAGCGATACTGCCGGCGGGTTCCAGGAATAGAAACGCCACAGGCAAGTTCCTTCTCCAAACTTCCGCTGAAACGATCCATCGGCAAACGCCTGCATGAGCCGCATGTCGAACTCCATGTTGTACTGGCCGGAACAGGCTCCGGTATCGACGCAATAGACAGTTGAGAATAGAGAGTGCATGAGGGTATCTGCAATAAAATAAAATAAGGCTGGTACTCACGTACTGATCGGGATCATCCGACAAAGCTCATACTTGTCGCTCCATCATCAAGTTGTCTCCTTGCAGTGACAATATAGAAAAAGAAAAACCTCGCCATCCAGTTGCAGACTGGAAGACGAGGGAAATCATTTACGAAGCAACCGGGAAAAAATTCAGACAGCTTCAGCGACCCGGATTCCGTTCACGTCACCCCTGTCCAGACCAATGAGGTTGAGTTCGCTATCCTGCAAAACTGAATGCTCGTTTAAGCCGAAGTTCCAAAGCAAAAATCGCATAAACTATTAAATATTAGTAGGTTGCGGATTTTTTGCCTGCAAAATGTACCCATGCAATTATTTTCTAAGTGTTTTAATGTTAGGATTTATA
>Ga0172375_10006961_pt1 | contig 15649 bp, 13 predicted proteins | sample LakKiv1m_FD_114537 | JGI IMG/M metagenome (GOLD analysis project Ga0172375, IMG submission 114537) | Freshwater microbial communities from Kabuno Bay, South-Kivu, Congo - kab_092012_11.1m | ecosystem: Environmental > Aquatic > Freshwater > Lake | place: Democratic Republic of the Congo...
GACCACTTTAGAGCAAATGATTGACCACTTTAGGACAAGTCATTGACCACTTTAGAGCAAATGATTGACCACTTTAGGACAAGAAAAAAGTCAAAAAATACGCATTAAATCCTTTATTTATAGGCACTTTCAAAAACTTGCATTTTGGAGTATATTTTTAGATATTATTAGATACAACAACAGATAGGGTAGAACCGCCCTTAACAAAAAGCGTTGTTGTTGTTTTTTTGTAAATTTTTATGTCTTTTGGGAAACACCGCAGGAGTAATATTAAAGTGATTTTACCCTCAGAAAGTCAAGATAAAGAAACAGCATTAGAAGTTCCTTCTTACACCATCACAGAAGGCAATTTTTGGTATAACCATTTTGCCAGCTTAGGAACTACCTCAAAAGAAAGGAAAGACCTTTTAAGAGAGGTAGTAACGGAAGCGATCAGTGAAAGCGGCGCGAAGCAGAGAAAGGCTTGGAAAGTATCCGGGGATGTAGAACTTGGCTATCCTACTTGGCTTGACGAAAAGGTTTTTATAGGAGTGCTTGATATTGCCAGACGGCAGGATTATCCGGTAAAAAACCCTATTTTAATAACTGTTAGTGAACTTTGCAGGACTGTAGATTTAGACCCCAAGTTTGGTAAAAATCGGAATATGGTAAGGGAAAGCCTTGAAAGGATCGCAAGAGTAAGGATAATTGCTAAGGATTCTTTTTACTTTAAGCAGGAAGAAGCTCATATTAGCGACACCTTTTCTTATTTCCAAAGGGTAACATTGGCAGACGCTAAGCTGAAAGGTGATAAAGCCTCTCAGACGCTTGTTTGGCTAAGCGACAAAGTGCTTTCCAATGTCAATAACGGCTATATCCGGGTAATCGATACCAACTTCTTTATGAGACTTACGCCGATAGCCGGGCGGCTTTATGAGCTTCTGGTAAGCAGATTTTTTGGACTTTTGAAATCGAAAGAGGGAATTGATCGAGAGATTTATTTAGTGGAGAATTATGATGATTTGTGCAACCGTATGCCTTTAGAAAAGCATAAATATTTTTCTCATGCTTTTAGGCAATTAAAAAGGGCGCACGAACTACTGGTAAAAATGCGCTTTTTAGCGAAGGTCGAATGGATCGATGACAAGACCATAAGATATTATCCTGGGCAGAAAGCATATTTTGATTATGAGAACGCACTAAGAGATATATCAAGACAGATAAACTTGCCTTTTACAACACGAGAGCGAATCCCTTTACAGATTGAAGGCAGGAAGGGCCCAAAAGCCCAAATTACGCTGGAATTAGTGTCAGGGGGTATAGAACCCCTACCAGAGCCTTTAAAGCCCGCCAGCGAGGCGATTTTGCGCCAAAAACGGGCATTGAAAGAGCGGGGAGTGAGCGGGAAGCAAATTGACGAATTAATAGCGTCTTTTGGGGACAAAGAATTGGATTGGGGCGGAAGTATTTACACTGTAATAGAATATTACTGTGATTACTATGATTGGCAGAAGGAAAAGAAAAGCGACAAGCCCAAGAGCGGCGCATGGCTTTACGCCGCGATTAAAGAGGAATGGATTCCACCGGCAGAGTTTATGACCAAAGCGCAGCGCGAAGAAGCCGAAAGACTGAAACAGGCGCAAACACAGAAACGGGCGGAACATGAGAAACGGGAACGCGAAGAATCTGATAAAAAGCTTTACTTCAATTGGCTTCAAAAAACCACAGCCCAGCGATGGGATATGGAAAGGTTCATGTTTAAGCTAAATTTTGCTAAAGAACAAGGTCGAAGCGCTACGCCGGAAGAAGAAGCGCAGGCGCGGGACAAATACATAGCAAATCCGGAAACCCCGGAAGAATATCAGAAGCGGAATTTTGGAAAGGTGAAGTATCCCTTAGAGGTAGCAAAATAGGAATAAAACATTAAACGGGCGCGCCGGAAGGCACGCCTTAACTATAGCCTATGACTATGTCTAATTAGACAGTCATAGGCGGACTGGTTAAGAAGCCCCGCCGTCGTGTCCGTACGCTAAATTCCAAAGGAATTTCCCGCTTTTCCCTTGCTTTGCAAGACTAAAGCGGTCGCTACCGTCCACGACTTCAATCTTTCCCCCGCACACCGACACCACTTTGGGATACCACCGCCAGTCCGATAACAGGGCAGTCCGGCAAGGAGTTAGTGGGTCAATGTGCGGGCTTCGCTTCGCTGCGGGGTTTCGCTGACGCTACACCCTGAAAGATTGAAGTCGTGGACAGCACGATTTTGACGACCTAAAGGTCTATGATTTAGTCTGCGCAGGCTTGCCTAAATCATCCAAAATCGGCGTCCCGACGGCGGGGCTTCTGGTTATAACTGGTAAAAAAACTGGTTAAAAGAAATTATTATTGTAGTCGAGGATTAAAAATTGTCAAAGAAAAAATTTGTTTGGTCATATTTTACTTTACTTGTTCTATTTACCTTCTTATTTAACTTTGAATTGTATGCATCACAAGAGGTCGATTTACGAGGTGAGAGCAAAGAAATTTCTTTGTGCAAAGCACAAGTCCAAAGTGGTCAGACTTACACTTGTATAGTTCCGGCAGGTCCCTACCTGCTTTATAACAGTGGCATTAGAGTTGAAGCTGGAGACTATGTTAAGATAACATATACTGGCCATGTAAATGGTGCCAGGGGGTGTGATGGAGCTAATAAATGGGTTGGCGAAGGCGGCTGGGAATACCTTCCCAGCTTTTTGCAAGGTCGTCAATTGTCTTGCCCTAATGCTAATTTTATGGATTTAGTTATTCATTATCTTGATATAAAGAAGAGTAAAATCCTTTTATCGTGCTTGGCTAAAAGTCATACTGCCCCGCTTGATGGTTACTTAGTTTTTGGACCTAATGAACCTTATCAAGGAAAGGATAGGTATTCTTCAGAGGATAATCAAGGTAAATGGGATGTTAACGTAGAAATAACCTCTGCTTCACCGGCAACATTTTCAAAACAGCAACTTAATGTAGACAGTCTTAAAAATATTTTAGCCAAGCAGATAGCAGATAGTTTGAATAAAACAACGAATAGACAGCAATCCACTATAGTCAAAATTTACCCTTTTATTATACCTATTATCTTAATGATTTTTGTTGGTATTTTTTACTTGTTTTACAAAAAAAATCTATGGAATGCAAGATTATTAAAGAAAGGTTCTCTGATGCTTTTTGAAGGATATAGTCTGAATAAAGAGGAATCGGAAATAAATTCTTTGCTTCGGCTTCATGGTAATCCCATAGTGCCTATGAATGCTTTTAGGAGTTATCTCACAAAGAGGCAGTATTTGCAGTCTGAAGAGCGAGTAAGAGAGTTTATAAAATTAATGCAAATAGTAATGGATTTTATCAAAACGGCTACTGATTTAAAATATACAAGAGAAAAAGCTGAATGGGAAAATAAAGTTACAATTTCTGATTTTGAAGCTAAAGATGAAACTTTAAAACAGAGTAAAGAAACAGTCAAATTTGCAGGTGATGCTGACAGAGCGGAACAAGAGGCACGGAAGGCTAAGGCAAAAGCCGAAGCTCGCAAATATACGGCGGAAGCAGAAAGAGCGGAAGCCGAAACTTATAAAGTTACTATAAGCAATATCAAGGAAATCATTGATATTCATGCTTCAAAGCAAAATAAAAAAATTGAAGAGGTGATGTCTAAAATTGAGCAAGAGCTTAAAAAGAAAGACCCCACTGAAAAATTCAAAGGCGATGTAGAGAATTTCTATAAATTACGCGAGTACATAAAAACTAAATTTAAGGACGATGAAAATTTTGCTAATGATCTAATCGATAATTTAAAAAAGCACATATTTGAGGGTGAGGAATAAAAAAGCCCTGATTGACATTTCAGGGCATTCACGCATAGACACACAAAGAAATCAGTTTTTGATAATAGGAAAGGGAATTATAGGGACTTGACTTTCATTAAAAGGGGCTTTTTCTAATTCCTCAATCAAAGCGGTAATGACAATTTTCAACGCCTCAATTGAATCCAGTGGAACACCAAACTCTGTGTTAAGACAAGGTAAAAAATCTTTTATAGTTTCCCTTGCTTTGATTAAGGTTTCTTCCCTAAGCCAGCGAAAAGCAGCGTTTTTGTCATTTGCTTTCATGATTTTTTCAAATTCAGCGCGCCTTTCAGATTCCGATTTTTCAATGAATCCGTTGTTCATTTTTACCTTCTTTCCTAGTTTTTGATTTTCAATTAATGGACAGCAAAAGCAGGGAAAGGAGAAATTTTACTATAGCATACTTCAAAGTTTTTGTCAAATAGGGGATTTGCCATGACAAAGAAGGATAGTGATATTCAAATCGGCCATCACGCATATAAGCGGGAACGGCGGGTATTTTTACGGCAGGAACACCGCACGGAACACATGTTAGCTTTAGGAGTGTCCGGAAGCGGCAAGACCTATTTTTTAGAGCAGATGATACGGCAAGACATCAAAGCGGGCAGGGGAGTTTGTGTTTTGGATCCGTCCGGGGATTTATACAAGCGATTGTTAAATTATTGCCATATCAACCGCTTTAAGCAGAATCTTAAAGACCGCTTGATATTGATAAACCCACAGGACGAGGACTGGTCAATCGGCTTAAATTATCTTGAGATAATGGACGCAAAGACCACCGCATCGACGCAGGCTGGATTAGTTTCAAGGGGTATTTCTAAAGTTTTTGGGGACGAGGATTTAGAGGATAAACCCCGGCTTGATCTTTGGCAGACCAGCACCATTTTACCTTTGATAAAAGCGGGCTTGACCTTAGAGGATGGATTATTGTTTTTAACAGATATAGAAACAAGAAAGCGAATCCTGCAGAAAATCAATGATTTTTACTTAATTAAGCAGTGGGAAAGAGTAGGGAAGCTGTCATCCAGCAGGCAGGACGAATATTTAGAAGCAGTGTATAACCGCTTTCACAAGTTTTTATCAAGCGAAACAACCCGCAGGATAATAGGGCAGAACCGAAGCACGATAAACTTCAGGGAAGCAATGGACAAGGGCGCGGTAATCCTTGCCAACCTATCGGAAGGCGGGAGAGTATCACCGCCGGAAGCGAAGCTTTTAGGGGTGATGCTGATTGATAAGCTATCGGAAGCCGCGAAATCCAGAATCGACATACTGGAATCCAAACGGCGCAGAATGTATTTTTACATCGATGAGTTTCACAAATACCTTTGTGAAGATATCGCGGTAGGTATGAAAGAACTTAGAAAATACGGGCTTTCCTTTGTGCTTGCCAGCCAAGATATTGCGGGGATAAGGGAAACGGATTACAAAACCTACATAGCGATACAGCAAGGGGCGACCATCAAAGCATGTTTTGCGATGACTGAAGAAGACGCAAAGCTAATGATAGGGGAGTTATTTCCGAAGTATTTAGCGGATGATAAGGAAAAACGGCGGTTATACAGGACATTATTCCGGCCGGAATTAGGCAGGGCGCAGGTTTATTCCGAAACGGAAGTCAATACTGAAAGCTGGGGAAGCGGGTCCGGTTCTTCCAGCGGTTCATCATCAGGAGTGTCAAGTTCAATGTCCATGCCTTTAGGGATGATGGGAATCGACAGCGCGATAATGGTGGACGGGCAAAACAGCGGTGATTTTTCCGGTTCAAGTCAATCTGATTTTAGCGGGGGCGGGCACGCTTCCGGGCATGGAGTGTCTGATGTGCCATTTTACTACTTAGAGGAAGACCAAGAGCTTGCTTCAATAGAGGATTACACGCCGGAAGAAAAACAGCGCAAGGTTATATCGAAGCTGGTCAACTTGCCAAAAAGACACGCTTATGTGAAAGTAAGGGGCGAAAAATACGATGCGATTCCCTTTATCACGGCGGATGTGCCGGTAAAGAAGCAGGAAGTCTTAAGGTCTGATTTTGAAAAGACCCTGCAGATAGCGCACGAAAAACATTCTAAACTTTCTTTAGATGTCGACCGCCTAATAGAAACCCGGCGCGGTTTGCTTTTAGGCAGACCGGTAGAGATAGCGGAATTTCAAGAACTAAAGGAATTAAGCTATAATAACCAAGAGGTCAAAGAGATAGATGATACCTTTGACCAAGACACCTATGAGCCAAGAAAAGACAAATAAAAGGCGAATCCGCTATAAGCGGGATATTGAAAAACCGCGCCCCGGCAAGCTTCAAAGCAAAGGGGACGGGGATATCATTCTTTTAATTCACGAATACAAGTATTTAACCCGGCCGCTTTTAGAACTTTTAACCGGCAGGAAAGGGACGAGTTTAAAAAACCGCCTTAGGTATCTTTATGATAACGGGTATTTGTGGAAAGTGCAGTTTTCAAGGTCATACACCGAAACCGGCTCGACCCCCGATATTTATGTTTTGGACGAGAAGGGCAGGGAATTGTATCACGAATTGACCGGGCTGAAAGCGGAACAATCACCGAAACGGAATCAAAACAAAGACCCTCAGCTTGAGCATACTTTACTAATCAACACGGTAAGGGCGATGATTACAGCCGTTTGTATTGAAGGCAACGGCATCAAGCTTTTACATTGGCAGAAAGCGGGCAATGAATCTAAGGACTTTGTGAAAGTGAACGGCAGGAAAATGACCATCGCGCCGGACGCTTTCTTTGTCTTGCAGAAGGACGGCGGAAAGGCGATACCTTTCTTTTTAGAAGCCGATAGGTCGACAATGGATCAACCCACCTTTGTAAGCAAGTTAAGCTCGTATTACACATATTACAGGAACATACGCGAGGAACTTGACAGCCAAAAAGGGCAGGGTAATGTTAAGGTTACGAACCGCTTCAACATCAAAGGTTTTAGGGTATTGACGGTAATTGAGCATGACCGGGATTGGCAGAAAGCAAGAAACAGAAACCGCCTGAATCATTTGATTGACGCAGGATATAAGGCGACAGAAGGCAAGGGCTGGAAAGGATTTTGGTATACCAGCAAGGGAAATTTTGATTTAAACTCTCCGGAAAGTATATTAAAGCCGATTTGGCAGATAGCGCACCCGGAAGAAGCAAACAAATTACATTCTATTGTTTCATGAAAATTGAAAAAATTACTTTAGAGGTAGTTAATGGAAATATTTTTTGGGCTTTTTTGGGTTTTTGTCATATTGTTCTTTATAGTCGACCATTTTTCGAAATCAAAAGAAAAGGATAGAAAAGAATATAAACCTCCAACTAAAGTATATACACCCAAAGCAACAACAGAAAAAAAAGAAATTTACTATTCTATTGTTCAACGCCCATCTGTTAATAAAAAATCTAATTGGCAGGACTTTCAAAAGTATATAACAGACAACAATATAGTTATTTCTCTTTATCACTTTACTGATACAAGAAATATAGAATCCATCAGAGGAAAGGGGGGGCTATTTTCGTGGGAATATTGTCAAAAAAACGGTATTTATATTCCCGCGCCTGGCGGTAATGAACTTTCTAAAAGTTTAGATATTCGTTATAATTTGCAAAATTATGTTAGGTTATGCTTTGTTAATGACCATCCGATGATTTTTAAGGCCAAAGATGACGGTAGGATAAAGTCTCATAAGGTTCTTGAGATAGATTTTGAAGTTATTTTTTGGGATAAGACAATTTTTGCTGATAGAAACGCTACAAGTAACGTGGTTACTTTTGGCGGAAATTTAAACAACTTCAAAAACATTAAATTTGATATAATTAGAAGAGGAAATTATCTAAATTTACAGCCAAACGAGAAGCCTTTTTATCAGGCTGAAGTGCTTGTTTATGAAAAAATCCCGATAGAATTTATAAAAAACATTTAATCTAAAATGATCTATATTGAAAGTAAAAAGAAAAAAGAAAAAACCTTATTAAAGAATTATCCTAATGCTGTTATAATAGATGTTACTTCAAAAGGTAAAGAGCCCTTTGTTAAACTGAGCCCATTTTACCCTATAGGTAATATTCCGGTTCCTTTTTCTAAAAACCTCTACTCTTATTCAGTTGAGGGTATTTGGCAGGGACTTAAGGTTTTTTCTGGACAAGATGTTGACCACAGCAAATTTCTTGTCAAGGACATGAAAAACATAAAGCGTTCATCAAGAAAATATGGAAGAATTTTAGGACATAGAAAGGGTGTTTATGGTGAAGATATTCTTGATTATTTAACAGCTCGCAAAGAAATATATTTACCCACTTATTTTTATGTTTTAAAAAATATAGCCTTAAGCATTATTGATAAGCTTAAAGAGATTGCAGTTAAACAAGACCTTGTTTTATTAGATTATAATACTAATTGCGATATAGAAAATGTAAAAAAGGCATTATCTCACGCAGGACTAATCAAGAAGTTCTTAGAAGATAATTATATTGAGATAAAACAGTTATCTCTAGAAACACAACCTAAAATAAAAAAAGTTAGAAAGCAGTCAAAAAAAGAAAGGGTTCACGCCCAAAAAAGTCTTTTTGACAAATAAAGCCCTTTTTCTTCTAACCAGTTAAAAATACTTAACAAGTTGTCCGATTTATGGTAAAATTCCGCTTCAAGCGGTTGCAGCTTCCACTGAAAGTCAGGCGACCCATACTGACTGACGGGTTAAAGGAGAGAGATAGGAGGGTGTTATCTGATACCTAAAAATTAGGAGCAGGTTATTCGATAACCGGAAACGGCGAGCCTTTAGAAACCTTCTGATTACCTGCTTATTCGAAGGTTTAGGAAGTGAAAACAACCGCTTTTTAAATTGAAAATCAATCAAACAAAAAGGACTTGACAATGAAGATTAAGGAAGTTAAAAAGAAAATTTTGACAAGATTATATGATCTTGAGAAAAAAGAGGAGAATAGGGGTAAATACTTCGCTATATACCCTTTAGTAAAGGATTTAAGGAAAGAACATAACATAGATGATATTGTTTTATCTCTTAAAAATGAAGGGTATATTGATTTAACGAGTTGGACACCAGAAGGCGGGCATTTTGTAAAGATAACAGTAGAAGGAATAGAATCTTTAGAGGAAGAAGATTGAAGATACTATGATTAAAAATATTTTTTAATTTTATGGACTATATTATGACCCAAGACCAACAAAACATAGAAAAAGCCAAAGGCAGACCCATGCTGCAATGGGCAGGAAAAAAGCCTTTGGAACGGATTGTCTATTATCCGGCGCAGGAAAAGGAAATTTACGGCGACAAGGGCGCAAAGGAATTCAACAAGCTTTTTTGGGGCGACAACCTGCAGGTTTTAGCGCACTTGCTTAAGGAATACCGGGGCGCAGTCGACCTGATTTACATCGACCCGCCCTTTGACAGCAAGGCGGATTATGTAAGACGCGTTAAACTGAAAGGCGAACCAATAAACGGCGAACAGCAAAGCCTGATTGAGGAAAAGCAATACAGCGATATTTGGGGCAAAGACGAGTATTTACAATTTATGTATGAACGCCTGATAATTATGCGGGAATTGCTTTCAGATACAGGTAGTTTTTATTTACATTGTGATTGGCATAAAGGCGCTTATTTAAAACTTGTTATGGACGAGGTTTTTGGGGAAGATAATTTTAGGAATGAGATAGTTTGGCATTATTTTGTATCAGGTAAATATCCAAATGAGTTTGCAAAAGACCACGATAATATTTATGTATATTCGAAAACTAAAGATATAATATTTAATTATGAAAAACAATTGGATAAATATTTGTATTATGAAAAATATTATAATAAACAAATTGTCACAGGAAATGATGGCAAAGAATATTATGAATATAATGGAGAATTAAGAACATTTGAAAAGCAAGTTTCAGAAACTTGGACTATAAATAAGATTAAAAGAGATGGTAATGAAATAATAGGCTATCCAACTCAAAAACCTAAAGAACTTGTTGAGAGAGTAATTAAAGCGTCATCAAACAAAGGCGACCTTGTAGCGGACTTTTTCGCTGGAAGCGGGACCACCTTAGCGGCGGCGCAGAAGCTGGGCAGACGCTGGATTGGATGCGACATCAATTTAGGGGCGATACAGACCACCGCCAAGCGTCTGAATCAAATCATAGAGGAACAGCGCGGTAAGAACCATAACCTTATACAGAACTTCAAAGGAAGCCTCGGTTTTAAGGTCTTGAATGTGAACGATTACGATGTTTTCAAGAACGGCTTGGAAGCTAAAGAAATAATCATGGAGATGTATGGTATAGAGCTGGTAAAGCGCATCTATTTTGACGGAACTTTGAGCGGCAATTATGTCAAAATCATGCCTATAAACCGGGTATTGAATAAGCTGGATATCAAAACGGTTTTGAAGAACATCGAAGAACGCTTGAGCGATTTTAAGGCCAAGCCAACTTCAAAAGCAGACGAACCCACTTACGAGGAAAGTGTCTTGATTATATGTTCCGGCAAGGAATATGATGTTTTGGACTATCTGAATAAAGAAAACAAGACCGGGGTCAAGGTAGAAATAAGGGACATTATAACCGATAAAAAGGACTTGATTTTCAAACAGCCCCCGGAAGCGGATATCGAAGTCAAGACCGAAGGTAAAAAGCTTTTAGTGGAAATCAAGCAGTTTCATTCACCGATTTTAATTCGCAAGCTGGAACTGGAAAACGCCAAAGTTGTCGACAAAAAGGAAAAGGCGAAGGTAGAGGACTTCAAGCAGATAATCGACAGCGTAGCCATCGATGTCGATTATAACGGCGAACTTTTCAATCCGGAGATTATGGATTTGCCAAGCAAGAAAGAGGTCATCAAGGCTAAATACGAGTTTGATTATCAAAAGCAAAGGGATTACACCGTTGCGGTTAAAATCGTAGATGTCTTAGGGGAAGAATATTTCGCCACTTATAAGGTATCAATTTAGCTATGGAGAACATCTTTTTAAATAAAATCCAACAGAAAGTTTCGCAGTGGCGGGAAGGCGGCTGCAAGGGCGCAGAATCCGAAACCAAGACCATTTTGAACCATATCAAAAAGGTCGGATTCCTGCACGAACCGCAGATAGAAGCCCTTGAGACCTATATTTACCTGAAAGAAATAGCGGGGAACAAGCCCTTTGCGGAAGTGTTCAAATCCTTTTTTGAGAATGAAAAAGAACTGATTTTAGGCTTAGGGATTCCCAAACACAAAGTGTTTGATTTAATCGGCAGCACCGCTAAAATCAATGAGCTTATAGCGGAAAAATTCGGCGAACGGGATTATCCTAATCAAGTTTACGCGTTGACAATGGGCGCAGGCAAGACGATTTTAATGGGCGTGATGATCGCTTACGACTTCACGCTTTCTTACTACCACCCGGAAGATAAACGATTCGCTAAAAACGCCCTGGTATTCGCGCCGGATAAGACCATTATCGAGAGCTTGAAAGAGATAAAATCCTTTGATTATGCGAAGGTTTTACCGAAAGAGTATCAGAATATTTCGCTGAATATCAAATACCATTATCTTGAGGATGTAACCACCGCTTTAACGCCGGTAGGCAATTACAATGTGATTGTGTCCAATTCGCAGAAAATCATTTTGAAGACCCAACATAACGGCGGGAACGGCAAACAGCGTCTTTTGAACGATTTTACCTATCAGGAAAAACGGGAAATTGAGAACAAGCGATTACTGGCGATTAGACAGCTTAATGACCTGATTATCTTTGTGGACGAAGCCCACCATTCTTACGGAACCACATTAGAGGGCGCGTTGAAAAAGACCCGGCAGACGGTTAATTACATCCACGAGGAAGGGAAAACCCCCGTTGTCAGCGTCATCAATTTGACCGGCACGCCCTATGTTAAAAACCAAATGATCGGCGATGTCGTATATCATTTTGGCTTAAAGCAGGGGATAGAGAAGGGTATTTTAAAGCAGGTTAGATTTTCCAAATATACCAATGTCCGCTCGGATAGTTTTATCGAAGATGTAATCACCAAATTTTGGGATGAATACGGCGAAAATCGGCTTGAAGGGAAGCTGCCGAAGATTGCCTTTTATTCCGCCAGTATAGACGACTTGCAAAGCGAACTTAGGCCCGCATTGGAAAAGGTATTGCTTAACGGCGGAATTCCACTTGAAAAGGTTCTGGAATATCACACCGAAGCCGAAGACAACCGGGACGATTTTATCACATTGGACTCTCCGGAGAGCAAAAAGCAGTTTATCCTTTTGGTAGGGAAGGGGACGGAAGGCTGGAATTGCCGCTCTTTAGTGTCTTGCGCGCTTTTCCGCAAACCCAAGAGCGCGATTTTTACCCTGCAGTCATCGACCCGATGCTTGAGAAGCATAGGGGACAATTCCACCTTAGCGCATATCTTTTTATCCTCGGATAACTACAAGATTTTGGACAATGAGCTTAAGAGCAACTTTGCTATGACCATTAAGGAATTGGAAGCGCAAGAGCCGGAAACGATTGAGCATACTTTGAAAGTAGAAAAGACCAAGAAAATCAAGGTCAAGAAAGAGTTAAAAGAAATAATATCGGTTCAGAATGTCGAACCGGATAAAATCAAGATAGACATTAGCGAAGCGGGAACAGACGCGGCTATTGCCACCGGCGGAATCTTCTTAGACGATGACCGGCAGGCGCGCTACAAGGAAGCGCAGGTTACCGGCTTTATTCAAGAGCAGGGCGATTTTACCATTTACAACATCATTGAAACCATCAACCGCAATACGCATTTGGATTGCTTGTTTATAGAAACCGCGCTGAAAAACAGCGGGGAACTGCAGGAAATATCAAGCAGGGTGAATCGAAGCGTTATATTGCTTTCGCAGATTATCCGGGAAATCCTAAGTCAAGCGTTCCAATACGAGGAAAAGCGGGAAGTAGTAGAGGAAGAATTAGAGCTGACAAAGTCATATCCGTTTAAAATTAGCGTCCAGCAGGGGAAGGATAAGTTAGTTGTCTATAGGGAAAAATTAGACAAGGAAAAGGGGAAAAGCCGATTCGGCTTTCACATCAACCCCTATAATTTTGACAGCACGGATGAAAGGGATTTATTCAAGCACTTGCGCTATGCTTTAAACGAGGACGAAGCGATCTCAGATGTCTATTTTACCGGCGGAGTAACTGATACCACGCATAACGACTTTTATTTTGAATACTACAGCCCGGAAAAACAGCGCATAGCTAAGTATTTTCCCGATTTCTTAATCGAAACCTCGCAGGGCAGATTTTTAGTGGTAGAGGTCAAGGGAAGCGATGAAAGGCTAACCTATGAGACTAACAAAAATAAGTTCACCGGCAAGGTAGAAGACCTTTTTGACGAGGTTTTCGCAAAGGAACTCGGCTTTGACGAATTCCGGCGAATCAATAAAGAGTTTGAATATCACATTATCTTCAACAGCACTTTGCAGAAGCACCAGCAGGAGTTGTATGAGAAGATAAAATCAATAAAACTATAATTTTGGGAGTCGCCCATGATTACGAAAATCAACAAAATCAAGTGCTCTTGCGGTTTTGAAATCGATCTTTTGGGACTTAAAAACCAAATCGAAATCGATACCAAAAAGAAAATCATTTTAGAATAATATAGGCAACCCCAATGGAAACTAATTTAAAAGAAATCAAACAGGGCGAAGATGTTTTGCTTACATTCCTAAAGCAAACCAAAGACGGCAAGTTTGCTAAAATTGAAGAAAGCTCTTTGCCTTATGTTAGAATCCAAGAACAAAGGGAAGACACTTTTTATGAAGAGGATTACTATTACAGCATGCGGTAATCCCTTAATATCACGGCTTTAGAATATCATAAAAATTAACACTCTCTGCTTTATTGAGGGTGTTTTTTATTCTTAACAAAACCGCCCCGCCTTACGGCAGGGCTTTTTTGTCGGGCTCAGCGAACCCGAAACTATGTTCATCAACTCTAATTTTAGCATGTGGAAAAGCAAAAGTCAAGAAGAACCCCGCCACCCCGCCCTTATATTGAATTAAATCCTATAAATCGGCTGAATTTTGCGACTTTGACCTTTTACAAAGGTCATAAACTATACACGCCTTCAAGTCAGCGTAGAGGGCAATTTTATAAACGCTGGAGAAAGACCCAAAAACTATGTTCATTGACACAAACGACATCGCTTGGCGGGATGAATACAAAGACCGCTCAGGCAGATTTGTTTCGCCGGACGATGACGAACCGCAGGACGGCGAAGAATAGAATTTAGCGTTTTGCCGGTTAACGCTTTGAATAAACCGGCTTTTACAAAGGTCATAATATACTAACCAATAAATCTATGAGTCTAAACAAAGTTAGCTTAATCGGCGACTTAATCAAAGACCCCGTTAAAAAGGTAGTTTCTAATAAGTTAGAATTATCTTTATTCACTTTAGCGACAAATCATATATGGAAAGACAGCAAGACCAAAGAGAAAAAGGAATCGGTAGAGTTTCACTCCATTGTTTGTTTTGGCAACATTGCCAGAGCCTCGAATCTTTACTTAAAAAAATCCTCTAAAGTGTATTTAGAAGGACGGCTCCAATCAAGACGCTGGGAAGATAAATCAGGGCAGGCGCATTACAAAACGGAAATCCTTGCCTCTAATATAGTTTATCTTGGGGACAGACCAACTAATAAAAAGACGCAGGGAAATATTGAGGTCATAGAAATTGAAGATGTTCCAGTAATAGAATACGATGAAGAATAAGACGCATTGACAACCGCCCGCCGAAGTTTTATAATTCAAGCACAGCCCAAACCCGCCTAAAGAGACAAAGGTCAAAGTCGCAAAATTCAGCCGATATTTAAAACCCTTACCATTAAAGCGAGGGCTTTTTATTATTTATAATCCCACCCAACCTTAAAACTAGAGTTTTTGGGTTTTCCCACCCTTCTAATGAAAAAGCCCTTACTGAATCCACAGCGAGGGCTTGATATTTTTACAGCAGAGCTCTTAGCTCTTCCTTTTCAAAATGCGCAGGCTTTCTTTTGGGCCCGTCCGGGTATTCTATACCCCGAACAAAAGCCAAACTGCTAAGCTTGCCAGCGATCTTTTTGGACGCTTCACGCCCAGGTTCATCACCGTCAAGAAACAGGGTAAATCGATCCGCTGAATCCAAAATAAGCTTAAGCTGACTGTCTGACATTTCTTTACCCATCAACGCCGCAACATTCTTATAACCGCATTCCCACAGGTGAAACACGCCGAAGAACCCCTCCACGATGATAAGACCGTATTTCTTGACCGCTTCTTTTTCCTCTAGGGCGCGAAACAGGTTAAAGACCTCCACGGATTTTTGAAATCCGGGCGGAAACTTGTATTTACCATCAAGCTCCGCTTGCGTAGAGTTGACCGCACGACCGGCATAAGCGACCAATTCACCCTTGACATTGTGAATTGGAATAGCCACCCACCCCGCCAGCAGACCCTTTGAGCAGAATCCCAGCCCAAACTCTTTGACCGCAGACATCGACAGCTTCTTTTCTTTTAACAAGAAAGGATGATTATTTTTCAAACCCTGCAGTTCAAAGGTGAGGGGCTTATTCCCGGATTCGCCAGTCCCCTGCCCTGCAGATTCCGGCGTTCCCCCGGAAGTGTCGACCAAAAACCAATCATTAAGCAGCTGCGCCGCTTTTCTGATTTCGCACCCCTCCATTTTGGCTACGAAATCAAGAATGTTTCCGCCGCCGCAATGTGTAAAGCAGTTGAAAACATTCTTTTGTGTGTCCACATGAAAAGCGGTTTTATTCGACCGATCCCCGGAATGAGACGGGATA
>Ga0172375_10006962_pt1 | contig 15649 bp, 13 predicted proteins | sample LakKiv1m_FD_114537 | JGI IMG/M metagenome (GOLD analysis project Ga0172375, IMG submission 114537) | Freshwater microbial communities from Kabuno Bay, South-Kivu, Congo - kab_092012_11.1m | ecosystem: Environmental > Aquatic > Freshwater > Lake | place: Democratic Republic of the Congo...
AGATACCAAGGGCCTCGTCATCGTCCTCATAAACGGAGACCCAGAGATACGCCGGATCGATCTCCATGACCCGCGTCACGAATTCCCAGGCCCACTGGATCGCCTCCTTCTTGAAATAATCGCCGAAGGAAAAATTGCCCAGCATCTCAAAAAACGTGTGATGGAACGGGGTCTGGCCTACCTCGTCCAAATCTCCCGTGCGAAAACACTTCTGACAGCTCGTGGCGCGCTTGACGTCACGCACCTTGCCCAGGAAACGGTCTTTAAACTGGTTCATGCCCGCCGAGGTAAAAAGGACCGAAGGGTCATTGGCCGGAACAAGAGAGTCGCTCTTGAAGAGCTTGTGCCCCTTGGACACAAAAAAATCGAGATATGCCTGCCGCAGCTGGTGTGTTGTGAGTTGTTTCATCTGATTTCTTCCAAAATCGTTTCAACGACGAGGCCCTGAGGAAAACCCCGCCTGACCAGATAACCAAAAAGCCTGGCCTTGATCTTATCCGTCTCCAGGCTGTGCATCCGTTTCATCTTCTGCCGCACAAGGTCCCGGACGACCTCTTTTTCGTCGTAACCCTGGCAGGTCTTTTCCAGGGCCGCCTCGATCCACTTGTCGTCCACGCCCTTTTTTTTGAGCTCCCTGCGCAGCCGGTTGCGTCCCAGGGGCCTCTTCATGCGGGTCTCCACCCACAAACGCGCGAACGTCTCGTCATCCACCAATCCTGATTCTTTTAGGGACTCAAGGGTCTCGTCGATCACGCCCTTGGCATATTCTTTCTGCGACAGTTTGTCGCGGATCTCCTGTTCGCTTCTGAGGCGGAATTTCAAAAGGCGGAAAGCGCAAGCCCTGGCCTTTCCTTTCTCGTCCTTGTCGGGAAGCATAAAGGGATATCCCTTGCCGTTACTTCTTCGGTGCGGAGGCCTGTGTCTGGGACTCGGCGACTTTTCTGGCATGTTCCTGCCGGATCCGCTTGTCGATGTCGGCCGCCACCTTGGAATTCGCCTTCAAGAACATCCTGGCCGCATCCCTGCCCTGCCCGAGCTTCTCCTCGCCCATCAGGATCCAGGCGCCCGATTTCTGCAGGATATTGAGATTTACGCCTGTATCAATAAGGTCAGACTCCTTGGAAATGCCCTCAGAATGCAGAAAGTCGACCTCCGTCTCTTTAAACGGCGGCGCCACTTTGTTCTTCACGACCCTGACGCGCACACGGCTACCGGTCACTTCATCCCCGGATTTGATATAGCTGATACGCCTCAAGTCAAGCCGGACAGAAGAGTAGAATTTCAGGGCCCGGCCCCCGGTCGTTGTTTCCGGATTGCCGAACATGACGCCGATCTTCTCGCGGATCTGATTGATGAAAATCACGCAGGTCTTAGACTTGGAAATGGTGCCTGTCAGCTTGCGCAGCGCCTGTGACATCAAACGCGCCTGCAATCCCATATGGCTGTCACCCATATCGCCTTCGATCTCGGCCTTCGGCGTGAGCGCCGCGACCGAATCAATGACGATAAGATCCACGGCATTGGAACGCACGAGGGTCTCGGCGATCTCCAGGGCCTGCTCCCCTGTATCTGGCTGGGAAATCAGCATGTCGTCGAGATTGACGCCGATCTTCTTGGCATACGTAGAATCAAAGGCATGTTCCGCATCGATAAAAGCGGCCACCCCGCCCTGCTTCTGGACCTGGGCGATGATGCTCAGGGTGAGCGTTGTCTTTCCCGATGCTTCGGGCCCGAATATCTCGATCACGCGGCCCCGAGGGATCCCGCCTACGCCTAAAGTCAGGTCCAGCGAGATAGAACCTGTCGGGATGACATCCACGTCCGCCTTGACATCTTCTCCCAGCTTCATGATGGACCCTTTTCCGAACTGTTTCTCGATCTGGCTCAAAGCCAGCTCCAGGGCCTTCAGGCGGTTGGAAGACTCCTCTTTCTTCTTCAAATCTTTGTCTTTTCCGGCATCTTTATTGACCATAAAACAGCCTCCTTGGAACATAATTCCGTTGCCGATATCACACAGGGAATGCTTTGTCTGAACGCATTGCGGTTTATGGGAAACACCTTTTCTAACGGGGTTAGATTATACAACCTATCCCATTATAAGTCAATAAGTTTAATGCAAAACCAGGCCGCGAAATCATGCCTTTTTCATTGTTCTGCCGCCCCCTTGAAAAGCCGTCCCGCATATGGTATATTTACACTAGATTTAACACGTTCTTTAAAAACTTAAAGGGCAAACTGAGGGAAACCTCAGGACGTCCCGACGTTCCCATGGACATGGGAAGTCGGGACTCCGACCGCAGCAAAAGCTGCGCGTCGGAGCAAAGCCGCGAACCCCGCTCAAACCGGGGTAGTCGGGCTGCCGTAGTCAAGCGAGGATCCATCTAACGCATCCTCCCTTGATTCTCGTTAAATTCAAGGAGCCCATTTTCTTTGAATGGGCTTTTTTGTTGCCCGCCTGGAACGGCGGCTTCAGGCGTCCGCGCTCCGTTGGAAAACATGTTTTCTGACGGGGATTGCCCTTTAAGTGCCATGGGGGACGCCATGGACGCCAAAAAAATCGGGATCATCCTGTTCGTAACGATGGTCACAACGCCGTGCCTGGCCGGCCAGACAACGATCTCCGGGACTATGAGATGCACCATGCCCGAACACGTGGAACTACAGACGGCACAACCGGCTTCTGGAACTGTCATCGCGCAGCCGCCGTCCGCCGTCGGGACCGGAGGTGGCTACGACGTCTCTACACAGACCCGGCCGATGAAAGCCGAAGACATGGTAACTGAGGAATCTCGGATCACACGGCAAGACGACCAAGGACAAGAGCAAGCCGTCACCATCTATACGGTTTGCGCCAGATAATACGCATACAACCAAAACCCCTCCTACAAAAACCAGGGGTTTCCCCCTCAAATTTATTTGAGGGGTTTTTTTAATGAGGCCGTAACTTACGCGAGCGAGCGAAGCGAACGAGAGTAAGTTAGATGGCCGAATTAACCCCGTTCGCCAGCGAAGGTAATTTCTCGCGCGGAGCGCAGGAAATTACCGAAGCGTCTTTGGCGAATCGGGGTGGAATAGCCACAGCTTATGGATAGATGCTTAAGGGAAACAGGCAGGATCAGCGAACGAATGTGGCCGTGACGTTGCCTTTTTCCTGGTTTTGGGAAGGACTACCGGAAGAAACGGCAGGGGTTTCCTGCAGTTCCAGGGGGACGTTGAAAACAAAGGTCGTGCCTTCGAGGACATTGACCGATTTACGGATGGCGACCTTGGGGATGTATTTAACGGGCACCGATTTCAAGTCGATCGTGATCGTGTGTTCTCCGGGAGAGAACTTGCGGAACATATACGTACCCTGCAGATTGGTGGCCGTTTTTGTCGTCCCGTCGAGAACAAGCACGATACCCTTTAACGTCTCTTCCCCGGCATCGTAGGTGCCGTTCTTGTTCTTATCGTAGAAGACAAGCCCGGATATCTCCATGCGGGTGGCCAAGCCGAAGTCATAGCGCTTGTTCTTGGCATGCACGATATCGACCTTGCGCTCGGCGGAAACGGTCGGATTATATCCTTGAGGGATGGTGGCCAGATCAAGAGACAACATCGCGGTCTTCCCGGACACACCGTTGAGACGATAATAGCCGTCACGATCAGTCACGGCGCTCTGCTTGCCGTTCACGACGACCTTGGCGCCGGGGACGCCCGCCTCCTGCGGCTGCTTGATGCCGTCGCCATTGGTATCATAGAAGACAAAACCGCAAAAACCGCCGACAGATTGCCACCGCAGCCCTGTGTCCCATAACAACCGGACACCCCAGCTCAAATCCACGTCAAAGTGCTTATCAACCCCTGTGCGCTCCGCCCAGACATTGTCAATCCTCAGCTTCACAAAGGCCTCGTTGCCGGCGGACGGCTTGAACTTCAGCTCCGCCTCTCCCTCCAGCCTGTCTTCGCCGCTCAAGAAACTCAGTATCGACTCCGTGTTCTGCTCGTCGCGGTAAAACAATCTCAGGTTCGTGTAAAACGGCGTGTCATAGATCTGGTGGTTATAATTCAGGCCGAATTCCTGCGCCGCAGGGAACGCCGTCTCGTTCGTAAAGGTGTTGCGTAAATAGTTGACCTCCTGGTTATAATAAAAATATACATCGCCCAAAACCCGGAAATTAATACCCCCAAGCAGGCGGTTATTGTTGAAATTCTGCGCTGGCGAGGTGTAATTCTTCGATTTCCTGTTCTGATACAGAAGATATGTGCTCAGGCGACGGATCAAAAAGAACTTTTTCCTGAGCATCAATTCTTTTGTCTCCGTCACGGCAGGAGTGTTGGAACCGATCTGGTCATCCATGATATAACCCGCTTCAAGCTCCGTATGCATATCTAAGACCCAGTTCAGGCGCGTCGTTGAATTGTAATTCGGCCGGCCGGGATTGGCGGGATTATTGAAGACCTTGTCGTGGGACCCGGAAAACGCATTATAGATGGTCACGGAATCCGTCGGCCGGTAATTGATCGACAGCGTCCCATTGGTCGACCCTGTCGTCGGCACGCCGCCCAAAAGCGAGGCAAAATTCTTGGCATTGTCCGTCATGTTCAAAGCGACCCTGAGCTTAGGGATGGTGAAAGACGTTTCGGCTGTATAGGAGTTATGCGTCATATCCGAAACCATGCCCGTCCCGAAATCCCATACGCCCAGATCGTAATGCATTTGCAGGCCGGCCGCATCACTTGTCAGAACGGGTTCATTCCTTTCCGGGCCGTAGGAATGCGCGTAGAAGGTCTTAAAGTTGGCAAACCGCGACACATCGTAGCTGACACCCACCCCTTCGAGCCAGGCCTTTTTTGTCTTGGAAAGGCCCTCGTCAGGCGTCAGAAAACTGAAGTCGCCTTCGGGGACGGCGCCCCAGAATGCCGAATAATTGAGAGATTTCTCAAACATGGGCGCGTCTACCTTAACTCCCCTGAGCTCGCCGCCGGGAAAACCAAAGGCTGAGAATGATGGTCCGTAATCGAACATACGGATATCAATATCTTTAAACTCGTCAAAATGAGCGTCTGTCAGGCCCATCCTGACGTTAGAGACGCGGTATTGGCCCAGGTTGGTGCGGTTCCCTTGAACAGAAGTATCGAACATGCCGTAGGGCGTCTCACCGATCACCGAAGACGTATAGGCCATCGTATGAGAGGTCCTGTGGAGATCTCCAACCCCCCGGCCGGTCAAATATGAATCACCGGATATCGAATACGTGAATTTAAAAGACTCAGGCAGGCTCTCCTCGTACTTCTTCGCTTGGGCGGCCTGGGCCAAGGCCTCTTCAAAACGCCTGGGGCCGATCGTCACCTTATAACTCTTGCGTTCGTTATTGTCTCCCCACAGATGCAGGTAACAATTGCCGATCTCCCGAGGCTGTAACAAGACTTCGTCCTTCGCAGGCTGGCTCGCCTGAAGGATCGCCGGATGCGTCACCAGCAATCTGTTAATGACGACACCTTTCAAAAGGACAGGCTCGTCGACATAAAGAGCGATGTCGGAACCTTCGTAGGTTGCCATGTCCACCAGGGCCACGGTGCCGGAGGCCTCCGTCGCGGCTGTCCGGGTCTGCACTGTTGCAGGCGCCCCTGCGGTTTTCTTTAGAAAAACAGCAGGAACAATTGCGTCTCCTGACGGTGCAGACGCCGCCTCGGCTGAAGATAAGCTTGTCGTCGCCCCGGCGGCTCCCGGGATCTCGACGGCAGGCGCCGCCGAACCCACGCCTGTATTTTCTGGCGCCGGAACCCCCATCTTCCGCTCCATGCCGCTCAGATAAAGATCGACAAGATTTTTCTTGCTCACCTGCGTACAGGCCAGCAGCCCGTGACGAAGCGAAAGCTCTCTTTCCGTCATCTCAATATATTCCTTGGCGACCTGCGATTCGGGATTGGCCAACAAAGCTTTCTTAAATTCTACGAGTGCCTCTGGAAACTGGTCCCTGTCGAAATAAGCCACCCCCTGCTGACAGAAGATATCGCCGATCTGAGGAGAAACAGCGGCACGCGCATCAAAGACACAAACACTCTGCGCTATGCTTATTAAAACGATTAAAAAAGTAAGGAAATTTTTTTTCATGCAGGTATGCTAAGACTTCATGGTGACGCCGGAGGCATTTCCCTGGGCATCGATGGTGAAGGAGGCTTCCTGGACCAGAGAGCCGCCATTCTGGAAATCCAGGGTCATGAGGATGTCATAAGTGCCCGGCTTCAGACTCACAGAAGAGGCGGTTGAACTCAATTCAGCTTTATCGCCGGGAAGGGTGAATGTGTCACCGAAAGACCCACGGACATAGACGAAGCCGCTATTGTCCAGGACATCGAATGTACCGGAGGCTGTGATGTCCGTGTTTCCTGTGTTCACGAAGTCGGCGGACACGATAAAATCGTTAAGCCGCTGGCGGATGTTCAGCGAACGAATCTCGGCTTTTTTGTCAACGGCCCCTTCTGCCTCCGCATAAAATAAAGCGCCGATGCGGTTAAGGACCTTCACGAAGGCTGTTGAACCGTCCTCCTGCTTCTGTTCCATCTCTCCGCCTTCAGTCTCGAAAAACATGACGGAAACGTGTCCGCCTGTTGCGTCCGCAGGAATATTGACCGTATAGTGTATGGTCTGCGATTTGCCGGCGGCCAGCCTGAAATCAGCCGGGTAAAATGTGATCCAGTTGGAACACGACAAAGGCGTCGTGCCCTTGGGCATAAAATCCTTGCTGCCATCCGCCTGGGTATAAACCCAATCCTCGAGATAAACCTTGATAGGGATCTCCTGCTTCCCTGTATTGTCTACCTTGATCTCCCCGGAGGCATAACTCCCTGGTTTTGCGGAAACCCTGACCTTGGGACTGTCAATGCGGATACCTGCAACGGCCAGGGAAACGGCGCCGAAAAATAAAATGATACCACTTATGGCGATCGACCTGATAAATTTCATGAAAACAAAATCCTGCCTTTTCGAGATACGGCCGGATTCCTTCAGGGACACACCCTTCTTCAGGGTGCCGCCCTGAAGGAATCTTCGCCGCATGCGTTCTAACTTAATTCAGGACCAGCGTAAACGTGATCGTTCCCGTATAACTACCTGCTGTCTGATCCGCTCCTATGGCCCGCCAAGACGTATATTCCTGCTTGGTACCCTGGCCAGCAGACCCGTTATAGCCGCTGCTATAATTGAACGGGTAATTCGATCCGGCAGACGGACCGGAAATAGCGATGATCGCCCGGACAAGCCTTGAGCCGCCGCTCGAATCGCTCTGGTAAACAAGCGAATCCGTGTTGCAGGCCGAGGTCGCCGGACCTACCTGTGCCGTTCCCGGCGGAGCACCCTGCGCCACGCCACCCAGCTTATCCGCCCACTGGTAATCCGGGATCAAAAGCACCGATTCCCGGGGAATGGTCGCTCCACCCGGACCCGTCAACTGCGAGCCCGTCTCTGTGATCTTGTACCTGCGGCCTGAACTCGCCGCGATCATGAGCACATAATAGAAGTACTCGCCGTGCATATACAGAAAGTTCCCTTCGGAATCATTCAGTGCGGTCAATCTTCCAAAATCGAATGACGGGGTCGTCTGGATCGTCCCTTCAGTAAAGGGGTCCGAATCGCCGTTCGCCACGTTCATCTGGACAACCTGAGCCAAGCTGAATTCCAAAGCGGAATCCACTGTCACCGACGCTGTACCGCTCGGTCCAACAGCCGTTGTCTGTGCCGTCGCCAAAGGCGCAACATTCAACGCCCAGAACGCACACACAACCATCCACACAATTGAACTTTTCTTCATATTCTTCACCTCCCCTCTCGTTTTATTTTTAAATAAACCCGCCGCATCCTGCGGCTCTAGAGAATCTCCCCTGGAAGACCCCGCATCGTAAGATATCGGAAAAATTTCTTGCCCAGGGCTGCCGGGCACTAAATTTTTCCGATACTCGCGGGGTAACCCAGAAAGGGTAGACCTTCCTCATTCCACATAGAGGAAGGGTCTAATCTTCGCCGCATTCTGCGGCTCGATTAATCTAAAACAACGGAATATCCAATCTGAGAGTTGTAATTCCCTGCCTTGGATTCCGGTTTCATGGTCAGACGGTATTCGACCTTCAGATGGGCGCTTGCCCCCAGCGGCCCCGAAGAAAAAATGGTATTCTCGCCTTCCTTGACAGGAGTAAATTCCTGGATATAGGATTTGGGGACCTCATCGGACTCCACGTCCTTCACCTTCATGACGAAATCTTCAGCGGGGATCTTGTCGCCCTGCGCGCTGACCATCGGCGACGAGACCCTCTGGACGATCGTATAAGGCTTGCCCATGTTTGTCTCGACAAAGATCTCGTTCTCGGAAGTCGCGGGCCCGCTCTTGAAGCTGACATTGCCGAAACGCAGCGCGACCCCTTCGGTATCCTGGGAATAGACGCGGATATCAAAGACCGGCGCGATATTAAACTCGACATCAAGCGCTTTCTTTGCGAGTTCGGGCGACGCGCTGGCCTGGTCTGATTCGACGAAAAGGATCAATCGCCCCCGGTAAAGGCCGGACCTCTCGAGGCGAAAATCGCGGCCCGGTTTGTACGTAATGGTGACCTCATCCGACGCCCCTCTGGGGTCCGACGTATAAACCAACTGCCTTTGACGCGCCTCTTTTAATGTCGCGGGCGCGCTGATCGTTCCCTCGCGGCCTCCATCGAACAACACGGCAACTTTCTCCAGGTCAAGATTGTATCCATCAGCCGAAGAGATATCTCCTTGCTCCAGCGCCTGATAAATGCGATATGAAGCGCCCAGCGGGCCATAAACCTTGATGTGAACCTGCGGCCAGGTGCCTTCCAGTCCCTCTTTGGTCACGCGCAGGTCGTTCGTATCGATCGCGATGCGGTCAGAGCCACTATTGGTCTCGATGTCGACGGTTGCCGATCCTCCCGCAGTCAGCTCCACATAGACCTGCACATTGACGACGACCTGCGACAATACAGCGTCAACAGGAACCAGGATCATGCTCATCCGTCCATAGTAAGAACCCGGGATCTGTCCATTCTTGGGCGCTATGGTGTAAACAAGCTGGAAAGAATCGCTTTCGCCTGTCGTGTTCGACGTATACACGAGGTCCTGGGATGCATCCACCGGCTCTTCCTGGCGATAAATCAGCGTCCCTCGCGTATTGGATCCCTGCAAGGCATACATCTGGAATTGCGACGGGTCCAAAGGCTGGCCCTGGGGTGTTGCCAGCGGCTGGGTCATTTGCTGAAAAACACGGTAGGGCTTGCCGATGTCGGAGTTGACGCGCACCGTCATCTGCCTGGCGAGCTTGAAATCCGTCGGCTGCAGAGTGCCGAACCTTAGATCAAAACCGCCTTCGATCTGGGTTACGGACAGATCAAAAAGCGCCTGGGCCGTAGCCGGAACCAAAGAAATGATGCAGCAGCAACATGCGGCGGAAAGAATGATTCTTGATAATGGACGCATATTCCGTTTCATAGGCAAAGTAATTTAAATCTTTTTAAAACTATTTAGATATATTACCTTAATCACAATTTTTGTCAAGCAAGAGTTGGCGGCTTTTTGGATCCGTCTCGCCCGCACCCCGCCTCGGCTAAAAGATCACCATGGACACCATCGCCTTTAAGCCCGAGAATACGGACCCGCCGGATCTCATTGCGCAACTTGCGCCGCATCGCCGGCTCTTGGACAAAAACCTTCAGGTATTCCCTGCTATGCCCCACCCACTCCCCGGTTTCTTTTTGTTCAAACAAAACATCCACGACAGAGCCCGTGCGTTCCCGGCGCACCTCTTGCGAAAGGCCTTCAGCAATCTGTCTAAGGACTTCTACGCGCTTTTTGACCGTTTCGTGCGTGAGGGGCCGATAGACCGCTGCAGCCACCGTTCCTTTACGCGGGCTAAATGGAAAAATGTGCACTTTCAAAGGCCGGACGCGGCGCAAAAAAGCCAGAGTATTACGGAAACACGCATCACTTTCCGGAGGAAAACCGACGATGATATCGCATGTCACCGTCAAATTCCCCATGTGCTTGCCGGCCAGGTCCACGGCATGAAGATAATCCGCAGCCCTGGAGTGCCTGTTCATCGCGGACAAGACGGTATCGTCTCCACTTTGAAACGGAATATGCAGGTGTGGGCAGAATTTTTGGGAAGACGCCATCGTGTCCAGAAGCTGAGGGGTCACATCTTGGGCTTCTATTGAACTCAGACGTATCCTCTTCAAGCCCTCGATACGGTCTAAACCCTTGAGGAGGCTGACAAGGCTGGGTGTGCCGTGCGTATGCCTGCCGTAAGATCCGATATTCACGCCGGTAAGGACGATCTCTTTGTGCCCGTTTTCGACCAAAGACCTGGCCTGCGCCAGGACTGCCCGTTGAGGCACGCTCCGGGACGGCCCCCTCATCAAAGGCACAACGCAATAACTGCAGCGATGATTGCAGCCGTCCTGGATTTTCAAAAAAGCCCTGGTACGCCCGGCGAACATCTGATGAAGAGGCACAAGGGATTTAGCACCGGAACACGTGGTCTTAAGCCAACCCAGGAATTTCGCATCTTCCTGTCTGCTGAAGATCCTGTCAATGCCTTCCATCTTCTCAAGCTGCGGACGATCATACCCCGCATAGCACCCCGTCACGACAACTTGTCCGGAATGAAGTTCCTTATGACGCAGAGCACGGCGGACGGCATGGCGCGATTTTCCCGCCGCCCTCGCCGTGACGCAACACGTGTGGATGATGCGCACGTCGGCTTTCAAGGTGTCCCGGACTTCCGAAAGCCCCATCGCCAAGAGATCCCGCCGGGCGCTGTCGGCATCGCACTGGTTCACCTTGCAACCAAGGGTTTTGATGCAGAATGTCTTCATGCCCCTTCGCCCTGCATGCCATACAGCCTGAGGAAAGCGGCTACGGCAATGGCCGCCGTATCCACCCTCAAAACCGAATCACCCAGGCAAAGGCCCTTGAATCCAGCCGCAAATGCCGCTCGGATCTCTACAGACGAAAAATCCCCCTCAGGGCCGATACAAACAAGGATGCGGCCTTTGCGGATACCCGCCAAGGCCTGGGGCAAAAAAAGAGTTGCCTCTGAAAGATTCGGCAGGCAGCGTATATCGTAGCCGGCGGCGATGCCAAGGAGCTGATCAAAGGTCATCGGTTCGCAAAGACAAGGCAGGAATAACACGCCGCTCTGTTTGGCCGCCGCCTTGATCACACGCTGGTAGCGGCCCATCTTCTTCTTTGCCTGCGCCGCCGTCACCAGCGTCCTTTCCGTGACGAGCGGAATAATCTCGTCGACGCCCAGCTGCGTCGTTTTATCGACCATATCCTCAAAACGCGCGTTCTTGGGCACGGCGACGGCCAAAGAAAGACGCCATCTCTGATCTTCTCTCTGCCGTCGAGCCATGGGCTTGACCACCTTAAGCCGCGCGCTATGTTTGTCATATCCTTCAAGAACGGCCAGAACCCCCCCTCCTTCGCCGTCGCTCACCAGGACCTCTTCGCCTGGGCGCAGGCGCAGAACACGGGTCAGGTGACGCACGTCATCCTGATCCGTCAAGCGGATCACTGGACCTGCACAATCTTCTCTCGGCACAAAAAACCTGTTCATCAGCGCTCCATCCAAATCATGAAAACACTAAAAGGTTTATCCCAAGAAAAATAAGGATCCCGCAACACAGGATCCTCAAGATCATGAACCAAAACTCAAACCGTCTGGAGAACGCGGCCAGCCAGCCCGCCGCCGCACAGAAAATGATCATCGGGCTGACAACCGTTCCCAGACCGAAGGCTAACATGTATAAAAGCCCTTTAAGCCACGTATCCGAGATCAAAGCGATGTAACCGAGCACGCCCCATAAAGGCAAACAAGGAGACAGGGCGACGATAAGGGAAAAAACGATTGCGGGCCGCACGCCGCCCCCCAAGTGTTTGACGGCCCAGGCAGGGCAGCATCCTTTCATCGGCAGTTTCTGCACCAAGAGAAGCACGCCGAGCAAGATGAGAAAAATGCCAAACCCGATAAAGATCCATTTAAGCCAGGGACCCTCAAAAAAATTCTGAATGACCCATTGGCCCAGGAACCCCACAAGGATGCCGAAGAGGGCATAAACGAGAATACGGGTCAAAGAAAAGATCAGATAGATCTTTAATCCCTGTCCCGGCCCGCTTTGCGTCGCCGAAATATAAGGCACCAAGAGCGGCCCGCAACTCAAAAGACAGGGGCCGTATCCTAAAAACAGCCCTGTTAGAAATAAACTCCAGATGATCCTGATCACCATGATCGTCAGCGTGTGGATTCTTCTTCCGAAAAAATTTCTGCCTGGAAGGTATAGATCTTTGTCCCTGGATCTTTGTAACAATCCGACGGCAGCCCCGCCTTCTGCGAACAGAGCTCGCCCAAGAACGTCTCTAAACCCCAACCGGTCTCCGTTGCCACCTGGGGCAGAAAAACACCCGAAGAATATCCCCGCCGCACAATGACGCCGTCGGTGCCAAGACGGATCTTCTTCCAATCATCGATCAGGCCGGGCTCAGACAGCACGGATATCTCGATCGTGATATCCTTCAATTCTTGCGGGCGCACCGGAGAAAAACGGTAGTCCTGGGACGAAGATGCAACGGCCATGTTCTGCACGCTCCGGTATAACGGATCGTCAGACGAAAACAAACCGATGCAACCGCGCAGATTGCCGCGTTCCCGCAACGTGACGAAACAGCCGCGTTTGAGGTTCAATCCGGCGGTTGACTCGTGAAAAACAGGCAAAGGCTTGCCCGCCGTGTGGGCGGCGATCGTCTCCCGGGCGATCTCCAACAATCTCTTCTTATCTTGTTGAGTCAACATAGACTCTCCTGTGTCATTTTGTGTTATCGAATCGTCTTGGGCCTCCGCAGGCAGACCAGGACGGTTGTGTCGGGGTTCGCTCAGGACAACGCTGAGATACCCCACGACCCTATCCCTGCCTCCCGCCGTATCTCCGGAATTGGCTGCCTTAAGAAGAGAGAACTCATCGGCGCCGATCTGCCTGGCATACTCCATGCCCGCGACAAGCGGGCGGATGCCGCAAACATTCCATCCCGTAGAAGCAACCGCATCCCACAGCCCCCTCGTATCAAAAGCCGCCAGATACGCGGCTGTGCGGGCATCGTAATCCAGGGCCTCTCGATACGTCTTGTAATGAGAAAGGTCTGTGCTGACCACCACCAGCATATTCCTGCCGTTCGACAAACCGGCCAGGAACGAAGCCAACCGGAGACACTCATCATAGTTCATATCGCCGACCAAAACAGGAAGGATCTTAAAACCCGGTTTAAGGACGGATTGGAGAAAGGGAAGCTCGACCTCGATGGAATGTTCCTGCTCAAAATAACCCTGTTCGTCAACAACCAATCCTTTTCCGGACGCCAGAAAGCTCGATGCCGCCGCCGTATCGATATCCAGGAGACCCAGTGGCGTCCGGAAGGTCCCGTGGGAATAGACCGACGCCCCATGGAACGGGAAATAGTGGCTCGGCCCGAGGATCACGACCGTCTCATAGGCTCTCCCTTCGACAGCCTTGAACCCATACGCGGCCACGGGAGCGGAATAGACGTATCCCGCATGAGGCACAATGAGGACGGCAGGCTCGCCATCCACCTTCACATCCTTCGCGTTATCCAGATACCAGCGCACCGCCGAGGCAAGCTCCTGCGCATCCCGCGGATAGAATGCGCCGGCCACGTTCGGTTCCTTAATGCCGGCTGCTTCGCAAGGACTGGAAAATAAAGCACAAAAAATGAAACACGGGAAAAAGAAAATATAAAAAACTTTTTTCATTTAATCTGCCCCTGCCTCTCGACTGCCGGTTTCTCATCGGCGTTCCCCTTATCTTTCCACACGCCTTCGATTTTGTTGCCGCAGAAAGCGCAACGGCCGCCGGCAATATGAATGGCTGTGATCACATAACCCGACCTGTCGATCACCTTGGCTTTGCATTTCGGACAGAACGTATCTTCCCCTTCCGCGCCGCCCACATTGCCGATATAGACATATTGCAGGCCTTCCTCCTGGGCGATCTGCCTGGCTTTCTCAAGCGTCGAGACAGGCGTTGGAGACAAATGAACCAGCTTATACATAGGCCAGAAGCGGGACAAGTGAAGAGGCGTCCCAGGCCCCAGGTTTTCCTTGATCCACCTGCAAAGCTTCCTTGTTTCTTCGGGATCGTCATTAATCCCGGGAATGATCAGATGCGTGATCTCAAGCCATACGCCTTCGCTTTTAAGGATCTTGAGCGTGCGCAGGACATCCTCCAGGTTCCCCAGAGTCATCTCCGAGTAAAAACGGTCGTTGAACCCCTTAAGGTCGATGTTCGCCGCATCAAGATAAGGACAAAGCTGGCGTAACGGCTCTTCATTGATGTATCCGGCCGAATGCATGACATTCTTGATCCCGGCGGCATGGGCCAGACGCGCGATATCATACATATATTCATAATAGATCGTCGGCTCCGTATAGGTATAAGCGATCACGGGCGCGCCGCTGGCTTTGACTTTCTGTATGACCTCCTCGGGAGTCAAAGAAACCGCAGCCACATCTTCAACGGCGGCCTGGGATATCTGCCAATTCTGGCAAAACTTGCACTTAAGATTGCAGCCGACCGTGGCCAGGGAAAAGGCTTCCGACCCTGGCAAAAAATGGAAGAGCGGTTTCTTCTCGATAGGATCTATATGCAACGAACAAGGCTTTCCATAAACGAGGCTGTAAAGACGGCCGCCCCGGTTCTCCCTGACGCCGCAAAACCCCCTGCTGCCTTCCGAAATGGTACAACGGCGGGGGCACAGCACGCATTGGACAAAGCCGTTTTCGAGCCGGTGATAAAAAGACGCCTCGTGAAGATCCCCATTGGACGACCCCAGGGCGAGAGCTGAAAAAACAGCCGTGCACGAAAAACACAGAATAACGAAAAGAGTATGGAGGCGGGGTTTCATGATGTAACCATGCTTCAGCTGACACTTTGGCGGTGGCGTCCCGACGTTCCGCCGACGGCGGAAGCAGGAACATCCCTGCCTGCTTGGCCAAAGGCCACGCAGGCGAAAATTTTCTTTTGCCAGAACAACATCAAGGTAGTGGCGCCGGAACAAGCTGCCTCACTTGTCGCTCGGCGACGCTTGTTCCGACATCCACAAAAATTTTCTTCTGCCAGAAAATTTTTGTGGAGCAGAGGAGATTTTCCGCCTCTCAATTTTGTGGCGGGCGGGATCCCGTCATCATTTATTCCAAGAGACGGGAGAACTCCTCCACCGAATCCCATCTTAAAAATCAGTGGAGCAGATGGGATTCGAACCCACGACCCCCACGTTGCGAACGTGATGCTCTCCCAACTGAGCTACTGCCCCAAATCACTGTAACTTGAATTATCAGAGTAACTTATATTAAGGCCGTTTTTAGCGTCTTTCTCAAAAAGTGCCTTGGTGTCTATCTTGGTGTCTATCATTTTGCCCAAAACGTCCACTGCCCGCTTCTTGTGATCCGGTGAAAGATGGCTGTATCTAAGCGTCATTTTTATGTCCTTATGCCCCAAAAGCTCCCTTACGGTGTTGAGGTCTACCCCTGACATGACGAGCTGGCTGGCGAAGGTGTGCCGCAGATCGTGGAAGCGAAAATTGATTATACCC
>Ga0172375_10006964_pt1 | contig 15648 bp, 13 predicted proteins | sample LakKiv1m_FD_114537 | JGI IMG/M metagenome (GOLD analysis project Ga0172375, IMG submission 114537) | Freshwater microbial communities from Kabuno Bay, South-Kivu, Congo - kab_092012_11.1m | ecosystem: Environmental > Aquatic > Freshwater > Lake | place: Democratic Republic of the Congo...
GATACGGTTACTTATAAAGATAGTAACTATAATGGAGACGAAAAAGTGTGAACACATACAATCAATAAGAATAACGCCATAGGTTTCTTTGACCCAACGAAAGCAGCTGTGCAGACACAACAAAAACAGCAGTGATGACAAACATATAATTCATTATCTGAGTCTGATAAGACCTATGTTGATGCTCTAGCTTCATATACAGCAGATCTCCCATCTAAAATGAATAAAAACTATTCTAAATATATCTCTGCAGCTAAAGAGATCGACCCAGACCGAGATCAGAATAAGTACTCTGCTAGAAAGAAGTTTTTAGCGGATTGGGCTTGAGGAAATACATCACAAAACATAACATCAATCAATACTACTGTATGACACTTATCTACACTATTGTCAGCGACAGAATGATTGGGTAATGATAAATTACAGGTAAGAAACCAATTTATGAACTGGGCAAAAGACCAAATATGAGACCCAGCTATAACTGACTTTGAAACAGCAGCAGATGCGGTATGATCTGAGCTTGCAAAAGTATTCAAGTGATGAACTGCTAGTCCTACAGAGCAGGAAATTGAGGAATGGTCTAGTATATTTACAAAGACAAAATCAGAGGAACAATTAAAGGCAGCAATAAAGCAAGCAGCAAAATTATTATCTAGTAGAATGAAAGCATTGACAGAGACATATAGGAGAAATATAGGTAAATATCCTGAGGAGAGCATATTATATCCAGAAACAGTAGAAACATTGAATGCCGTGTGAATTGATCCAAATTCGTTTATTGGATGACAAGGGCAATCTACTAATTGAACGACCAATAATGTTTGAAATACTTTTTCATCATATAAATCAAGATAACCTATGATAGATTTATGATTTCTTAATGAACAAGACCTAAAGGCAAAGAAATGATTGCCTGTTTCTCCTAGTCAGATAAGAAGTAATATAAACCAAACAGTAAACACAGCAAAAAAGGAGATAGCCAATCCAATGATGAGTACAGTAAACTGACCACAGGCAGGCTATATAAGCAAAGGATTGCCAACTAAGGCAACATTACCAAGCCCAATAGGTTCATCAATTGTCTGAGTAAACGCACCAACGATAGGAAGCCAGTTTTGAGCCCCTAAATGAGCAGAGCAGACACAATTTACAAACTTTGCTCCAGAAGTGCAGCAGAATATCAGACAAGAAATGACTACGCCAGAGGTAAAACAACCGAGTATAGACTATAAAAATGTTGTTTGAGAACTTTGAGCAACTATTCTTGCTAATCCCGAAGCTAATGTAGAGGAAACAAAGGCAAAATTCCCTGAGTTTAAGGATATAGATACACAAGTATTTGGGGAATTGGGGGCGACTATACAAGCCAATCCTAATATAAGCATAGATGAAGTGATGCAAAAGTTCCCAGAGCTGAGCAAACAACAAGCAATACAATGAACTACAACTATTAAGGGGACTGCCGCCGCACAAAGTCCACTAAATATGTGAAAGGCGGAGTGGCTTAACCCAGTAGGTAGAATAATGGAGATAGTTGATGATGTGGCACAAAAGATACCCACAGTAACGGGAAATAAACTAGAGAAAAAGTGGTTGGATAGGATAAATGAAATAACTCCTGGAGAAAGAGCTGAATTTGAAGATAAATTTAAGAAAAGTAAGTTCATACAATGATTATATGGTGATGTAGATACCTATATATGAGAAGCAAAAAAGACATTACTAGATCAAATTATGGGTGTTTGAGACAAATGACCAAATGTGGCAAAAATGATAGCAAATATTCCTGCTAGTGCAGTTAAAACAGTAACAGCGATAGGAAGGGCTATAACAAACCCAGTAGATACTTTGGCTTGATTATGAAAGATTATCTTTACGAAAGAATGAAGGCAACTAATAGTTGATAGATATGGTAGTTTTGACAATTTTGCAGAAACGCTAAGTAATGATCCAGTTTGAGTCGCTAGTGATGTGTTGGCTGTGGTTGAATGATGAGCGGGTATAGCGAAAACAGGAGCGAAAATAGCATGAGCTTCTGAATTAGCGACAAAAATAGGTGGTTTCCAGAAAACAGTGTGATCCGTCAGTGATTTGTGACTTAGAGAAGCTATCCCAGCGGGTATGTCTAAACTTAAACAAGTTACTCAAGTAGCAGATAACGCTTCTCCATTGGCTAAATTACCTAGTAAAGTGGTTTCCTACGCAGAAAAGGTACAAAGTCCTCTAAAAACAGTAGTTGAGTGAGTAAAAAAATGATTGCCATCTGCAGAATGAACAGTGCAAAGACTAAATAGGATGTCGGCAGGAAATCAGGCTAATTTTGTCAAACAACAATGAAAGACAGTATGAGAGTGGTTAAATGATAATATATGACCTAAGACACCTACCGAAACAGTTGCTACATTAGGAGAAAGGGTAAAAAGTAATCTAAATAGTGTAGATAGTGCGGTCGAGAAGATAACTTGACCACAGAAATTTGAGGCAGTAGACTATACCACTAAAGACTGAGATGTTGTAAGGTATCCATGAGATGCGGTCGCCGATATGTTAGATGATGCAGTTTGATATTCTCAAAGGACAAAAGATGGTAGATCGACTATGCTAGAAGATATACAAAGAAAATATAATGAGTGAAAAGCTACAATGACCGATATAAACAAAGTACATAGATATTACCAAAAGAATACAAGAATGTGATATTTTAAGGATTTAACTGCTTGAGAAAAGACAGCGGCTAGTACGAATATAGATAGTGCAGTAAGAGAATGGAAAATTAAGGTAGGAGAAGATAATGGATTTACTAATTTCAGAGAGATAAACAAAGATACCCAAGCTAGTATGGCTATAATCAAAGGATTAGAGAAGTGGACTCAGGGTAGATTAGGCAATGATGCAGTAACACTTACTGATTGGATTATAGCAGCACCAGCACTTATAGAGCCTTCTATGTTGGCTTGATTGGTGGCTAAGAAGGTATTCCAGAGTAATTGGTTTGCTAAAAATACGGCAAAACTATTGAATAGATTAAATTGACATACAGTAAATGCAGAGAAAGCTGCGGATTTAGCAACTATAAGCAAGATACAGACAGAGAAACAGATGAAGGCGTTTCTATTCAATGCTATGTTAGAAGATATGCAAAAAACAAAAGCATTACCTAGCCCAGAAACAGTAACTCCTAGTAAGATGTGAACAAAGGAACAACCGATAGTAGCTAAATGAACTATTGGTAAAGATCCGTTGGTGTGATTAACCAATAAAAGATCTTCTGTGTGATACCAAAACGCTCCAGAAAAATGAGATATAACTAGATTATGAGTAGTTACAGATACGAGACATAATTGAGGTGCTTATCCCAAATATGAGGTACAGGTATGATGAGATAAATGGATTCCAGCAAACCAAATAGAATGATGAATATATCAAAACAAATGATTACAAAAACAATCAAAAGAAGTTTTACCTCGAGAGGAAGAAATAGTAAATACGAAAAAAATAGACGCCAGTTGAATGTGAGATAGAACATCTACATATATGAAAGATTGAATGGAGATACTTGGTATAAAATCTTTAGATGAGTTACCTCAGAATTTACAAGAAGAGTTTATTCAAACCGTAAAACAATGAGCTAGAGGCAATATGGAGAAGTTGGCAGATAGAATAGATGATCTAATAAAGAAAGTAGACGAATATAAATCTTTATCTTCTAAAGAACCAGATGTTACAAGCAATCCTAGTAGTAATAGCAATCTTAGTAATTCTAAGACTAAGTGAATATCTCAAGTAACTTCTAAATGACTCCAAATGAACGAGTCAATCCCACAGATGAAAGTGACTGTAAAAGCTCCTGAGGTAAAACCAATAGAGTGATGACTAAAGCCACTCCCGATGAGGGAGTCAGTCCCTCAGACGAAGGCGACAGTAAGAGCTCCTGAAGATATAACTGTTTTTCATTGAACAGATGCTGATTTCAAAAACTTTGAGAATAGATTTCTATGAAGTGCAAATTGAACAGCACCTATAAACAAAATGTGATTCTCATTTAGTTCTTCAAAAGATGTTGCGAATTCTTTTGGTAAAAATTTAATAGAGGCTAAAGTAGATATAAAGAAACCATATATTATAGACGCAAAAGGTAAAGATTACTCAGAATTCAAAGATATATTAAACGATAAATTAGATAATGTTGATAAAACAAAATATGATTGAGTAATAATAAAAAACTATAAAGATGCAGGGAAATATAGTAAAGACTATATATTAAGTGATCATTATATACCATTCAAAGAAAGTCAAATAAAAGTAAACAAGACTAAATGAATACCTATGAAAGCTCCTGAGGTAAAAAAATGATGACTAAAGCCAAAGACAATGAATGAGGGGATAGCTCAACCAAAAGCAATGGTAAAAGCTCCAGAAGAGCCATTGATGGCTGAAGCTAGGAAGTACAAGAGTGCTGAGGAGTTTATAAAGAATCAACCAGTAGTTTATCATTGAAGTTCTACACCACTTAAACAATTCAATAATAAGCAATGAACATTTTTTACAGATGATTATATGAATGCTGAATGATATGGCAATGGAGAAAATGTTTATGAATGAGTATTAAATCTTAAAAATCCACTTGTCATTGATGCAAAATGAAAATTATACAATGACTTAAAAACACCATTCGGAACAAGCACAGAAGAAATAGTGGGTAAGGTAGATAATAAAAAATATGATGGAGTAATATTTAAGAATATAAAAGATAATCGGATTGATGATGCTGATATACAAGAACCAGCAACAATATATTATGCTTTCAAACCAAAAGACTCTTTTCTAAATGAATCTCAACTCAAGCAAATCCGAGAGGAAGCAAACAAGAGTAAATGACTAAAACCTAAGCAATAATTTTAATTTTTAACCAATATCTAATGCCTAAAGCAGTAGAGAACAAGCTCAAGAAAGAAGCCAAGAAGAAATGACTCTCTCCAAAAAGAGCTAATGCTTATGTCTATGGGACAATGAACAAGCTATGACTTTATCCTAAAAAATAGATGAACGAGGAGATACTAAAAAGAGTAACTTTATTAGCGAAAGCAAAGACAAGTCCCGAGTTACAGGCAGTAGAGATAGAAAGCTGTCGTAGGGATATACTTTACTGGTTCAAGAATTATGCTTATACAGATAGGAATAGTAATCTCTATTCAGATGATATGCCTAATGTACTTCCGTTTATCCCTTATCCATTCCAAGAGGAATGTATTACAGAGGTATGGAAAAGTATAGTAGAATGAGAGCCAGTATTCATAGAGAAGTCTAGGCAAATGGGTATTTCTTGGTTGATTATGGGGATATTTGTTTATGGGCTTATATTCCACGACCACAAGTATCTAGTATTATCACAGAAACAGGATGATGTAGATAAGTTATGAGATATGAAATCATTGTTTGAGAAAGCGAGATTTATGATAAATAATCTCCCTCAATGGATGTTGCCTAAAGGGTTCAGTAAGAACGACAATATGTCGTATATGAGAATAAATAGACCAGATAGTACAGGATCAATAACAGGTGAGTCAGCAAACCCTAATGCTTCAAGATGAGGTACATATAACGCTATACTTCCTGATGAGTTTGCTTTCCAGAGTAACGCTTCGCTGATAAACAAAGCTATGATAAGTGCTAGTCCTTGTAGGATATACACTTCTACACCTAACGGGAAATGAAACGAGCATTACAGAATGAAACTAATGACAGAACGGAAGAAAGATAAATACTGAGAAGATATACAACCAGCGATAAAATGATTGAGATATCATCGGTCAGACCATCCACTATATGATAAAGAACGATACAGAAAGAAGACGGCGAGTATGGATAAGGAAACGATAGCACAAGAGCTAGAGATTGATTATGATACAGCAGTAATGGGAAGAGTATATAGCGAGTTTCCAACAGAGTCGTCTAATGTTAAATATGATGAAAGTAAGCCATTATATATAGCGATAGATAATAGTCATTGATGAACAGACCCAAATGCGGTAGTAGTAGTACAACCTGATGGAGTATATCGGAACTTCATAGACTATATAGAGTTCAATTCCACTCCTGAGGATATAGCTTATTACTTATCGTGTCAGCCAAGACTGGTTATGAATGATAACTTATTGAGCTTCCAAGAGAGATATAAACAATACAATCGGAGAAAAGCTATATTCATAAGTGATCCATACGATACAAAACAAGCAATGGGGAATAGTACGATACTAGATGATTATAGAAAAGTAGGGATAAATCTGATGTTGCCAGAGGAAAGAAACAAACAAGAGCAGATACTCAAGACTAGAACGAACCTATACAGGATAAGATATAACGAGAATTGTAAAGACTTCGCTAGTGCGATACTCAATGCTAGATACCCAGAGAGAAAAGAGGACAGTAATAGTACCAAACCGTTTGTATTACCAGTACATAATCGAACGAGTCATGCGAGGACAGCACTGGAATATTTTGTTACTTATATGTTAGAGAACCCGTTATATGATACTTGACCGCAAATATTGGTAGATGATAGACCGAAAAAGAACCCTTACACCTGACAACTTATGTATAGAAATGTCGTTTGAGTTGCAAATAAATAAAAATAGTTATACTCTTTTTAATACTTTACTCGATAAAGCACGATGTTAGACCCAGAATTGTTTGATTTGCCTAAGGAATACGAACCATATCAGCCCTCAGAAGAAGAACAGAAGAGGGTAAATTTTGTGAAAAATAGGATAGCACAGATGCAACAATGAAGAGTTGCGGTAGATAGAGATTGGAATATCTATCAGACCATGATAGATGCTATCTGGACACCATATCCTGATGAGAGGTCTAGTTCAACAGTACCGTTGGCTTCGTCTATGATTGAGTTATTTGTAGCAGAAGCAACAAAGATTAAAACAGAGTTTACTTTCAGAGCAGAAACAAGCAAGAATGGTGCTAATGCTAAAGCACTTGAATATGCTTGGAAATATCTATGGAGAAAGAATAATTGGAATAGAGTATTGGCTGAGGCAGAATATATAGTAGCAGGGTTCGGTAATGTAGCACTCTATACAGGATACGAAAGTTATTCAAAGATACAGAGTGATGCGATAGTTGATCCTGAGACAGGAGATATTAGTTGGGAAGAGAAAACTATCGAAAAAGACGGAATTATATTAGAACTATGTGATATAAGACAGTTCTATATGGATAATCAAGCAATCAAAGGGATAGATGATGCTAGTGATTGTGCTTATAGACAATGGATGAGTTATGAGAAGTTTAAGAACCTAGAAAGTAACCCATTATATAAGAACATAGATAAAGTTAAGCCAAGAAGTTATAGTAATGATTGGAAAACATTTATCACTATTGAGGAAGCTATCAAAAGTGGTGATTATGTAGAAAGACGATTATACTGGAATGTAGAGAAAGATTGTTATATCGAACTAGCAAACGGGGTAGAGATTAGAGAGCATCCAATGATGAATACTATTGATTGAGAGAAAGCACTACCGTTTGTATGGAGAGGATTAGGTAAGAAAAATTACTCAGTATATAATAGATGACTATGTGAGTCGTTGTTGATGTTCAATAACGAGATAAACACATTGAGGGAGATGCTTATGGATTGAATAAGAAGAAGTAATTCACAAGTATTAGCTATTGGTAATGGACTAAAATTCAATGGTAGAGGGTTCAGTTATGATAATCAGATACTCACTTTTGATGGTAAACTAGATAACAGCACATTCCAGCAAATCAATGGAACTCCACCAAATCAAGCTATATTCAGTTATATGGAGTCATTATACAAAGATATATCTATATTTATCGGTATAGACATCCAGAATGTAATGTGAGAGCCAGATCTAACAGCTTACCAGACTGAGGTAAAGAGAGAAAGCTCACAAAAGAGGATGAATGTATGGTTACAGAATAGAGATTACGCTTATGAGAGATTGGCTAATTTATTGAAGGATTTGATTCAGACTCGGTTTCCTAAGAAAGGTGCTGATTGATTATATCCACAATTAGAAGCTAAAGATGAGGAATTGAAACAAGCAGAATGAGATAAGCCAGCAAGATTTAGAAGAAAGAAAGGGAATAATATGTTTGAGGTTACTCCTGAGTTATTAAGGGAATGAAAGACCTATATTGATTGCTTTACTAATGTATCAGCTCCAACGATAGGTGCAGTAGATAGAGAACAGAAGAAAGCATTCTTACAAGACTTATGAGTAATAGGACAGAATATAGCATTAGCGAAACAAGCCGGATTAGATGTAGAGAGTGTTATGCCTATCAAAGATACAATAAGAGATTTGGCGGCAGATTATGGATTACAGGTAAACGAAGCAGGAACAGACCAAGAAGAGGCAAAGAAAGCTAAGTTAGACCTATTCAACCAGTTAAGAGGAATGATGCAGTGATGATGAATGCCTATGGGGCAATGAACTCCAGAGGGTTGATTACCACAGATTAGACCAGCTACTCCAGCACAACCAGCTTTATCTCTTAAAAATGCACAATGAACAGCGACACAACTACCGAAAGCTCCGTTATTATAGTAAACAAGGATGAATTTGAGTTCTTGAAATGATATGAATATCTTACTCCTGATGACATAGTAGAGCTTATAGAGCATAGAGCATTATTGGAAAAGTATTTAAGAATAAGACTTAGACAGGTATCAATAGACTTAGCACTGTTGAAATACATAGGAAAAGAAAAGCAGGCGTATGATTACATGGAGATATTATCAGAAGCTATAAAGTGAATAGATAAACAAATCCAAGAATACAAAAATTATACAGCATCATTAGAGAAAGAAGCGGGTAATTAACAGCAACTTAATGATATATCTTGTGGAGTATGCTTTGTATACTCCCATAGATAGGTTATTGACCTATATTTTATTTTTTCACAGATCAACCCAATGGGAGACGAAGAAGAAATTCTTAAAGACCCTCTTGAAGAACTTGATCTGGAAGAAGAGACAATACAGACCCCTGAACCCGAAAAGGACAAGGACAACTCTGAACCAGATAAGAAAACCCAAGAGGGAACCGAAGAACCTGAAAAGGTTAAACCTGAGGTAACAGCTAAAGAGAAGAGACACGCTGAGCAATTAGCAGGCTCTAAACAGGAAGCTGACAGATTGAGGGGCTTACTTATCGATGCTGAAGTAGCAAAAGCTAAGATTGACGGCACGAACTTGTTAGAACTAGCAGGGAAAGACCCAAAATTAGCAGACGAAGTGGCAAAGAAGTTCTGATACAGCAACTTCAATGATGCCAAGAAAGTAATTGTTTGAGATGAGGCGATGACTGACAAAGTGCAGACGAAACCGACAGAAGAACAGTTTGAAGAATGGTATCAACAAAGGAAAGCTAAGGAAGAACACGAACTAGCGGTAGATGATGCAAAAGCTATCATTGACAAGCTACCTGAAGATGTTCAGGAAGAAGCTATCGAGACCTTCAACGAGTTAGTTGGAGATAAGATGCTTACTAGGGAGAAAGCCAAGAAGTTTGCAGAAATGGTAACTCTTTCATTGCAAAAAGAGCAACCTAAAAAGATTGATGAGACCAAAGCACTTAAGAAATTGAGTTCGACTGGTATCAACAACACTAAAAAGATCAACAAAGAGGACAAGCAATTAGTAATCTTTGATGGTCAGGAAATTCTTTTAGATTCTAACCAATTATCGTAATGACAGTCATAGGTAAACCACACCCATTTTCTAAGGAAGGTAGGGCGTTAAGAGCTGCACAGGCAGAACAAACAACCGAGCAAACAGATACAGTCAAAACTGTAGAAACAGAAACAAAACAAGACCCTTCATTGAAAGCTATCTTAGCTAGATTGGAGACTTTAGAGCAGGAGAATTTGAAACTCAAAGAAAATGATCCTGTATCCATAGCACTTAAGAAAAGGGAGATTTATAAATGACCTAGACACTATTCGTTTAGTCTTTGGGGAGGAGTACCAGTATTGAGTTGGGAGTCAGTAAAGATGGACAAGACAAGAGATTTAATGTTTCAAAACCAGTATTGAGTTTGGGAGAGCAATCACGCATTAAAGCTAAAGCTAGCTGATTGAACCGAAGCAGAGGTAGAGGTTAATCTATTTAATAGAGAAAAACAGAAATCTAACAAAATGCCTTGCAAAGTCACTACTGACGAAAACGGGAACGAAACTTATACTTTCAATTCCCCATACTGAGAAGTAACTATTTTATCTTCTAAATTCTTGAACTAATGGCTAAAACTTCATTATATCTAGGACAGAAAGAAATCAAAGGTGTAAAGAAAGGGGTAGTAACCTTTATGGATGGGACACAAGAAACCTATACAGAAAAACAACTATCTTATATTATCACGAAAGAACCTAAAGACCCTACACAGATGAGAAATCTTATGTTAGATAATGTCATCCCTGAGGTTATGAAGATTCTTGAGGAACACAATATAAGAAAATGAGATATTGCTGCATTTCAACAATGAATAACAGATACATTCAACTATGCTTTCTTAGAGGCAGTTGGAAAAGCGTTTTGAACTTATAAGGAAAATACGCATCCAAGTTACTTTCAAGAGGACATAAGAATATCTGACATTAAGAGAGTGGCAAAGTAAAACACATTTTATTTATTAAATTATTTTAATTATGAGTAAATCAGTAACGGCTATCAACACGCCTAATGATACAAGGTATTTCTACCCTGCTGATGATAATTGGGAACATATGATGTTGCCATTTAAGGCTTCAACAGCTATCGCTGAAGGAGCTGCAGTAGCAGCTGAAATATCTAGTAACGATGTTACAGGATACGCTACTCTTATGGGAGTAGAGAACGCAACTGGATCAGACTTCTTGGGTATTATGTCAGAACCTATCGTAGCAACTGATGCAGACTATGCAACAGCTGGAAAACTTAAGGGAGTACGAGTACCTAAAACACCATATGCTAAAGCCTACTTCTATGTAGGTGCAGGAACATTTACAGCAGTAGATGTATTTAGAACAGTCGAATTACACTCTGACTACAAATCTCTTGCAGTAGATACTAAGGGTAAAGGAGCAAGAATTATGGCTTACATTTCTTCTACTCAAGGTATTTGCAGATTCTCATTACCTGAAACAGAAACAGCATAATCAATAAACATTTTATATTTTAATTTTAATTAACAATGGCAAATTTTAGTTCATATTCAATGCCCCAGTTTACAGATTTGATAAATAGATCATTTTTGTACGCTAAAAAAGCGTTGCCTGCTGTTATGAGAAGTGCATCATTTGTTATCAAAGATACGCTCCCACACGGTACAGGTAATGTAAGAAGATATGCTCAAGCTGTAGATGCTACGCAATACGCTGGTATCAGAGCAGAAGGTGGAGTAAGTAGACAAGCTCAAATCCAATATGGATATGAGAAAGACTTAACTACATACACTATCTCACAAGAAAGAAGTATCACAAAACTTATGAGAGATGCTGGTAAAAACCCTGAGATGAAAAAGGCTATTACTGACCTTTCAGAAGTATGTCCAAACACTATCGAATTAGACTTGTCTCACAGATTCACTTTCGCTACTGATACTTCTTATACAAGAACAGCTGGTGGAACATCACAGACAGTAGATTTGACAGTAGGAGACGGATTAGCTCTTCTTTCAGCAGTTCACACACTAACTGGTTCTGCTACAACTTACAGCAACATTATTACTGGTAATCCACAATTCTCAAAAGGAGCTTTGGAGAACGCAGAAAAATTGTTTGTTGAAGAGACTTACGACAATCTCGGAGTAAAGATGGCTATGAGAGCAGACACTATCCTTACTACAGATGATCCTAATACAATCAACCAAGTAAGAGAACTAATGCATGCTACAGCTAATGTAGATACTTCTAACGCAGGAACATTCAATGTATATAAATCAGCATACAAACACGTTATTGCACCAAGAATTGCAACAGACGCTAATGGTGCTCCTGATACAACCAAGAAAAAATATCGGTTCTTGATTGCTTCAAAGAATTCTTCAATGTACTTTACTGTTCTTAACGAGCCTTACCTAAAGACTCCTACGGATGGAAACAACGGTGAAGAGTTCAGCTCAGAAAACTGGAATTATATGGCAGCTGCTGACTACGGTATTGTTATCGTATCTCCAGAACGAATTAAGGGTTCTACCTGATTGGGTGCATAATCTAATACAAATATAGTTTTTAGTCTTTACTTATAAAGATTGGGTTGGAGGTGGTCTTTATTTATTAAATTATTAGAAAATGGCTTTAAATCAAAACGCTTGATACTGAGCTGCACTTTTGCATAGTTTGTATAGTCAAGTAGGTGTTATTGGTAATGTTCATATTGTTATGAACTCTAGTGATACAGACGAGAAAAACTATCAACATATGCAAGATTTATTCTCAGTAGATACAGATGGTTATGTAAGATTTTATACATCATTAAGTGATGCTTACGATGCTTGTGAATCAAACAATAACGATGTTATCCTTCTTGATGGAAACTCTACACATACAGTTACAGAAATGCTTACTGTTTCTAAAAACAGAGTACATTTCTTTGGGCTTGATGGTGGTGGAAGACTTTGTCAACAAGGAGCAAAAGTTTCGATGTGAGTTACTGGTGTAGCAACTGATCTAGCACCTGTAATGGTTACTTGAGTAAGAAATTCGTTTAGAAACATTAAGTTTATCAATGCTTCTACAACAAATCAATCACTTTATTGATTTATTGATAACTGAGAAGGCACTCTCATAGAGAACTGTCATTTTGTTAAAACAGCAGGTTTGGATGATGCTAACTGGGCAAACTTCTGGATGGCTGGTGATTCGTTGACTATGAGAAATTGTACTCTTGGACAATCAAACATAGGAAGTGCAGTCGCACATTTCTGAATCCTTATTGATGCTAAAAGTTGAGGTGGTGCTGATAATGTAAAAGAGAATTATCTCGAGAATATTCATATCAATATGAGTGTTTATACGGCAGCAGCAGCAACAGCTTGTTTCATCAAAGTAGCAGATAATGCTGCAATGAATTTCAATAATACTATCGTAAATCTTAACGCAGTAAATTTTGTTGCACCTTCAGTAGGTACAATAATGACTGACGCTGTTCTTTGAGCAGCTTCTACTACTGCTTGATACTTACATCTTATTAGACCTACATTCTCTGGATGTACTGGCGTAGGATGAGGTTCAGGATACGGTATCTATATTGCTAATTCAACAGCACCAGATGCTAATGGTGGATTGAGTACAGAATTAACTGACTAATCTTATATAGTATGGACAGGACAAATATTTACTTGTCCATACGATTATATGGTTAGAAACCATTTTATTTCTTTATACTTATATAATGAGAAACACAGCACAGTATGCTTTAGACCAACTTACTACTGATAGTGGGGCAGGTTCTTATACACAGATGGTATTTTGTGAAGATTACAAAAACCTTAAATTAGAATTTTTGAAAGCATGATCTAGTTGTACAATGACAGTAAAGGTATATCAATCAGATTCAGAAGATAGACCAGATCTATGAGCAGCAGCTTCAGCTACAAACAAGTACACTACAATCCAAGTAGTAGATTGAAAGACTGGAACAGCAGTAAACGGAGATACTGGTATAGCTATCACAACTGATGGTATAGATGTTTATAGTGTTAATGTAGATTGAGCAAGATGGATAGGGTTAGTATGTACAGCATTTACTAAGGGGACACTAGATGTAGTTGCTACAATGTACACAGATTAGTTTTATTTTTTACGAACTAACTAATGGCTAGAGTAAAAGTTGATAATTTATGATTATCAAAACCGCAAGAAGATTTGAAGCAAGTAAATGAAGCTATCAATAGAGATAGATTGATTTTGGAGTGAGTACAAAAAAACATAGACGATGCAAAAAAAGAGGAAGATGTCTTGCTTAATAAGATTGAATTATTGAAGTCTACAATTTCTGATAAAGATAATATTATCAAAAAGAAAGATATAGAGTATAACTGACTTATAGATGTGTTGCGTAACAAGAAGAATACATTAGAGAATGAAGTAATGTATTTAGAAAACAATATATTATTATTAAAACAGAACATAGAGTCTATTAGTAAAGATCAATCACAAAAAATAAGCAAACTAGAAAAAGATTTCAACAATAAAAAAGAGGAATTGGAATCAAATATATCTAAGTTAGAGAATAAAAAGATTGGTATTGAATCAGAGATAGTAGAGTTATGAACACAAAAAGATAATCTAGCGTTTACTAATATCAAACTAGAATGAAAAAACAAAGAATTGGGATATAGTATAGAAAGCAAAAAAGAGATAGAATGAAACCTAAATAATCTCAAAAAAGATTATGATTGACTAAAAGAGACAATAAATAACTTAAAATCTGAAACAAACTCTAAAAATAAAGAGATAAAAGATATAGAAAAAGATATAGTAAAGAAAAGCAAAGAAAAGGAGGTTATTATTAAAGAAATAGAAGAACTAGAATCAACTAAACAGGAATATGTAAGACAGAGATTACAGATAACTAAAGACAAAGAAGATTTGGACTCAAGAGAAAATTACATCAGAGCTAGATATGAGGAAGCAGGTTTATCTTATTAAAAACTAAATATGACAGAATTAACATCTAGTGTAATAATCCAAGATGACGATAGTGAATTAAATGTTAGTGTTGTAGAGATAGATTGAGATCCGACACTTAATTGAGTAGTAGTATGTAATCCTGACTGAACAGAGATTTAATTCTAACAAACTTAAAAACTATGGCAAGATCAACTTCAGTAAGAATCCAAGACCAAATATCTAGAAGGAAAGCAAGTGTTGTCCCTTTACTTACTGATCCAACAAAAAATGGTTTGGTAGTTTGCCGTGCTGATGGGACTCCTATAGGTAGAGGTGTCGAATATGATACAGTTTTTTATGTATCTAAACAATGAGATGATGATAACGATGGTAAAACAGAACAGACAGCATTTCTAACTATTAGTAAGGCTCTAGAGAGTTGTGCATCTGGTGATTTAGTTTATGTTTTAGATGGAGAGTCTTATAGTGAAAATATAATCATATCTACAAATGTAACTGTAGATATGAGAGACGCTGAATTAGTTGGACAAGTAGTTTTAGCTACTAACGCAAAAATTTTTGTGTTGAAACATCACCCATCTGCTAATGACGAAATAATGGTTAGTTGTATCGGTACGAGTGGCTCTCTCTATACTTGTTTTGCTGGGCAAACTTCATCTGGTTATACTGGAATAATTCACTTCAAGCCAAGTGCTGTTGGCGGATTTGTCGTCGCAAACGCTAAAAAGATTACGGTAGGAGATGAAAATACTTTAGTATATTCAACAGCGGGTTCTTCTGGGGTAAATGTTGCAACTGATGGAGATAAATTCTCTTGCGATAAAGAGATGAATTATGGAACACCTGCCGATTTAGTATACGGTGATTCAGGTTATTGCCAATGGTATACTGATGAGGTTGGCTATCCGATAACTATTACTTATGATATAGGCACAGGTACGACAGTTTCTTCTTATAAGATGAGAGCCACCTCAAGCGGAACTCGTATGC
>Ga0172375_10006965_pt1 | contig 15648 bp, 11 predicted proteins | sample LakKiv1m_FD_114537 | JGI IMG/M metagenome (GOLD analysis project Ga0172375, IMG submission 114537) | Freshwater microbial communities from Kabuno Bay, South-Kivu, Congo - kab_092012_11.1m | ecosystem: Environmental > Aquatic > Freshwater > Lake | place: Democratic Republic of the Congo...
ACGTGCGGGCCCGCTTGTGGCGCTACGTCTGCGACCTCGACCTGGTCACGACCGTCGAGTCGTGGACCGCGCCGGTCGACGACCCGCTGAGATGGCGCCTCGCCGACGCCAGGCAGATGAGCCGGTCGTGCATCGAAGACTGGCTATGGGTGCGTATCGTCGACGTACCCGCGGCGCTCTCGACGCGCACGTATGCCACCGAAGGCAGTGTCGTGATCGAGGTCGTCGACCCCGTGCGCCCGGATGTGGCGGGGTGCTACGCGCTCGACGGCGGGCCCGATGGATCGACCTGTGCACGCACTCGCCATGCGCCCGACATCGTTCTCGAAGTGCCGGACCTCGGCGCTGCGTATCTGGGGGGAGTCGCTCTTAGCACGCTCGCGCGCGCAGGGCTGGTAGAGGAGAGGACCGCGGGCGCGCTGGCGCGCGCAGACGCGATGTTCGCGTCGCTTCCGCGTCCCTACTGCGGCACCTGGTTCTAGGGAGCTACAGGGTCGGAACAGCCGTGAGCGCTCAGGGCTCGAGGTCGATGCGCGCGAGCCAGAGGCCCGGAGCTTCGATCTCGGCCGCGGTAGGGACCATCACCTCGCCGTCCCAGAGGCGATTCAGCCCTTCGATGCCGACCCTCTGCACGACACCGCGACAGAACTCGACACCCAGCTCGTATTGATCGCGGCCGAGCTCCAGGCCGAGTAACCGGTCGACGAACACCTCTGCCCGGCCTCGGTCGACTTGGTGACGCCGTAGCGCTTCGTCGATCCGTGACAGTGACGGCACAAGGTCGTCCCCCACGGCGTCGAGGAGGACGTCCGCGTAGCCCTCGAGGACGGCGGCGAAGCGTCGCAGATCACGGAGGACCGGGTCCTGCTCGGGGGTCTGCATCGCGTCGAGCAGCGCAGCTGGGTCGAGCGCTACTTGGGCCGTTGGGCCCCACGACTCCGGGTCGGAGATGTCGATGTCGGCGAGGTGCGCTTCGAGAACGGCGGGGTCGAAGCGGTATGCCGATACGTAGCTGCTCGAGAGGCGGAGAAGCCGTTCGCGAACCCACGGCACCGATCGCTGTGCGGCGTGCACGGATTCGCGAAGCGCGAGAGCGAACTGCAGGTCGTCGGCAGGTAGCGACCACGACTCGGCGAACGCGTCGATGTTGGAGAGCACGAAGGTGAGCTGTGGTTCTCCGGTCAGCGGCAGCGGGAGGTCGTAGAGGGCGTGGCTGCCCTGTGCGAGGAAGCCGATCATCGTTCCGGCTTGAACGCCGATCATTACCGGGCCGAAGAAGGTCATCAAGCCGGCGAACGGGTCCGTTGCAGGTTCGTCGTGCGGAGCCGGCGGATCCGATCCAGCGAGGGCGCCGGCGAGGGCCTCGATCACGGTGTGGAGACCACCGATCGCCGCTGCCGCCCAGGTGCCCCGGTTCACGATGTTCACCGGGACGGCCAGCACATCGGTGAGTCCGGTGGCCGAAGCGGCGTGGGTCTGAGCAGCGCGCACGAGTCCGTCGAACCGGGCCTTGGATTCCGGGTCGGGGTCCGGATCCGCCGCGGGCTCGCCGCTGTCGGGGTCGACGCCGCAAGTCCAGGCGGCCACCTGCTCGGCGACCTCCCAGTTCACCGGCCCTGTGGACTGGAGCATCCGGAACACCTGTGACAGGTCGAACCCACCTTGCGGGAGAGGCCATCCGGGGCCGAAGGGGCCATCCATTTGAGGATCTTCGCTCACCGATCCAGTCTATGGACCATGAGCGCAAACACAATCGCGGTTACAGGGGCCTCCGGGTTGCTCGGACAGCGCCTGCTCCCACTCCTCGAAGCCTCGCCCGAGGTCGGGCGGATCGTCGGTCTCGATGTGCGTGAACCGGCGCGGCGAACGAGCAAGCTGGAGTTCTACTCGGCCGATGTCGCGGTCACCGATCTTGCTCCGTTGCTCGCCGGGGTCGACGCCGTCGTCCACCTGGCGGCGGTGACCGGATGCATCTCCGACGAGGACCTGATGGAGCACGTCAACGTCGGTGGCACGCGCCGGCTCTTGGAGGCGGCGTCGGCAACGGGGGTGCGCAAGATCGTGCGCGCTTCCAGCGCTTCAGTGTACGGAGCGTGGCCCAACAACCCGGTCCCGCTGAGCGAGGATGCGCCCCTCAGGCCGAACCCGGGGTTTGCTCCGGCTATCCAAGACGCGGAGAACGAACGACTGTTGGCCGAGTGGCACGTAGATCATCCGGGGCGTGTAGTAACGACACTGCGGATCGCGCCGGTGGTCGGCCCGGGCGCCCATACGATCTTCGCCGCCGCAGCCACGGGGAGGCCACCGGTTGTCGTGCGCGGAGCGATTCCCCCCGTTCAAGTGGTTCACGTAGACGACGCGGCCGCAGCACTCGCTCTCGCGGTCGCGCGCGATCTCGACGGTCCGTACAACGTCGCAGCCGACTCGTGGCTCGCCCACGAAGACGCCACGGGGCTCGTGGCGCGGCGGCTCGTACCGCCGTTGCCTTACGAAGTGGCCGAACGAGTCCTTGCCGGGCTGTGGGCGGGTGGTCTGGGTGACGCGCCGCCGTCGGTGCTGCCGTACTTGGTGCACCCGTGGGTCGTCGCGAACGATCAGCTGAGGGCTGCAGGGTGGGTGCCCCGCCACACGAACGAAGAGGCGATCCTGCTGGGTAGCGGGGCGGCCGACAGCCATGGTGCACTGCCATGGGTCGCGGCCGTGGCGGCATTGCTGCTCGGTGCTGCCGGTGCGACATGGTGGGCGGCCCGCCGCCGCCGCCTCTAACCACCTGTTTGGACGCCGGCGGTCGCCATAGCGACCGCCGGCGTCCAAACAGGGTTCAAGGGAGGTGGCGGGCTCGCCAGGTGTCCCAGTCGGGGGTGAAGTAGCGGAGGCGAACCTTCTTGTACTCCTTCACAGACCAGAGCAGCGTGTAGTCGGAGATGCCCGTCTCGGCGCTGATCGCAGCGATGGTCGTCTCGCAGTCGCGCGCGGAGCGCCCGTGCACCATCGTGAAGACGTTGTACGGCCAGTCGGGGTAGGTGGGTCGCCGGTAGCAGTGGCTCACAGCCGCGTACGAAGCCATGAGGTGGCCGATCTTGTCGATGCGGTTTTCGGGGACTGCCCAGACGCCCATCGCGTTTGCCTTGAAGCCCGCGCTGCGATGGTCCATGACGGCGGCGAAGCGGCGCATGAGCTTGCGCTCCTCGAACGCGCGCAGGCCCGCGAGAACCTCGGAACCTGACATGCCGACCGGAGCGCCCTCCGCGGCGAAGGGCTCCTCGACGAGCGGGAGGTCTTGCTGGGTGACCCTGATCGTCGCGATCTCGCGCTCCGTGAGAACCGGCGGTACGTCGCTCTTCGGCGCGTGGCGCCGGTCAGGCCTCGCCTCGGTCTTCGCGTCGGGCGCGCTACTGCCGGTCATGTCGAGCTTCACCGCGATCTTGAAGAGCTTCAGCGTCGGGAGTGTGCGCGTCGCGAGCGAGCCCGACGCGTGATGCAGCGCGTCCACGTGGGTATCCAAGGAATCACCCGGAGGAACGGCGAGTGTGTACCAGAGGTTGAACTCATGGTTGCGCTTGTAGTTGTGGCTCACACCGGGGTGCTCGCCGATGATGGCGGCCGCCTCGTCCACGCGTTCCGGAGCGATCTTCGACGCGATCAGCGACGAGCCGTAGCCGAGGGCGCGGGTGTCGTAGATGGCCGATAGCTGCCTGAGCACGCCGGCCGCCTTGGAGCGGCGCAGGCGATCGCGTATCTCGGGTTCCGAGACGCCGAGACGTGCGGCGAGGGCGGCGAACGGGCGCTCCGCGAGTGGGAAGTCCCACTGGACGGCGTTGAGAATCTCGCGGTCGAGGTCGTCGAGGTCGAGCGTCGGGTCGTTCTCAGCGCTCATGCATCTCTCGCTCGTGTCGGTCTCGGGGCGGGCCCGTCGTGCGGGGCCCTCCATGGTCGCGCAGCGCGTGGGCAACTTCGGGGTCGGAACCATGGCAGGCCCGTCCGGGGGCTCCCTTCGGGGCGGCACCTACACTGGGGCCATGCCGCTGCGCCCACCCCCTGGGGATTCTCGCGACTGGACGGCGCTCACCACCGATCCGCTCCCCGTAGAGACCCTCGTCGATTGGGCGACGACGCCGGCGTGCGGTGCGGTGGTCACCTTCCTGGGGGTGGTTCGCGATCACGCAGAGGGACGTCGAGGCATTCGTTCGATGACCTACGAGGCCTACGAGGGGGAGGTGGAGCGTGCGCTGCGGGAGGTTGTCGAAGAAGCGCGCCGTCGCACTCCTGCCATCGAGCGGGTCGCCCTCGTGCACCGCACGGGAGACATGGCCCTGTCCGAGGCTTCGGTCGTAGTGGTCGTCGCCTCCGCCCACCGAGACGCGGCATTCGACGCCGCCCGGTTCTGCATCGACACCCTCAAGGAGACCGTGCCCATCTGGAAGCAGGAGCACTGGGAGGGTGGCACCGGTTGGGCCGTTGATGATCATCCGATTCGGCGCGTGTCCTCGACAGAAGGGTGAGGGGGAGCAGTGGCGTTCTTGGTATTTGCGGTGCTTGCCAGCGCCGCCGGTATAGCGGTTGTGCTGATCCACAACAGGCGACCGAAGACTATGCAGTCGAGCATCGGGGATTTCGAGCGCGGGCTGCGGGCTCTGGCACCGGTATCGGAGACCACTCCCGAGCCGACCTCCGGTGCCGCTGTGGGAGATGGCGAAGCCGGCGACGATGACGGCATGATCCGCCCCGAGATTCGCTTCGAGACAGAAGCCGATGTCGCCGACGTCGGCCGGCGAGAACTGGGGGGAGGGCGCACTGGCTAGGGACCTCGCAATCGACCTGGGTACCGCCAACACCCTCGTCTACGCGCGCGGGCAGGGGATAATCCTCGACGAGCCGACCGTGATCGCCCTCAACAGTCGTACGCAGGCCGTCCTTGCCATGGGGCAGGAGGCATGGCAGATGATCGGCCGCACCCCCGGCTACATCGTCGCGGTCCGGCCGCTGCGCGGCGGTGCCATCACCGACTTCGAGATCACTCAGCGCATGATCCGGCTGCTCTTCCAGCGAGCGGGCGTCAGCCGCATCTACCGGTCCCGCGTACTGATCTGTGTGCCGTCGGCGATCACGCACGTCGAGCAGCGTGCCGTCCTCGAAGCGGCGCGCCGCGCCGGCGCAGCACAGACCTTCTTGATCGAGCAGCCGATGGCCGCGGCGATCGGGGCGTCACTCCCGATCCATGAGCCGATCGGCAACATGGTTGTAGACGTAGGCGGTGGGACCACCGAAGTAGCGGTGATATCGCTGGGAGGGGTCGTCGCCCTCGAGGCAGTTCGGGTCGGATCGTTCGACATCGACGCGGCGATACAGGCATATGTAAGGCGCGAGTACGGAATAGCGATCGGTGAGCGCACCGCCGAGGAGATCAAGCTGGCGATCGGGTCTGCGTATCCCGTGGAAGACGAGTGGAAGGCCGAGGTGCGCGGTCGTGATCTCATGAGTGGCCTACCTAAGGTCGTCGTGCTCGTACCCGAGGAGGTTCGCGGTGCGATCGAGGAGCAGGTGAGCGCGATCTGCGACGCGGTGATCGCCTGTCTCGGTCGCACCCCCCCGGAGCTCGCTCAGGATCTGATCTCGAACGGCGTGCATCTCGTGGGTGGCGGAGGCATGTTGCTCGGGCTCGACGAGCGCATTGCTCAGGAGACGGGCCTGCCGGTGCATCTGGTCGACACCCCCTTGGAGTGCGTGGTGCTCGGCGCCGGGCGCTGCTTGGAGAGCTTCGACAGCCTGAAGGAGATGTTCATGGCGCGCTCCGACCATCGGGAGCGCTAGTCGACACTCAGGCGAGCAGGTCTTCGGCTGCCTGTCGCACCTGCCAATCGGGGTCGTCGAGGGCGTGACGGATTGCCGCTTCGACTTCCGGCCCGGAGAACGGTGCCAGCGCGAGTACGGCCCGTCGCCTAATGGCAGGCCGGTCGGCACAGGCGGCGAGCACAGCCGCGAGGCCGCTTGGGTCACCGAGCGCGCCGAGTGCGGCGACGGCACTCTCGCGCACGAGCGGGTCGTCGTGGCCCCGGGCGGTTGCAGCGAGGGCGGCGACGGCCTCGGGTGGCGCCGGAGCGGTCTCTCCGAGGGCCCAGGCGGCCGCCTCTGCAACCAGCCGGTCGGTGTCACCCAGGAGCGCGCCGAGGAGGTCTCCGGTGATCGAGCTGTCCACAGATGGTGCGACCTCGGCCGCTCGTCGGCGCACCGAAGCGTCCGCGTCGCGCGATGCGTGTCTCCAAGGTGCCGCGACCATGCCGCGCTCGGCCGACCGGGCCAGCGCACCGAGCGCCGCTGCGCGGACCCTGGGGTCGGGGTCGGTCGAGACCATGCCCGCCAGCGTTGCTGCATCGGATTTCGAGATCGATCCGAGTGCGCCGGTTGCCGCTGCCGCCGCTGCGCGCGTTACCGGGTCGGCGGCGTCGAGCGCGCCGTCGGACTCGCTGTCTGCGCGTCGGGGCGTGTCATTCATCTCCGCGATGTTCGCACACGTGAGCGGACCGACAACGGTCGACCGCGCGACGTCTCGCGCCCGGCGCGTAATCCGTGGCGCTCGACCCCTGGGGTGCGGCCGAGTGCCGCCTCGCTCGGGGCCGCGCGTCCCGGCCGGGTGGTGCGGCGTGGCAGGCTATCGGGCGATGAGCGATCTCACTTGCGTCGGTCGCCCGAGCCCACCAAGGGTGTTTCCGGTGCGGTGGGAAGGGCTCTGAGTTGACCGACGAAGGGTCGAGAGATCGGGTTCCACCGCACTACGCGAGTGAGCCCGATGACGTAGCACCGGCGGAGTGCCGGCGTGCGCGATGGCCGTGGTACGCGTCGTCGTCCGCCTTGCTGATCGTCGTCGTTGCCGCCGTCGGATGGTTCGTGCGCCTGCCCTATTACACGATCTCGCCGGGTTCCTCGCTCGACGTCAACGAGCGCGTCAAGGTGTCGGGCGCCCCGAGCTACGAGCCAGAGGGCGAGGTGCGGCTCCTGTTCGTAAGGCAGAGGGCGAGGGTGAACGTGTGGAGGTGGCTCTCTGCCGCACTCGATCCCGACGTGGACCTGTACAAGGAGCGCGGGTTCACCGGCGGGCAGTCGCCCGAGCAAGTGCGTGACCAAGGGATCGCCGACATGCGCGTCGCGCAGTTCGCGGCCCGCTCGGTCGCGCTGCAGGCCGTGGGGTATGAGCTCGGGCCGGTGCGCGAGGGTGCGCGGGTGCTCTATGTCTTCAGCGGCATGCCTGCAAGCGATGTCCTGTCCGAGGGTGACCTGATCCTCGCCGTAGACGGCAGGGCAGTCAGGAATTCGCAGGGGCTCGGCAAGGCAATCGGGCGCCACACGGCCGGCGAGTCGGTGAAGGTCACGTTCCTGCGTCACGGCACGAGGAGGACCGAGTCGATCAAGACGCAGGCGGCGTTCGACGACGGCCGACCGATAATCGGCGTTCAAGCCGTACCGCCGTATGACTTCCCGGTCGACATCGAGATCGACACGGATCGGATCGGTGGGCCGTCGGCAGGCCTGGCGATGACGCTCTCGATCGTCGACGAGCTGACGCCGGGTGAGCTGACAGGTGGTGAAGTCGTCGCGGTGACAGGAACCATCGACCTCGCCGGGCGAGTCGGTCCGATCGGAGGGATGTCCCAGAAGGTCGGATCGGCACGTGGCGCGGGCGCGGCGCTCTTCCTGGTACCGGCGTGCCCGCACGGCGCGGCCCACGCGGAGTGCGAGCGCGATCTCGACCGGGCCCGCAGCCGTGCCGGTGACATGGCAGTAGAGGAGGTGGCGACGATCGAAGATGCGCTCGAGGTCCTCGAAGCTGCCGGCGGTGCTCCCGTGCAGACCGAGGCCTGACCACCGGCAGACTGTCCGCCATCTGTGGGGTCTCCAGTCTCTACGATGGCGCCGGGAGTGCGGTGCGAGCCGCCGGGGCGGTGCAACCCATTCGGCGCGCTCATACAGAGGGGTCCGTAGATGAATGAAGGTGAGCGGCACCAGCTGAAGATCTCCAGTACCCCGCGTCTCAGCCCCGAGGAGGTAGCGGGGAGAGCATTCTCGTCGACGTTCCGCGGCATCTCCGAGAGCGAGGTGCGCGCTTTCCTGCGGAGGGTCGCCGAGGAGCTCACTGCGACGAGAGAGCGGGAGCGCGAGCTCACAGAGGCCGTTGATGCGCTAGAGGATCGGCTTCGAACCCCGCCGCCGCTCGACGAACAGCGGATGCTCGACGTTCTCGGCGAGGAGACCACACGCCTCATTCGCTCTGCCAAGGAAGCGGCAGCCGATATCCGCGCCAAGGCGGAGGAGCGCGCCGCGGCTGCCTTGGCCGAGTCGCAGGAAGCCGCTCGGCTGATGCGTAAGGAAGCCGAGGAGATTCTCGGCGTACGCGCCCGCGAAGCCGACGTGGTAAAGGACGACCTGCTGCGTGCTGCGAATGAGATGGCAGAGGGGGTGCGCGCCGACGTCGAGAGGTTCTCCGAGTCGCAGCGGCTGCGGGTCGAGAGCGAGTCGAAGGACGCCATCGAAGCCGCCCGCGCGAAGGGGCGCGAGATGCTCGAGGAGGCGAAGTCGCTGCGGGAGCGCGTGCTCATCGATCTGGGAAGGCGCAGGGCACTGCTACAGGGTCAGATCGAAGAGCTGCGCTCGGGGCGCGATCAGCTTCTCGACGCCTACAGGGTGGTGAAGCGCACCTTCCTGGAGGCGACAGAAGCGCTCGCAACGGTCGAGGCGCGTGCCGTGGCCGATCGTGCTCCTCGCCTGCCCGTCAGGCCACAGGTCAGCGCCCTGGTCGAATCTGCCACGCCGTCGGACGCCGCCGTCGCAGGTGGCGCTGCCGATGGAGCAGATCCTGCCGAGCAGGTAGCTGGAGAGGATGCTTCGGGGCGTGCGACGGATTCCCCGAGCGAGGAGAAGACGGCACGCACGATGGCCGACGTCGATTCTCTCTTCGCGCGGCTGCGCGAGGAACAGTCGGGCGGTGGAGGCGACGGGGCGACGGCAGACGAAGCGACATGCGCAGGCGAGGCGTCGAACCAGGCGGCGTTCCGGCCGGAGATCGCGCCGGGTAGTGGCGCAGCGCCGGCTCCCGAGATGCGGTCGGCCGGTGGTGAAGGCGTTCCGGACGACCGGGTCGTGGCAGGTCCCCCTGCGCAGATCGCTGCTCGCGACGTCGTCTTGGTGCCGCTGGTCAAGGCGCTCGCCAAGCTTGCGAAGCGCGCCGCTCGGGACGAGCAGAACGAGATGCTCGATGCCGTGAGACGCCAGAAGGGTCGCGCCACATCGGGGGCGATCCTGGCCGGTGCCGACGATCAGCTCGCCGTGTGGTCACGCGTGATCGGGCCGGGACTCGCCGAGGCCTACGCGGCGGGGTTCGCCCTCGTAGCGGGGAGCGGCGCGGCTCGCGAGCCAGACCCCGCTGCTCTGGCCGGCTTGGTCGGGATCGTTGTGGCTCCGCTGCGGGAGCGATTGGCCGCTGCAATCGACGAGATGGGAAGCGGAGAGGTGGAGACGGACGGACTCGTCGCGGAGAGGATCGGCGCCCGGTACCGCGAGTGGAAGACGCAGGCCCTTGAAGGTCTGCTGGGCAACGCACTCGCCGCGGCGCATGCACTAGGTGCGTATGACGCAGCCCCTGAGGGCGCCCTCCTCCACTGGGTTGCGGACGAAGAGGGCCACTGTCCCGACTGCGACGACAACGCGCTCGAACCGACAGCGAAAGGTGCCGAGTTCCCGACTGGGCAGTCCCACCCACCGGCACACCCCGGTTGCCGTTGCGTCGCGCTGCCTGCAGTCGAAGGCGGCTCTCCGAGAGCTGTCGCCTAGGTCGGCACGTGGCCGGGGCCTACGATGGTCTCGATGCGCGTCCCGACTACGAATCTTCCCAGGCGGCCTGCGGGTCTGCGCTTGTGGCTGATCGTCGCAGCTGCCGTGCTTGTGCTGCTGCTCACGAGCTTGCGCGGTTTCGCTCTCCTCTACACCGACTATCTGTGGTTCGACGAAGTCGGGTTCGGTGACACTTGGCGAAGCCTCCTGGCGGCGAAGGCGGCGCCTGCGATCGTCTTCAGCGCGGTCTTCTTCGTGGCGGCGCTCGCGAGTCTCGTGATCGCCGACCGGCTTGCCCCGCAACGCCGTCCGATGGGACCTGAGGATGAGATCGTCGAGCAGTACCGCGCATACATCGCGCCGTACTCCGGCAGATTGCGATTCGGGGTTGCAGCGTTCTTCGCGTTCGTGTTCGGTGCACCCGTGTCGGCCCAGTGGCGCGAGTGGATCCTCTTCCGCAACGCGGTCAGCTTCGGCGTTGACGACCCGCAATTCCATCGCGACATCGGCTTCTACGTATTTCGTCTCCCGTTCCTCGAGTTCGTCGCAGGATGGGCTTTCGCTGCGCTCTTCGGCATCTTGCTGCTCACTGCCGTGTTCCACTATGTGAACGGCGGCATCAGGCTGCGCACCCCGTTCCAGCTGGTGACGCCTCAGGTGAAGGCGCATCTCTCTGTGGTGCTCGCCCTGATGGCGTTCACGAAGACCGCCCAGTACTGGCTCGCCCGGTTCGATCTGAGCTTCTCCAAGCGCGGTGTGGTTCACGGAGCGAGCTTCACCGACGTCAAGGCTCAGCTACCCGCGTTGAACTTCCTGATGGTGATCTCCGTTGCGGCGGCGCTCTTGTTCATCGGCAACATCTTCAGGCGTGGATGGGTGCTGCCCGTCATCGCAGTCGGCTTGTGGGGGTTCGTCTCGCTGGTCGTGGGAACCGTCTACCCGGCCTTCATGCAGAGGGTTCAGGTCGAGCCGAACGAGCTTGCCAAGGAGCAGAAGTACATCGAGCGCAACATCGAATCCACCCGAGCCGCATGGGGTATCGCCGACAACAAGGTGAAGGTCGAGTCGCTCGCGTATGCAGAAGACCTCGCACCCTCCGGACTGGAGGCATACAGAGGGACTCTCGACAACGTGAGGCTCTGGGATCCTCCGCGGTTGGAGGAGTCGTACCAGAATCTCCAGGCACTGAAGGCGTTCTTCCAGTTCGAGGATCTCGACGTAGACCGCTACGCCCTGGGCGGCGAGAACGTGCCGACGCTCATCGGCGTGCGTGAGCTGAACGACTCGGGGCTGCCGAGCCCGTCATGGGTGAACCGCCACCTTGTCTACACGCACGGCTACGGGGCAGTGATCACGGCGGCGAGTGCGGTGTCGGCAGGGAACGCACCCGACTTCCTGACTTCCGACATCCCCCCTTCCGGCGACATCCCGATCGAGCGCCCGGAGGCCTACTTCGGTGAACGCCTCGGGGGTTTCGCCGTGGTCGGAGCCAAGCCCGACGAGTACCAGCCGGTGAACGACAAGGGTCAGCCCGGCGACGGAACCACGCGCTACGAGGGAACCGGCGGCGTGAGGATCTCCAGCTTCCTGCGCAAGGCGGCTCTCGCTCTGCGGTTCGGCTCCTGGGACTTGATGGTCTCGGGTCAGCTGACCGGTGAGTCGCGCGCGCTGTATGTGCGCGACGTGAGGGACCGTGTCGCCAAGGCGGCGCCGTTCTTGCGCTTCGACTCCGACCCGTACCCGGTGGTCGACGATGGCCGGATCGTATGGGTCGTAGACGGCTACACCACCTCCTCGCAGTACCCCTACTCCCAGCGACGGAATCCGCAAGACCTCCCGGCGGGCAGTGGTCTCGACATCGAGATGAACTACGTGCGCAACTCGGTCAAGGCGGTGGTCGACGCCTATGACGGATCCATCCGGCTCTACGTGGTCGATGAAGAAGATCCGATCTTGCGCGCGTACCGCAAGGCGTTCCCGGAGCTCTTCACAGGTGCTGCCGAGATCCCGGACGGTTTGCGGGAGCACTTCCGGTATCCGGAAGACCTGTTCCGGGCGCAGACGGAGCTGTACGAGAAGTATCACGTCACAGACGCGACGGACTTCTACAAGGGCAGCGCTCAGTGGTCGATCTCGCCGCGCCCCGGCGAGAACGCCGCGGTCGGCGCCGACTCGTCGGTCACCACTGCGGTTGCCGGTTCGACAGGATCTACGTCGAGCCGTGATGAGCTCATCACCCCGTTGTACGTCACGATGAAGCTTCCCGGCGAGGAAGCACCGGAGTTCGTCATCACACGCTCCTTCGTCCCCTACTCACGCGACCACTCGAAGGACAACCAGCTAGCGGGCTTCTTGGTCGCGCGCTCCGACCCCGGAGAGAACTATGGGCAGCTCATCGACTACAGGACCGGGGAGAGCAGCGACGTTCCCTCGCCGCTGAAGGCCGCGAACCAGGTCGACGCGACCGAGGCGATAGCGCGGGAGTTCACGCTCCTCGATGCGGCTGGATCGGCGGTCATTCGGGGAAACGTCCAGCTCCTGCCGGTGGGCGACTCGATCATCTACATGCGGCCGATCTACGTGAAGGGTGGAAGCGGCCAGGGCGCCTACCCGCGGGTCAAGTTCGTCGCGGCAACCTACGGTGAGCGCTCGGTGCTCGCCGGGAGCGTCGACGATGCTCTGAAGATGCTCTTCGGTGAAGGGACAGGCGGGACCGGCACGGGCGGGACAGGCGGGACGGGCGACAAGACGGTCGCCGACCTGCTCGCCGGGGCCGAGGACGAGTTCGCCGCGGCCGACGAATCGCTGCGCTCGGGAGAGTGGGCCGCGTACGGCGAGCACATCGCCGAGGCCGAGCGCCTCGTCGCCAGGGCGCAGCGCCTGCTCTCGGACGCCGGTGCGACTGGTGCCGCCACGACCACGACGACGGCCCCTGCGGGCTAATGGTCCCCGCGGCGCCGGCCCGTGTGCTCGGGGCCGGTCCGCGCTCGTCCGGGTGCGTTGCACGGGCGCCCCGGGGATTGTTACTATCTGCGTAGTGATAATCCCCAGGCCCGGGCGCCGCTCCGAGCGGACCCGGTGGTGGGAGCGAACAGGAGCCGTCCATGGCCGCAGCCGACGTCGACATCGGTAAGTACAAGCTCGGCTGGCACGACGCGGAGCACTACGTCTACAAGCCCAAGAAGGGCCTCAACGAGGACATCGTTCGCGAGATCTCCTGGCACAAGTCGGAACCCGAGTGGATGACGAAGTTCCGTCTCAGCTCGCTGCAGCGCTTCGAGCGCAAACCGATGCTCGATTGGTTCGCGCGCAACATGCCGACCATCGACTTCGACGACATCTACTACTACATCAAGCCGACCGAGGAGATGGTCTCCGACTGGGACATGCTCCCCGAGGAGATGAAGACGACGTACGAGCGCCTCGGCATACCCGAGGCGGAGCGCAAGTATCTCGCCGGGGTCACGAGCCAGTACGAGTCGGAGGTCGTGTACCACAAGAACCGTGATGACCTGGAGAGGCTCGGTGTGCTCTTCACGAGCATGGACCAGGCGCTGGTTGATTATCCCGAGATCGTGCGGAAGTACCTCGGTACCGTGATTCCGCCGGGCGACAACAAGTTCGCCGCCCTCAACTCGGCGGTCTGGTCGGGCGGTTCATTCATCTACGTGCCGCCGGGCGTCGAGGTCGACATGCCGCTGCAGGCCTACTTCCGCATCAACGCGGAGAATGCCGGACAGTTCGAGCGTACGTTGATCATCGCCGACGAAGGCTCCTCGGTTCACTACATCGAGGGTTGCTCGGCGCCGGTCTACTCGTCGGACTCGCTTCATTCGGCGGTGGTCGAGCTGGTGGCCAAGCCCGGATCGCGTATCCGCTACTCCACGATCCAGAACTGGTCGTCGAACGTCTACAACCTCGTCACCAAGCGCGCACGCGCCGAAACCGAGGCGACCGTGGAGTGGATCGATGGCAATCTCGGGTCGAAGCTGACGATGAAGTACCCCGCCGTCGTCATGGTCGGCCCGAAGGCACATGGTGAGGTGCTCTCCGTGGCGTATGCAGGCTCAGGCCAGCATCAAGACGCCGGGGCGAAGATGACCCATGCCGCGTCGGAGACGACGTCGATCATCGAGTCGAAGTCGATTAGCAAAGACGGTGGCCGCACCACGTATCGCGGCCTCGTGAAAGTAGCTCCCGACGCGCACGGGGTGAAGAGCCACGTCCGTTGTGACGCGCTCATCCTCGACCCGGAGAGCCGCTCCGACACCTATCCGTACATGGAGATCGACGCCCGCGACGCAACTGTGGGGCACGAGGCCACGGTCTCCAAGGTCGGAGAGGATCAGGTCTTCTACCTGATGAGTCGTGGCCTCACGGAGAAGCAGGCGACAGCGATGATCGTCAACGGCTTCATCGAGCCAATCACCAAGACGCTTCCGATGGAGTACGCGGTGGAGCTCTCGCGGCTGATCGAGATGAACATGGAGGGTGCGGTCGGCTGACGCCGCACCGGCAGACGATGACCAGGACCACAGCGTTCACGGCCGATGCTTCCCGCGTGTTGCCGGGCCCCCCATGGCTCGAGAAGCGCCGCCTCGATGCATTGGATCGACTCGACGAAGCTGCATGGCCTACCCCGGCCGAGGAGATCTGGCGCTACAGCCGCATCGCCGAGTTCGACCTCTCCCGTTACCGGCCGGTGCCACCGGAGGAGATAGGTGCGCCGGGCGACGAGAGAGCGCCGGGAGGGGGTCCTTGGGCTGCGGAGGCGGGCAAGCACGCCGGGATGGTGGTGGTGCGCGATGGCCGCGTCGTTCATCACGAGCTCGATCCGGCACTCGAGTCGAAGGGTGTTCACCTCTGCGATTTCGCCACGTGCGGAGCGAGCGGCTTCGCGCGAGATCATCTCGGCGTCGCGGAAGCGGGTGGAGAAGACGCCTTCACCCTCCTGCACGATGCCTTCCTGGCCGGTGGTGCAGTAGTGGCAGTGCCCGACGGCGTAGTTGTCAGGGACCCGATTGTGGTGCTCCATTGGAGCGAAGGCGATCGCTACGCGAGCTTTCCTCACACGCTCGTGGTCGCCGGTGAGGGTTCGGAGGTAACCGTTCTCGATCGTTTCGGATCTGCGCCCGACACCGACAACCTCGTCGATGCCGTGGTCGAGCTCCAGGTGGGTGACGGCGCGAACGTCCGCTACCTGTCCGTCCAGGAGCACGGGTCCCGTACCTGGCACGTCGGTCTGCAGAGGGCACATCTGGGGCGTGATTCGACGTTGCGCTCGTCGGCGGTAGCGCTCGGGGGCGACTACGCCCGTCTGCGCAGTGAGGCCGTACTGGTGGGCGAAGGGGCCGAGAGTGACCAGATGGCGGTCTACCTGGGTGATGGAAGCCAGATGCTCGACTTCCGCACGTTGCAGGACCACGTCGCTCCCCGGACGCGTAGTGACCTCCTCTTCAAGGGTGCAGTGGAGGACACAGCTCGATCTGTGTACTCGGGACTGGTGAGGCTGCGGCCCGGCGCGCAGAAGGCGCAGGCGTATCAGACCAACAGGAACCTCGTTCTCGGCGACGGTGCAGGTGCCGAGTCGATCCCGAATCTTCAGATCGAGGCCGACGACGTGAAGTGCTCGCACGCGTCAGCGGTCGGGCCGATCGATTCCGACCAGCGCTACTACCTGGAGAGCAGGGGCGTGCCACCCGACGAGGCAGATCGACTGATCGTGCTCGGTTTCTTCGACGACGTGTTCGGTCGGCTCCCGGTCACGTCGCTCACTGCGAGCCTACGGCGTGCAGTCGTCGACAAGATCGAGCATCGATCCGAACA
>Ga0172375_10006966_pt1 | contig 15647 bp, 18 predicted proteins | sample LakKiv1m_FD_114537 | JGI IMG/M metagenome (GOLD analysis project Ga0172375, IMG submission 114537) | Freshwater microbial communities from Kabuno Bay, South-Kivu, Congo - kab_092012_11.1m | ecosystem: Environmental > Aquatic > Freshwater > Lake | place: Democratic Republic of the Congo...
AGGATGCATCAAAAGAACGAAGTTTCAATTGATGAGAGCATAGACAATTTTGAAAAAGAGAGGGGGATTTCTTTAAAGGAACTGCAAACTAATAAGAAGATGTGGAAGGAAATAAGAGCTGACCTTTTGTGTTATCTTCACGGAACAATGTGTTTTACATATGTTGAAATATCAAAACACAAATACTTCAGAGATATGCAAGTATCATCTTTGGGAAAAACTTACAGCCGGCACAAATCCTGCAAATCCTGAAATGTCAAATGTCAAGCACCGTCCCCATTAACCTTAACCATTATTAACCATTAACCCCCATTGACCCATTAATCCATTGATACTGTAGAGACACGAAACTGCCTTTTCTTTTAAAATCGCGAAGATTCCTAAAAATACCAAATATTAGTTGTAGATACGTTGCATTGCAACGTCTCTACTGATTAAGGAATATTAATATAATATAGGAAAATATTATAATATTGAATTAAAAATCAATATTATCAATATACCTATTGACAAAATCAATATATTAGTTATAATATTGAAAAAGGAGATAAAAATGGCTGAAAACAAAATCGTAAAGAATTGTCCTGTCTGCGGAGGAGAGATGGTGGTTAAGCAGCTCAATTGCCCCTCATGCAAGACGGACATAACAGGCACATTCTCCACCTCCCTCTCGAATCCGTTTGATGAGGATGAGTGGAAGTTCGTGACGGAGTTCCTTGTCTGCGAAGGAAACCTCAAATGCCTCTCTGAAAGGATAAACCTCTCCTATCCGACTTTGAAGAACAAGCTTTTAAAGATAAAGCAGAAGCTTCCGGGAGGAGACCTTATCATAAGAGAAGAAGTTGATGAAGTTCTTGACCTCATCGACAAGGGGGACCCTGAGGCAAAAGAGATGCTTGAAAAACTCAAAAGGAGGATAAAATGAGAATTTCAAAGTTCGGTCTTCTGCTGATAATCATCGGCGTATTTTTACTTCTCTCCACCTACAACATCTCCGTTTTCCAGTTTTCCCGCGACTGGCCGTGGCTTCTTGTGATTGTCGGGCTGTTTGTTCTGTTGAAGAGGGAGAACAAGTGCCACATGCCGTTTATAAGCATAAACACAAGCGGAAAGGAGAAGAGCGGCAAGAGAGAATCTGCAAACAGAAAAGCGATTCTCGAAAAGCTTCAGAAGAATGAGATAACTCTTGAAGAGGCAATGAAACAGATGAACGAGGAGGAATGATGGACTCCAAAATTGAAAAGATCCTCCGCCTTGTGCAGGAGGGAAAAATGTCGCCCGAAGAGGCTGACTCAATACTCGGACTCCTGAAGATGAAGGAGAAGTCCGGAAGAGGCGGGTGTCATCTGAAAATAAGGATAACAAAGGATGACGGAGACGGTGAGAAGAATGTGAACCTTAACCTGCCGATAAATTTTGTGAAGATGATGGTCAAGGCAACCGGCAAATTTTCAATAGAATCGGTGGGGAAGAACAATGACGTGAAAGAGTCTCTCAGGAACGTGGGGCTCAGCTTTGACGAGAGCGGAAAGATTGAAGACGTGGAGTCATTCCTGAAGGCTCTCGATACTCTCTGCGAGCATGCGCCTATTGAGATTGCGAACGTGCAGGTAAGCGAAGGCGACGAGGATGTTGACATTAGAATATCAATTGACTGAAAAAGAAATCAAGGAAATTTTGCCCTTGGGCGGCGGCGGAACTGACGCCCCTGAGGGCAAAACAGAAAAGAAGAAAAGATAAATGCCGCATAATTTGTATTTGCTTCAAAATGATCACAATAACCGGCTGCCGAATAGCATAGCATCGGCTCACACCCTTCACTTCGCCGCTTTGTCTCGGCAGACTTCGACGGGCGGCTGCGCGAAGCGTCCTCGGCGACTTTCAGCTTAAACTTTCAATAAAATATTTATTTGTTGAAATTTTCACAAAGCATTGCTTGACTTTAGGTCGCTGCGGCTCCCAACGGGTTGCACCAAAACTTTGTGAAAATTAATGTAAAGACAAAATCTTAATCAATTCTCCGTATCTTAGCACATGGCGCAGGGCTCATAGCACAAAGCTGACTGCTGGATGGCAGAATGCCAAGCGCTCATTCGTACCATATTCATTGATTTTGAAATTGTATTATGATAATATTTTTTAATGAGAAAGATTTTTATCCCGGCTCTTCTTATACTTTCGGTTTTTGCAGGATGCGTGTCGCCTGCAAAGGGAAAGACGAATTCACTGCGACAGTCCATAATTAATGACGCAAAAGAGTACATAGGCACCCCCTACCTCTACGGCGGCACAACTCCGTCGGGTTTTGACTGCTCCGGTTTTGTTCAGTTCATATACAAAAAAAACGGGTATAAGATACCGAGGACAGTGACTGAGATGCAGGCGGCGTTCAAAAAGACGGAAAATCCGAATCTCGGCGACATAGTGACGTTCAAGGATCCCAAGCACGTCGGCATACTTATAGGAAACAACAAATTCATCCATGCATCGTCCACAAGGGGAGTTGTGATTGACAATCTCTCCGATTCATGGTTAAAGAAGAGAAAGACCGGATACTATACAGCATTTTATTGAAACCTTTTTGAAATTTATGCATCTAAATAACAAAGAGTTCATTGAAAAGTTCAAAAGCCGCGACAGGGAAACCTTCTCACGGATAGTCGAGGAGTATTCCGACAGGCTCTATAACCTGATTTACAAGATGGTCCTTAACAGAGATGATGCCAAGGACATACTCCAGAATGCTTTTCTGAAGGCGTACAAAGCTGCTCCTTCGTTCAAGGGAGAATCCGCAGTCTATACCTATCTTGCATCAATTGCCCTGAATGAGGCGAGGGAGAGGTTCAGAAAGGAGAGGAAGTATATCTTCTTTGACCTTGACATAATAGACAGCGAGAAAGAGATACCGGACATTTCGCTTGAAAAGGAGAAGGAGACAATGAAGGAGAGAGTGAATGTCGCTCTCGGGCGTCTGCCTGAGACTTTCAGGGCGGTTCTGGTGCTGAAGGACGTGGACGGGCTCACGCTGAAAGAGATAGCTGAGATGACGCACATAACGGAAGGAGGAGTGAAGGCGCGGCTGCACAGGGCGAGAATGCTCTTAAAAAGGATGCTTGAAAATGAAAAATAAGGAATGTCTGAAGACAATAAAGAGACTCTGCGGCTACATGGAAAATGACCTGAGCCTTGAGTGCTGCGAAGAGATTGAAAAACACCTCAGGGAATGCGAGTCATGCAGAGGCGAATACTCGAAGATGGAGAATGCTCTGAAACTCTGCAGAAAGAGCAGGGAGGCGCTCTCCGAAGAGGAGAAGATGATAATAAAGGAAAACATATTCAAACTGATAGAAAAGGAGTAAAAAATGGGACTTTTGTCAAACGAAGACAAGGATTATCTCAAGGGTTTGTTCACCGGAATGAAGAGGGACGTAAATATTCTGCTCTTCACGACCGAGGAGAAGAATTTTTGCCATTTCTGCGACGACATAAAGGCGATACTGGAAGAGCTCAGTTCTTTATCCGACAGGATAAAGATAAAGGAGCATTCGTTTGAGAAAGACCCTAAGACAGCTGAGGAGTACGGAGTCAAGAGAGGCCCGGCTATCGTCCTGATGTCCGACAAGGACCTCGGAGTGAAATACTACGGCATTCCAGCAGGGTATGAGTTCTCATCATTGGTTGAGGACATTGTCGACATAGGGAATGACACTATATCGGTTGACGAATCCCTTGTGGAGCAGGTAAAGGCGATAGACAAACCGGTGCACATACAGGTCTTTGTGACGCACACCTGCCCCTATTGCCCGCCTGCAGTGAGGACTGCGCACAAGTTCGCAATGCTGAACGGAAACATCAAGGCTGACATGATAGATTCAAACACTTTCTATGATTATGCAAACTCCTACGGAGTGCAGGGGGTGCCGAGGGTGGTAATAAACGAGAAGCACCATTTTGAGGGCGCTCTCCCTGAAGAGGAATACCTCAGGCAGATTCTCAATGCAATAATGTGAGGAAAAAATGCTTCAGCTAAAAATGGCGAAACAGGAAACGAAGACTGCAGAAAAATATTTTGACCTTGTGATAATAGGCGGAGGACCCGCCGGGCTAACTGCCGGCATTTATGCCGGCAGGGCTCGCCTTAAAACAGTCATTATAGAGGAGATGATAGCTGGAGGCCAGTCTGCTACTACCGAGCTTCTTGAAAATTATCCCGGATTCAAGGACGGAGTAGGCGGAGTGGAGCTCGCAATGGCTATGGAGGAGCAGGCAAAGAGGTTCGGAACGGAGGTCATATACGACAGAGTGGCATCCGTTAAGTTGTCCGGCGATGAGAAAGAAGTGCGCCTTGCCAATTCCGTAATAAAAGCAAAGGCAGTCATAATAGCCTCCGGAGCAAGCCCGAGGAGAATAAACGCAGAGGGGGCGGATAAGTTTCACGGAAAGGGAATATCATACTGCGCCACCTGCGACGGAGCATTGTTCAGGGACAAGAGGATAGTGATTGTGGGGGCAGGCAATTCAGCAATTGAAGAGGGAATCTTCATGCAGAGATTTACAGGCGACATCACTTTTGTGCAGGACCTACCCTATCTCACTGCGGAAAAAATACTGCAGGAGAGGATAAAGAGCCATCCGCAAACAAAGTTTTATCTCGGCACTCTCATCAAGTCGATAAACGGAACAGACAGGGTTGAATCCGTGACTCTCAAAGTCGCCAAGGACGGGAGCGAGATGACCATACCGGCAGACGGAGTCTTTGTCTACATAGGCTACACGCCGAAGACGGATTTTCTGAAGGATGAGGTGAAGCTGAACGGACAGGGCTACATAATTACGGATGAGGACCTGAAGACCAACATTGACGGAGTATATGCGGCAGGCGACGTCAGGGTTAAGGAATTCAGGCAGGTGATAACCGCTGCGGCAGACGGAGCAGTTGCAGCCCATTCGGTTGAAAAATATTTAGAAAACAAATAGGAGGAAAAATGGCAGTAGTTAAAGTTTATTCGACGCCTACATGTCCCTGGTGCGTGAGGGCAAAGCAGTACCTTTCGTCAAAGAACATTGCCTATACTGACATCAATGTGGCTGTTGACAGAAACGCGGCTATGGAGATGGTGAGGAAGAGCGGACAGCAGGGAGTGCCGGTAATTGAGATAGACGGAAACATAATAGTCGGATTCGACCAGGGAAGAATAGACTCTCTTCTGGGGATATCATGAAGAAAGGTTTTGCATTCGTTCTTGCTCTGGCAGTTATGATTGCCGCTGCTTCATGCTCTCCTTCACCGAAAGAGGAGGCAAAACAGGAGACGTCGGCCGCGAATCCCTTCCTTGAAAAGACGTGGATGGAGACTCTTGACGGAGAGACACTCACCCTTAAGGGGATGGAGGGAAGCGTGGTTGTAATAGATTTCTGGGCAACCTGGTGCGGACCCTGCAGGGCATCGATACCTCTTTACGTCAAGCTTTATGAAGAGTATTCATCGCAGGGGCTGAGGATTGTCGGAGTCAACGTAAACGAGACAAGGGATGAGATAGATCCTTTTGTGGAGCAGTCGGGAATAAACTACACAATGGCATATTTCAACAATGACCTGAATTCAATCTACAAAGTTTCCGGAATACCTTCAGTATTCATATTCGACAAGAAGGGAAATAAGGTTGCCAATTTCACAGGCTACTCCTCTGAGCTGGATTCAAAGATAGAAGAAATAATCAAAGCCGAATTGGCAAAATAACATTGCCAAGAATAGGTTAGGGCGGACAATAATCCGCCCTAACCACCCACAATACAACAATTTATCTATGGGGACGGGGTATACCTTTTTACCTGTCGATTTCCAGAGATTCATTTTTATAAGTATATTATTTTAAATAACTTAATAAAAACAATCAAATGAAAAAAATGAATATTGGTAACTTGAAATATAATGCATGCATTATAACTCTTTTATAAATTGACACTTAATCAAAAATAAAAGGTAAAAAGGTATACCCCGTCCCCGTAGAAGAGGATGGAATTTGACAAAGAAATTGTTTAAAGTTTACTAATGGTAAAAGTATAACTCTTATTTATCTTGATTTTTATATAAATAATGATAAAATATCAAGCTAGACAAACTGGAGGTAAAATGTCAAACATACCGTTTCTTGATTTGAAAAAGCAGTATCATTCGATTAAGGGTGAAGTGGACAAGAAGCTCGTAGAGGTGTGTGAGAATACGGCTTTCTCTCTCGGACCTTACGTCGAGGAGTTTGAGAAAAAATTCGCAGAATATCTCGGTTCGAAGTTCTTTGTGGCGACAAGCACCGGAACGAGCGCTCTTCACTGCGCTCTTCTCGCATTCGGCATAGGCAAGGATGACGAGGTCATAGTGCCGGTGAATACATTCACGGCAACCGCCGAGGCTGTTGCAATGACGGGAGCGAAGCCCGTGTTTGTGGATAATGACCCGGTAAATTATAACATGGACCTCACGAAGATTGAAAATGCGATTACGCATAAGACAAGGGCGATAATTCCAGTCCACCTTTACGGACAGGCAGTCAACATGGAGAAGGTGATGGAAATAGCAAAGAAGCACAATCTTATAGTCATAGAGGATTGCGCGCAGTCACACGGAGCAACTTACAAGGGAAAGATGACCGGAACCTTCGGCCATGCCTCATGCTTCTCCTTCTATCCGGGAAAGAATCTCGGATCATACGGTGAGGGCGGAGGAGTCGCCACGAACTCATTCGAGATAAGCGAAAAAGTGGAAAAGATAAGAAACCACGGCTCCAAAATTAAGTACGTGCACGAATTCGTCGGATACAATTACCACATGCACGGCTTTCAGGGCGCGGTTCTTACGATAAAGCTTGCGCATCTCGACAAGTGGAACGAGAGAAGGCTGGAGCTGGCAAAGAGGCTCAACAAAGGCCTTGCAGGCATAAATGACCTGAAGACGCCTGTGATAGACGAAAACGGACGCCACGTCTTCCACCTTTACGTAGTAAGGACTCCGAAGCGCGAAGAGCTCAAAAAATACCTGCAGGACAACGGAGTGGGCACCAACATCCACTATCCCTATCCTCTTCACACTCAGGATTCATACAAGTATCTGGGATACAAACAGGGCGATTTCCCGGTGGCCGAGGAGTATGCTCCGCAGCTTCTCTCTCTGCCGATGTTCCCGGAGATGACTGACGAACAGGCCGATTACGTGATAGAGAAAGTAAGAGAGTTTTACAAGGGCAAATAAATGAAGACATTTTCAATAATAGGCTACGGCTACTGGGGTCCCAACCTTCTCAGGGTTATGGACTCTTCAAAGACCATTAAAGTAAAGCACGTCTGCGACCTTGACGACAAGAGGCTGCATGAGGCGAAGAACAAGTATCCGGATTACATCTACACAAAGAATGTCGAGGCTGTCTTCGAGGACAAAGAGGTGGACGGAGTGATTCTTGCGACGCCGATAGAAATGCACTATCCTCTGGCCGTAAAGGCAATGGAGCACGGCAAGGACGTCTTCATAGAGAAGCCAATAACAGGCTCCTCCGAAGAGGCCGAAAAGCTGCTTGCCTTTGCAAAGGAGAAGAAGCGCATAGTGATGACAGGCCACACTTTTGTCTTTTCGCCTCCGGTCAGAAAGATGCGCGAGATAGTGAGGTCAGGTGAACTGGGCGACATATTCTTCATCACAAGCTCAAGAGTGAACCTCGGAATACACAGAAAGTCGATATCAGTAATATGGGACCTTGCTCCGCACGATTTGTCGATAATTTACTACATTCTCGACGAAGACCCTATAGACATCAGCGCGAGCGGAAGGGACTCCATTATCAAGGGAGTGCCTGACGTTGCATTTATTTCCCTGAAGTTCCCCTCAAAAATCGTCGCGAACATAGAACTCTCATGGCTTGCGCCGACAAAGATAAGGCGCACCATCGTAGTCGGTTCAAAGAAGATGCTCATATACGACGACTCAGACCCGGTCGACAAGATAAAGGTGTTCGACAAGGGCATTGAGATGAAGGAGCCTGAGACATTCGGAGAGTACCAGCTTACATACCGCACCGGAGACATGTATGCCCCGAGGATAGACACGTCGGAACCTCTCATGGTTGAGATGGAGGCATTCCGCGAGGCAATAGAGACGAGAAAGAATCCCCCGTCTGACGGAGAATTCGGACTGCGCATAGTGAGAACCATTGAGGTTGCGGATAAGAAGCTGTACGCATCTCTATGATCACCAAGACATCGAAGTATGAGAAGACGGTGATAGTCGTCACCGACATTCTGATTTTTATCATATCCTATATTTTTGCATTGTGGTTCAGAATGCACTCTCATCTCTTTCCCCCGGCAGGCCTGTTCGCAATTTCATGGAAGCATTCGATAACTCTTCTGGGAGTGGTCCTCTTTCAGATTTACGTCTTCAGCCAGAACGGGCTCTACAGGGAGAAAAATTTTCTCAGGAGAATAAGGCAGATACCGATCCTCATAAAATCGTCAATAATAACGGTCTTCTTTGTTCTCTTCTTCTCCTATCTCACTCAGGGCAACCCCTTTCTTGAGAGGAGAAGCGTCCTTGTAATAGCTGTAACTGTCCAGACTCTTCTGCTCATATTCTTCAGAATATTCGTATTCAGGAGAATATTCCACTCAATGCTGAGAAAGGGAATAGGAAAAGAGAACGTGCTTCTCATAGGAGACGAGACCATAACGGAGAGGCTGAGAAACGCCCTCTATGACTTTGACAGGTTCAGGTTCAACGTCTCAGCCCCGCTTTACAGCTGCGATGCAACCATAAACTCCCTAAGGGAAATCTCGGCCAAGAGGGAGATAACGACCATATTTCTCGTCGAGGAAGGGCTTAGCAAGGACTTCATCATGAATGCCATCGCTTTTGCCAAAAACAACACGATTCAGATATTCCTGCTCTCCAACATGTTCGACCTTGCTATTTCAAAGGTTGACATGACTACATTCGAGGGAATACCTGTGATAGACCTCTCTCTTCCTTCCACGTATTCCCTTCATTCGTTTTCAAAGAGAGCGTTTGACATAGCGGGTTCATTCTTTCTTATGCTTCTTCTCTCTCCGATGTTTATCGTGATAGCAGTCATGATAAAGCTTGACTCGAGGGGGCCGGTCTTTTTCCGTCAGGAGAGGATAGGCAGGAACGGGAAAAAGTTCAAAATGCTGAAGTTCCGCTCCATGTACGTCAACAATGACGACTCAAAGCATAAGGAGTACGTCACGAAGCTTATAAAGGAGAACGCAAAGGATTCGTCTGGAACTTTCAAGATAGTCGACGACCCGAGGATTACAAAGGTGGGAAAATTCATCCGAAAATACTCGCTTGACGAATTTCCGCAGCTTGAGAACGTCTTCATGGGGGAAATGTCGCTCGTGGGTCCGCGCCCGCCGCTTCAGTATGAGGTTGACAGCTACGACGAATGGCACAAGAGGCGCCTCTCTGTGAGGCCGGGAATGACCGGAATGTGGCAGGTTTCGGGAAGGAACAGCATCGGATTTGAGGACATGGTGCTCCTCGACATATATTACGTGGAAAACTGGACAATATGGCTTGACCTTCAGATACTCCTGAAGACAATACCTGTTGTCCTATTCAAAAGGGATGGCAGTTGATGAATGAAATACTCAGGCTGGTAAACGTAAACAAATCCTTCGGAAGCTTCAAGCTGAAGAACATCTCGCTTGACATAAAGAGCGGCGAGATTGTGGCGTTTCTCGGACCAAACGGAGCCGGGAAGACGACGACGATAAAGCTTATAATGAATTCTTTGAAGAGGGACAACGGAGAGATAGAATTTTTAGGAGAGCTTATAGGGGCTAACGACGTCTCTTTCAGAAGGAGCATAGGATACATGCCGGAATCCGGAACTCCGTACGAGTTTCTCACGGCAAGGGAATACCTTGAATTTCTTCTCGGAGTCTACGGTTCTGACAAGGGCGGAAGAAGAGAGAAGATAACGGAGGTTCTCGGAATATTCAACCTTAAGGACGATAAAAAGCACATACGCACATACTCGAAGGGAATGAAGCAGAAGGTTCTTTTTTTGGGAGCGATAATACACAATCCCAAGCTTCTCATACTCGACGAGCCCTTCAATGCGATAGAGCCTCAGACCGCAATGCTGATGAAGAGCATTCTTCATGAGATGAAGCAGAACGGCGCAGGAATAATATTCTCCTCGCACATACTTGAAATTGTGGAGAAGCTCGCGGACAGGGTGATTCTGATAAATAACGGAGAGAAAGTCGGAGACGGCACGACCTCTTCGATTAAGGAGAGGGGCGGGCTTGAGGAGTTTTTCAGGAATCTGACGAATGCGTATCAGATTGACGAAAACACGGAAAAGATTCTGGATGTCATAAGAAAATGATGGATTCTCTCTTCAGAACGTATTTGAAGGAATGGATGAGGGGCGGCAACGGAAGGCGCCTTATACAGATTATAGTTCTCGTTATTCTTCCCGTAATGATATACGTCTTCTCCGTAGTCACTTCAAGCGGTCTCTTCTCAAGGGTGCCGATGGTTCTGAGCGCAGGCTCATTCATGGTCTTCATAGTCTCGGCAATCTACTCTTTTTCATACAGGGGTGAGGCGGAGGACAAGGTGACTGAGGATTTTCCGATGGAATACCTTCCTGTAAGACAGGGGTATGCCTATGCGATGCAGATAATGTTTGTGACGGTTCTTCTTTACTTAGTCACGGCTCTCTCGCTCATAATAAGCTCTCTGATTCTGAACGCGATAGTGATTGACGGCAGGAGAATGTATCCCTTCCTAAAATCAATCTCAATCATGGCCCCCCTGTTTGCGGGGCTTCTCTATACTGTTCCCATGGCATCCCTCTTCGGCGGATTCCTCGGATCCGTGGCAAGAAAGATTGCCGACAACTTTTCCGGAGGCCTGAGAAGGTCTGTGATGCTGATACTCTACGTAATAACGTTCATTGTCTTCCGCAAATATTTTTCCGATTCCTACGCCTTCATGAACAGGGAAGGGTTCCTTGAATCAGGATACCTCTTCTCCATTGCCGGACTCTCATCTCTTGTCCTGAACCTTTTCTTCGGGGAATTCAATCTCCTGCACTGCATTCTTTCAACTGCTTTCACGGTTCTTCTCGCCTTCTCGTACGTCTGGATTAACAGCTTGAAATGGAAATTCGTGCGCGACTTTGAATTTCATGCGGAGATAGGCAGCCGGAGGGTGGGATGGCTGTCGGAGATGTGGAATCTCGTGCTTAAGCGGGTCTTCACCACTCCGATGATGATTCTCCTCACTCTCTACATGGCGCTTATAGTCTCAGTCTCGCTCTTTCCTCAGGCGCCTGCCCTCTATGCGGTTCTCGGCCTTCTCTCCTACGTCTACCTCTTCCTCTTTCTTGACAGGATATTTCCGTCAAAGAATGAAAATTACAGGCACATTCTCGACATGCTTCCGATAAGCGCCGGAAGCATAAACGGAATGGTGCTCGGAGTCTACTATCTTCTCTTCCTCCTTCCTTTCTTTGCGGGAACCTATGCCATCATGCAGAACTCGGGGGCTATGAACGGTTTCATGCAGAGTCCGAAAACCCTCAGCCAGTTTGTGGCCTCATTCATGCTGCCCGTTGCGATATCGGCAATCGTGCCGTCAATTCTGACAGCCAATCCCTATTTCCTCTCGGAGAATGACAGGGGAAGGCGGACGTCGCGCGGTTCAGTCATTGTGATACTCATATTCTCCTATATTTTCTTTTCAAACCTTGCCCTCTTTATGAACATGTACCTTGTGAATCCGATGTTTCAGGATTTTGTGAGGAAGATGTTCTGGAACAAGGGCTATTACGTCTTCAAGACATTCGCCTATTTTCTGTTTCTTGCGGCAGTCTTCGTGCACCTGCAGTCTCTTTCATCCTTCATACTTTCGCTGAAAAATGACGACGGCTCTTTAAAAAAGCGCGCCGGCTGATATAATATAAAAAAAGAGGAGGCATTATGCTTTTGGGAGTCAACATAGATCACGTGGCAACTGTGAGAGAGGCGAGAAAATCATTCGAGCCCGACCTCATCACCGCGGCGGTTCTTGCACAGCTCGGAGGCGCTGACGGAATAACTGTCCATCTTCGGCAGGACAGGCGCCACATACAGGAGCAGGACATAATAGTACTGAAGACCGCACTCTCGGTTCCTCTAAACGTGGAGATATCCTCAGCCGGCACAATGCTTGAGTTCATATGCAACATAAGGCCGGACAAGGTCTGCCTCGTGCCTGAGAATCCATCCGAGATTACCACAGAGGGCGGGCTCAACCTTAAGGACAAAAAAGTCTTTGCGAAGACCGCAAAGGCCGTGAAAAAACTTCTCTCAAATGACATTGAAGTCTCTCTCTTCATAGAGCCGGAGAAGGAGATGGTTGACCTTGCATCAAAAATCGGAGCAGACGCGGTTGAGATAAACACAAAGGAGTATTCGGAGAGCATTAGCGTCAAGGACATAGATGCGTCATATTCAAAGCTTGCCGACATGACGGCATACGCGGCCAAGAAAAAACTAATAGTCAACATGGGGCACGGTCTCACATACGACAATGTCGCTCCCGTCGCCGGAATAAACGGAGTAACTGAACTGAACATAGGGCATTCGATTGTAGCGAAGGCGCTCTTCTGCGGAATGGAGAAGGCTGTAAGGATGATGAGGAAGGAAATTGACAAGGCTTAAGATTCTTTTCATTCTCTCCCTCCTGCTCCTTGTATCATGCAGAGTCCAGAAGAAGGAGGAGGCAGCGGAGGAGAAGAGAGAAGATGCCAAGGGATACGAATACTGCGTTTTTGTTTCATCCGACTCATACTCTCTTCTTGACTGCAACCTTCAATCCGCAGGTAGAGAGGAGTTTCCCGACACAATAAAGGGCTCGGCAGTCTATGAGGGAAGGCTCTTTCTTCTATCCTCCGGCGTGAGGACGGTCAGTTTCTCCTCTCCGAAAAATCAGACATACTCCAGATGCGCGAATCCTCCCACTTCGGGAGAGCTTATTGCGAACAGGCAGGGAGTGATATACATCTCCGGGCAGAACCTCGTCTTTAAGGACAAGACCAAGGAGCAGTTCCTTCTCTCCTGCGATTCGAGGATAATGGACGTCTACGAGAATCCATACCACTCGTACATATACTGCACCGATTCGCTCGGCTACCTTTATGCAATAGATTTTGAGACGAAGACTCTGAAGAGGCGGTTCTTCATAGGCAAGATAAAATCATTCTCCTTCGCGAAGTACGGCACAAGGGTTCTCGCCGTTACGGATAAATCTTTTCTCGTCCTTGACTATGAGACCCTCAACGTGATATTCGAGAAGAGGGATTTCTTCACGCAGGCTCTATCATACCCCACGAAGGATCTGATGTTCCTCTACTCCGGAATCGACAGGAAATGCTGGATATATTCCAACATTGACTACAAAAAGAAGACGGATTTCACGACAAAGGAGAATGACATACTGCTTGAGACTGCAAGCGATTCTCTGATGCTCCTCTTTTCCAAATCACAGAAGACCCTGACTCTGTTCAACAGGGAGAAGAAGGTTTCAAGAAGAAAGGTCGGAGCGGATGGCGACGTCTCTCTTCTCCTCTTCACGCCGGGGATGGTTGTCATGAAGAGCGACTCTCTTGTCTTCTCTTACGACATCAGGTCCGATTCCGTGAAAAAGGCCGGATATTTCAGGAACCTGATAAATGCGCATTCGATTGTTCTTGAAAAAGAGGCCGGAGCAAGGGAGGAGAAAAAGAGAGAGGCGCAGGAGCGCGCAGTATACTCCATACAGATATATGCTCTTTCGAATGAAAAGTACGCGCAGAACATGGCGGACAAGATATAGCAGAAATCCTCGGGAACGGACGTCTTCATCGCGGATACAACGATAGCCGGAAAGCAGGTCTTCAGGGTCTATGCAGGCAAGTTTGACGAAAAGGAGAGGGCTGACATGCTGCGGGAGGAGCTCATAAGGATGGGATTCGGAAGGGACATTCTCGTCAAGAGAATAACCGTAAATGATTGAGCCGAAGCTTTTCAAAAACCTGTATAACCTCGAACACAGGAAGGAGAGGACATACGACTTCAACCTTGATGAGTACAGGGAGTTTCTGAAAAGATTCGCCTCGCCGCAGAATTCTGCCGGAAGGATAATCCACATTGCCGGAACAAACGGAAAGGGCTCTGTTGCAGAGATTCTCACCTCAATTCTCATCAGCGCCGGATACAGGACCGGCACTTACACTTCGCCGCACATACTGAAAGTCAACGAGAGAGTGAGGGTGGACGGAAAGAACATTTCGGACAGGGATTTTTCAAGGCTGGAGAAAGAGATATACGAAGAGATTACGAAGAGGGGAAGGTCATACAGAACGTATTTTGAGGCATTGACTACTCTCGCATTCATATATTTCAAAGAGAGGAAGACGGACTTCGCAGTGATAGAGACTGGTCTCGGGGGAAGGCTTGATTCGACGAACGTTGTTGAAAGCGGAATGCAGGTTATAACGAAAATAGGGTACGACCATACGGAGATACTCGGAAAGACGCTTTCAAAGATAGCCTTTGAGAAGGCCGGCATAATAAAGGAGAATTCGGACGTCTTCACGTTCGCTCAGGAAGAGGAGGCGGAGAAGGAGATAAGGAAGACTTCAAAGAAGAGGCATTCGAGGCTTCACGTTCTTTCCGCGGAGAGCGTAAAGACTCTTTCAGGGAATTCTTTTATGTTTGAGGGAGTGAAGTACGGCATAAATCAGCCCGGGGAGTATCAGAAGAGGAACTCCGCGCTCTGCGCGCTTGCGGCGAGGAGCATGGGAATTCCGCAGAAAGCGATATCTGAGGGGATAAGAAAGTTTTCGATAGAGGGCAGGCTTGAGACTCTCTCAAAGAAACCTCTTATAATCGCAGACGGGAGCCACAATCCTCAGGCGATAAGAGAGACGATAAACGAAGTGAGAAGAATGTACCCGAAGAAGAGGATAACGACAGTATCCATATTCATGGCTGACAAGGATTACAGAGAAGCTGTTGAAATACTGAAAGAGAGGGCGGAGAGGGTAATACTGACGCAGATACCGTTTTTCAGGTGCGCAAAGAGAGAGGATTACAGGGAGATTGAGGCTGAGTTTGCCGGCAGCGTCTATGAAGCCTTAAAGGCAGCCATGAAGGAGAGAGGCGGCATAATCCTCTTCATAGGCTCCTTCTATCTTGTTTCGCATGCAAGGTCTGCCGCAAAGAGGCTCATTCAGTCTCTGCACTCATAGGTCTTTCTGTAGTCGAGAGTCGCCCATTTCACAAGAGCAGTCACCATATCGCCGTAAGCCTCGTCCGGATTCTCGGCATTGAATGAAACATAATCCTCGAATATGGAGAGGCTTCCTACTTCATCCTTTGCCCAGCTTGACCCTGTCCACACGGTTGCGCCGAGGTCTGTTTCGTACATCCTGACGGTCATTTCAGAGGATATTTTCGCGCTTGCGGAGATGTAGGGAAATCCGAGGTTGAAGCTCACCTGAGGCTGAACGTCCGAAATGTTTATCTCGGCTATTATCACACTCTTTACCTTATACTTCTCTCCTATGGCTTTGATTGCGCCGGGATTGACCTCCTTTTCGCCC
>Ga0172375_10006967_pt1 | contig 15644 bp, 13 predicted proteins | sample LakKiv1m_FD_114537 | JGI IMG/M metagenome (GOLD analysis project Ga0172375, IMG submission 114537) | Freshwater microbial communities from Kabuno Bay, South-Kivu, Congo - kab_092012_11.1m | ecosystem: Environmental > Aquatic > Freshwater > Lake | place: Democratic Republic of the Congo...
ATTGATCACCTTGAGAGTATGTCAGAATTGGCATAATGTCAATGTCCCTTCAGCCACCCGGCGCAACGCCGCCGGAACGCCCTGGCCTTCCTCGCTCTTCATCAAGCGCACATGACTGATTGCCGACTCACAGAACCGCCGCCAGCTTTCTCGGTTTGATTCCGAGCGCCAAGAGCGCCCGGAACAACAGATCCAGACTGACAGTCGGATCGCCCTTCTCCATCATCGCGACGCGAGGCTGACTGGTCTTCAGTTTGGCCGCCAGTGCCTTCTGCGTCAGATGCTTTTCCCTACGCGCCGTCTCCAACTCGCGAGCCAAAGCTAGCTTCATCTCGACATAGGCTTCCTCGGCGGGTGTCAGGCGCAGGAACTCCGCGGCGTTTCCGAATCTCCATCCCGCCGCTTCCAGTTTCTTTCGTTTATCCGCGTTCATAGTCCTATTCCCCTGCCAGCACCGTATATCAGAAGTGATATATTGTCAATCGCCTGTTTTGGATAATTCATTGGCTCACACGAGTTCAGCCACGGCGCGCCGAAGCGGAAGGGATAATCATCTTTCCGGATGGACCGCCTCACCGCCACAAACTGCTGTTGACACTCGGACGGAGTCGAATAATTATACGACCATAGTCGAATAATTCATTATGTAGTGACGATGACTCCACTTCATACATACCGAGGCGTAAGGGAAGAGATCTGCCGACGCATTGCAGAGCCTGCGCCATCACGGATCCAACTGCTGTCCGGACCGCGGCAAGTGGGAAAGACCACCCTGCTCCTGGAACTGGCCAAGGAATGGGGATCCCACGCCATTTACATCGCCGCCGATTCACCCGAAGCGTCCATGCCGGGATGGTGGGAAGCACAGTGGGACCGGGCGGAACGCAATGCCGCGACCCACACGGCCCTGCTTCTGCTCGACGAGATCCACTACGTTCACAACTGGAGTCGCTTGTTAAAGAGCAAGTTCGACTTCATCCGGAGAAAACACATCCGGCTCCACGTCGTGGCCAGCGGTTCCTCAGCGCTTCACCTGGCGCGGGGAATGAAGGAAACCATGGCCGGACGCTTTGAGCACCTTCGCCTTCTGCACTGGCCGGCAAGCGAACTTGCAGATGCGTTCCATCTGCCGCCGGAAAAAGCGGTCCAACACGTGATTCGCTACGGCGGCTACCCGGGCACCGTGCCTTTGGTGCGGGATCCCCGTCGCTGGCAGGCGTATGTCCATGACAGCATCGTCGAGCCGGCCATCAGCCGTGATGTCCTCCTCATGGAGGCGATACGGAAGCCAGCCCTTCTGCGACAGGTCTTCTCCATCGGTGCGGGACATCCCTCCGAAATCATCTCCCTGCAGAAAATCGTCGGGCAACTGTCCGATGCCGGCGCGATGGAGACAGTCGCCCACTATCTTCACATTCTGGAAGAAGCCTGTCTTGTGGCCGCGGTGCCGAAGTATTCGTCGAAACTCCTGCGGCAACGGGCGGCGCCACCGAAACTCGTGCCGCTGAACCAGGCGATTCTGACCGCCGTTCCCAATGCGGGTATCCCCGCTCCAGACCGTGCGCCGGAGCGATGGGGCCGATGGGTTGAGAATGCCTGCTTGGCTCACGCATGGAATGCGGGACAAACGGTCTACTACTGGCGCGCCGAACCCCTCGAAGTTGACCTCGTCCTGATAGGTGACTGGGGCCAATGGGCCATGGAAATCAAGACCGGTGCTTACGCCGTGTCCGACCTGGCCGGGCTTTTTGAATTCTGCCGCATTCACAAGGGGTTCCGCCCTCTCGTCCTTTGTGACCGCGGCCGCGAGGCAATAGCCCGGAATGCCGGACTGAACAGTATGGCGTGGGCGGACTTCCTGTGGAGCGGTCCGCCTGAGTGATAGTGAAACTCACCGCCGAGGAACTGGGCCGGACCGTGCATGGCGCCTGTATCCACGCCCCGCCAAAGCGGAAGGGGTAATGACTTCGGTGAAGCGGCACGGTTCGTGAACTGACATCGACAAGACTGGAGCGGGATCGTGGATGTGCCTCCTGAATCCAAGGCAGAGTCGGACATTGAACCGGGAGCCGTGAAGGCGCGCGCGGGTCTCCTTCAATGGATGGACTGGCTGATCGTTGCCGGGTTGCTGCTGGCGCCTCTGCTGGTCTTCCTGAAAGCGGCGCTGTTGCGTGGCGTGTTCTACATCCACGATATCCAGTACTACTTTCTCCCTTATCAGGCGCTCCCGGCCGCCTCGGTCTGGAGAGGCGAACTGCCATTGTGGAACCGCTATGCTTTCGGCGGCATCCCGTTGCTCGGCGATGGACAGACGGCCATGTTCTATCCGCCCAACTGGCTGTACTTCGTCCTGCCCGACGGGGCCGCACTGAACTATGCGATCCTTCTGCAATTCAGCATGGCGGGTTGTGGAATGTACCTGCTCGGGCGAAGTCTGAACTTGTGGCGGATTCCCGCGCTGCTCGGGGCCGTAGCGTATATGTTCTGCGGTTTCATGACCGCCCGGATCGTGCACCCGTCCATCCTCGGGGGTGTGGCGCTGCTGCCGCTGGTCATCCTGTGTGTCGATCGCGCGCTGCAGACGGGCGGCGGGTGGTTGGCGGCCGGCGCCGGCGCGATCGCGCTGCAGGCGCTGACCGGCCATCCCCAGATCCCGGTCTACACGGCGATGGCGCTGGCGTTGTACACCCTGGTGCGTTCCACCGAATGCTGGTGGACCGACCGCGACTGGAACCGCGTCTGGCGTGTGCCGGTCCGTCTGGCTGTCGTCTACCTGCTCGGCCTCGGATTAGCGGCGATCCAGCTCGTGCCATGGGCCGAGCTGGCGAGCCAGACTCCGCGGGCAGAAGGCGGTGTGAGCCTGCGTTTTATATTCGGCGGATCGATGCAGGACCATCACTGGCTGCTGATGTTGTTCCCCTACCTGTTCGGCTCGGCGGCATCCCCGGGGCTCTATGGCGCGGGTTCGCCGAGTACGGAGACCTTGCTCAACCTGTGGGAGCATTCGGCCTATGTCGGGATTCTGCCGCTGGCGCTCGCGGTTTTTGCGTTGTGCAACCTGGGCGCGCGGCCGCCGAACGGAGCTTCGCTTCCGGGGCGGGACTCCGCGGCGGCAAGGACAAGTCGAATGTTCTCTATCCTGGCCGTGACGGCGGTACTGGTAGTCGGCCTGGTGCTGGCCCTGGGGAAACATACGCCGTTTGCCCCACTCATCTATGTCACGCCTGTCTTGGGCAAGCTGCGCTGCATCGAGCGCGGCATGGCGCTGGTGGCTGTGGCGCTGACCTTGCTGGCGGCGTTCGGGATGCAGCGGATCATGGAGACGGATCCCTCGAAGGGCGGCTGGCGGAGGGCGAGCCTGCTGATCCTGGCCGTGCTGACGGCCGTCCTGCCGTTGCTCGTGGTTCACTTGACGGAGTCGCGCTCGTTTCAGCGCTGGATGGATCTGAGTCCGAGGCTCATCGGTAACCTGCAGTTGACCCGGCCGAATGCGGCCATTCCGGTGGTCATGGCCCTGTTCAGCGGGGCGTTGCTGCTGTGGTGGTGCCGGCGGCCGGCCGGGGCGGTCACGCAGGCCCTGGCCGTGGGCCTCGTCGCGATCGATCTCGGCGTGTTCGCGGCCTGCTTCTATCCGACCACCGATCCCCGGCTCTACGAACGGCGCCCCGATGTCCTCAACGCCTTTCGATCGGAGACGGCTCCTTTCCGCAAGGCCACCCTGGTGGAGGGATACTCCGGCGATGTCCGCGAAACGCAGGAAACGCTGGCCGTCAGCTGGGGCATGGTGTACGGAGTGGAGGACATCAACGGCTTCAATTCGCTTCAGCCGCGGCGCCATAGCGACTTTCTGTTCGGCTCGAACTCCTGGGATGTGTCGTACGGTTTCCTGAACCGGGGGGCGGTACAGCAGGGAAGCTCCCTCCTGAATGCGTTGAATGTGAGATACGTACTGGTTCCGACGCGCACGCACTTCGCCATGGGCACGAACTTCAACGCCGTCTATGAAAATGCCTATGTCAAGGTCTACGAGAACCCCGGCGTCTGTCCCCGGGTGTATCTCGCCGAAGAGGTGCGCGAGAATACGAACCGGCAGGAGGTGCTGCGCCTGGTGCAAGCGCCGGGCTTTGACGGGCGGCGCCTGACGCTGGTTGAGGCGGCGGACGCGCCCGTGCTTGCCGCCGCTGCCGGCGACGAGGAGCCGGTGATTCTCGAGTACGGCGCCAATCGCGTCGTGATCTCCGCCAACGTCGCCGTGCCGCGCTTTCTTGTTTTGGCCGACATGTACTTCCCGGGCTGGCGGGCGCGTGTCGATGGGGCGACAACACGGATCTACAGGACGAACTACCTGTTTCGCGGGATCGTCGTGCCGCCCGGCCGGCACACCATCACATTCGAGTACAGGCCGATGTCGGTGGCGATCGGGGCGTTGATATCGCTCCTGTCGATCTTCATCGCCGTCGTCCTCTTCCGCCGGACGACGGCGGCGCACGGCGCCGGAATCCGCGCTCCGCTGAAACGAACAACGTAACACGGTGACCCGCCGTCCGTGGCAGCCAGATCGACCTCTCGGGTTCACACGTTCACGGACCTGCAGTTCTTGATCCTTGCCCTTGCCTGTCGCTGCGCTATAGTGCAAGCGGGTTTCGTTGAGAAGGACGAAGAAACGCAGTAACGAGAAAGGAGGAGGCAGCACGTATGAGCATGATGGATGAGTTCAAGGAGTTTGCGGTAAAGGGAAACATGGTGGACATGGCCGTCGGTATCATCGTGGGCGGCGCCTTCGGCAAGATCGTGACCTCGCTGGTCAATGACGTGTTGATGCCGCCCCTCGGCCTGCTTCTCGGCGGCGTCAATTTCTCGGACCTGGCGGTCACCCTGAAAGCCGCCACCGTGGCGACGGCCACCACGGCCGCGACGACGGCCGTGACGCTGAACTACGGCAAATGCATCCAGACGATCGTGGACTTCCTGATCGTGGCGTGGGCGGTATTCATGCTGGTCAAGGGGCTCAATTCGCTGCGGCGGAAACAGGAGAACGCAGCGAAACCCGCCGCCTGAACACGAAACACACACCAGACCGGAGAACGATCATGAAGCGGATAGGAATCGCCAGTGTGTTGACCCTCGGACTTCTGGCCGCGGGCATAGCGCAGGCCGACGGCACCAATCAATTCAAGACCACCCTGAGCGCCGGCGCCACGATGACCGATGGCAACAGCGACACGAAGCAGGCCAACGCGAGCCTCGTCACCGAGGGCGAGAAGGAAGGACTCGGCTCCGTGCGCGCGGGCATCGAAGCCAACTACGGCCAGAACACGGTCAGCAATCAGGACAACACAACCGTCAACAACGCCCGGTTCTTCGCGAACGTCAAGAAGACGATCACCCCGAAGACGTTTGGCTACCTCGACGGCTCGGTCCTGCACGACGAAATCGCGGACATCGACTACCGCGCCACGCTCGGCCCCGGCTTGGGCGTCTACCTGGTGAAGAACGACCGGACATCGTTGTCCGTCGAAGCCGGCCCCTCCTACGTCTGGGAGAAAGTCGAAGGCGTCAGCGATGATTATCTGGCGCTCCGGTTCGCGGAACGTCTCGATCAGGCCCTTGGCGCCTCGGCCAAGCTGTGGCAGTCGGCCGAGTACCTGCCGAAGGCTGACGATTTCGGCGACTACCTCCTGAACACGGAACTCGGCGTCCAGGCCGCCATGACCACGCGCGTCAGTCTCCGGGTGGTGCTCCAGGACAAGTACGACAGTACGCCGGGAACCGGCCTGGAGAAGAGCGACCTGACCTTGATCGCCGGAATCGGCGTCAAGCTGTAGTCCGCTCGTCCGCCGCCCTGTATCAGGAAGAAGGGAACATCCCTGCTTTTTCTTCTTCCTGATGGCACCTTCTGCGCTTGAACCCGGGCCGTCGATTCTTCTATAACCACTGACGGAAGGACCATGGTGGACAAGACCGAAAAGCTGTTGCTGACCGGAAACGAAGCGGTTGCGCATGCCGCGCAAAAGGCGGGCGTGCTGCTTGGCGCCGGCTATCCCGGCACGCCGTCCACGGAAATCCTCGAGACCTTCTCCAAGATCGGCGGCAAGGCTCAATGGGCCCCCAACGAGAAAGTGGCATTCGAGGTCGTGCTCGGCGCCGCCTTCGGCAATGGCCGCGCCATGGTCACCATGAAGCACGTGGGCCTGAACGTGGCCGCCGATCCCCTGTTCACCGCCATGCACACCGGCGTCATCGGCGCGCTGGTCGTTGTGGTCTGCGACGACCCCGGCATGCATTCCAGCCAGAACGAGCAGGACAGCCGGCGCTACGCCGTGGCGGCGGGGGCCCCCATGCTGGAGCCGGCAGACTCCCAGGAGGCGTTCGACTACTTCGGCGAGGCCGTCAGGATCTCGGAGCACTGGGGACTCCCGGTTCTGCTGCGCCTGACCACGCGCGTCAGTCATTCGAAGTCCATCGTCCAGATCCGCGATCTGCCCGCCGTTGCCAAGCCCCCCTATTTTGAACACGACCGGACCGCCCGCGTCATGGTGCCGGCCAACGCCCGGCCGGCCCATCGCCGCCTTCGCCAGAAACTGGCCGATATCGCACAATGGGGCGAAAGCGGGGCCCTGAACGAACTCCTGGCCGGCAAGAGCGAGCTCGGCATTATCTCGTCCAGCGTCGCCGCGATTCACGCGCGCGAAGCGGCGCCCGAGGCGCGCATGTTGAAGCTGGGTCTCACCTACCCCTTCCCCATCGAACGGATGCGCAAGTTCGCCGCCGGCGTCAACCGTTGCGTCGTCGTCGAAGAGGGCGACCCCGTCCTGCTCGACGCGTGCCTCGCCGCCGGCATCCCGGTGCAGGGCAAGGCCGAGATGTACCGGTTCGGCGAGCTGACGGTCGGCCGCGTGCGCCGACTGCTGGCCGGCGATACGTCGCCGGAGCCGGCGCCGGTCCGGGGCAAGCCGCCCGAGCTCTGCCAGGGCTGCCCCCACCGCGCCGTGTTCGAGACGCTCCATAACCTCGACTGCATCGTGTCCGGCGACATCGGCTGCTACACGCTCGGTGTAATGCCGCCGTTCGAATCGATGGATAGCTGCGTGTGCATGGGCGCCAGCGTCGGCGTCGGGCTTGGCCTCCGCCACGTGCTGCCGCCCGACCAGGCCAGGCGCGTCGTCAGCGTCATCGGCGACAGCACGTTCGTGCACAGCGGCATCACCGGCCTCGTCGAAATGATCTACAATCCGCCGCCAACCGGCCACGTCCTGCTCATCCTCGACAACAACACGACCGCCATGACGGGCCTGCAGGAGCATCCGGGCACGGGCCGCACCCTGGACCACAAGCGCACGGGGCAGGTCGTGCTCGAGGACCTGGCGCGGGCCATCGGCGTGAAAGATGTTCACGTGGTGGATGCGCAGGCGGACCGCCCCGCGTTCGAGGAACTGCTCAAGAAGACACTCGCGGCCGGGACGGTGTCGGTCATCATCGCCCGTAAACCGTGCATTCTCGCCGCCGTGCAGGCCAGGAAGAGGGCGACAGGAGATCAGAAGTCAGAGGTCAGAGGTCAGAAATCAGAAACCGAGAGCCAGAAACTCACCTCTCAACCCGCGGGGGCAGAGGTCAGTTCGCCGAACGCCGCGGGACCGGGATAATGGACAAGATCACGAACATCGTATTGGCGGGGCTGGGCGGCCAGGGCGTGATTACGGCCAGCGACGCGCTGTCCGACATGCTGTTCCGCGCCGGGTACGACGTGAAGAAGGCCGAAGTACATGGCATGAGCCAGCGCGGCGGGTCGGTGACCAGCGACATCCGGTTCGGCAAGCGGGTGCTCAGCCCGATGGTGTCGCCCGGCGAGGCGGACTTTCTTGTGGTGCTGGAGGAAACGCAGGTGGAACCGTCGCGTCACTGGCTGAAGCCCGGCGGCGTGCTGCTCCGCGCGGGGTCGATTGACCCAGCCACGCTCCCCCATCCCAAGACGCTCAACGTCGCCATGCTGGGGATGCTGAGCGTGCACCTGGATATTCCCGAGTCGACCTGGATCGAGGCCATCAAGGCCGGCCTGCCGGAGCGCCTTCATGAAGTCAACCTGAAGGCGTTTCAGCTCGGCCGGTCCGTAGCAGAAAAGGAGAAACATCATGGCTAACCCGCAGCAAACCCGTAGTTGCCCCTTTCATCCGGTGAGCGCACCGGATTACCTGCCGCTTCCACGGCTCCGCGAGCTCCAATTGAGCCGCCTGCAGACGATGGTCCGCCGCGCCTATGACAACGTTGAGCTGTTCCGCAAACGCATGATCGAGCGCAAGCTGACGCCCGACGACATCCGGTCGATGGAGGACATCCGGCGCCTGCCGTTCACGGTCAAGGCGGACCTGCGCGACACCTATCCGTTTGGCCTGTTTGCCAGCCCGATGAAGGACATCGTCCGCCTGCATGCCTCCAGCGGAACGACCGGCAAACCGATCGTCGTGGCCTACACGCAGGAAGACATCAACGTGTGGACCAACGTCATGGTTCGCAGCCTCGCCGCCTGCGGCTTGGGCAGCGGCGACATTATCCAGAACGCTTACGGCTACGGGCTCTTCACCGGTGGACTCGGCGCCCACTACGGCGCGGAGGCGATCGGCGCCACCGTGATCCCGATCTCCGGCGGCAACACGGACCGGCAGATCATGGTCCTGCAGGATTTCAAGGTCACCGCCATCTGCTGCACGCCCAGTTACTTCCTCCACCTGCTGGACCGCTCGGCGGAGATGGGCGTGAACTTCCGCAGCCTGTCGCTCAAGGCCGGCGTCTTCGGTGCCGAGCCGTGGTCCGAGGCCATGCGCGAACGCCTCGAGAAGGACAGCGGCATCAAGGCGTACGACATCTACGGACTGTCCGAGATCGTGGGCCCCGGCGTGGCCATGGAATGTGGTGAGCAGGCCGGCCCCCACATCTTCGAGGACTACTTCTATCCCGAGATCATCAACCCGGAGACCGGCGAGGTGCTCGGCGATGAGGCGGAAGGCGAGCTCGTGCTGACCACGCTGGGCAAGAACGCCATGCCGATGCTCCGTTACCGCACGCGCGACATCACCACCGTCACGGCCGAACCGTGCACCTGCGGCCGGACGCTGCGCCGCATCAAGCGGATCGGCCGCCGCAGCGACGACATGATGATCATCCGCGGCGTCAACGTGTTCCCGTCGCAGATCGAGGCGTCGCTTCTGACCGTCGAGGGCACGCTGCCCCACTACCAGATCATCCTCACGCGCGAAAAGGATCTGGACCAGATGGAAGTCCAGGTGGAGGTGACCCAGGCGATCTTCAGCGACAAGGTCCGCGCCATGGAGGGTCTGCAGAAGAAGATCGATCATGCCATCAACTCCATGACCGGTATTCATGCCAAGGTCAGCCTCGTGGAGCCGCACACGATTCAACGGAGCGAAGGCAAAGCCAAACGCGTCATCGACAAGCGGAAGATCTAGTTGTCTGGAGTGTGGTAACCACGGATTACACTGATGACACGGATAGAGAGAAGAGGCCATGGGATTGAATCTCCAATATCCGTGATATCCGTGCCATCCGTGGTAAAGTACTTACCTGAACAAGAAAGGATAACTTCATGAAAATCAAACAGCTCTCTCTGTTTCTCGAGAACAAACCCGGCCACCTGAGCGCCATCTGCCAGACGCTGGCCCGGGCCGGCATCAACATCGTCACGCTGTCGCTCGCCGACACCCAGCAGTTCGGCATCCTGCGCCTCATCATCCAGGACTGGGAGCGGGCCAAGGAATTGCTCGAGGCCAAGGGCTTCGTCGTCAACATCACCGAAGTCGTCGCCACGGAAGTGGACGACCGGCCGGGAGGCCTCTCGGACGTGCTGAAGGTTCTGGAACAGGCCAGGACGAACATCGAGTATATGTACGCGTTCACGTTCCGCCGGAACAACCGCGCGGTCCTGATCTTCCGGTTCGACGATCCGGATGCCGCCGTCAACGTGCTCCAGGCCAAGGGAATCAATGTCCTCGGCGACGTGGAACTCTTTGAAGAGAAACCCGGGGCAAAGAAGCGCTGATGAATCGCCGGTCGCCGGTTGTCGAGAATCGCCTCTGGCAAAGCGAGGAGACGCTGCCCCGCTCCGACCTGCGGGCGCTTCAGCTTTCCCGCCTGAAGGACCTCGTCGCCCGCGTCAGCCACGTGCCGTTCTATAAAGAACGTTTCGCACGGGACAGGATCACGCCGGACGGCATCCGCTCCATCGACGACCTGCGCCGCCTGCCCTTCACCACGAAGGCCGACCTGCGCGAGCATTATCCTCTCGGTTTCCTCGCCGTACCCCGCGAGCAAGTCGTGCGGTTCCACGGTTCCTCGGGCACCACCGGCAAGCCCACGTTTGTGGCCTACACCCGCGACGACCTCGTCACGTGGTCCGACCTGTGCGCCCGCTTCCTCGTAAGCGGCGGCCTCCGGCCGGAGCACACCGTGCAGGTGATGTTCGGCTACGGCCTCTTCACCGGCGGCTTCGGCCTGCATTACGGCATCGAACGGGTTGGCGCCGCCGTCCTGCCGGCCGGCAGCGGCAACACCGAACGGAACATTCTGCTGATGCAGGACATGAAGGTGGACGCGCTGGTCTGCACGCCCAGCTATGCCGTCCGGATCGCCGAGGTGCTGCGCGAGATGAAGGTGCCCCGGGACTCGCTGACGCTGAAGTTCGCCCATCTCGGCGCCGAGCCGTGGACCGAGGACATGCGGCAGCATATCGAGCGGGATCTGGGCATCCTGGCGTTCGACAACTACGGGCTCAGCGAAGTCATGGGGCCGGGCGTCAGCGGGGAATGCGCCTATCGCACGGGCATGCACATCCAGGAAGATCACTTCATTGTGGAGTGCGTCAACCCCGACACCCTGGAGCCGGTGGCCGACGGCGAGAAGGGCGAACTGGTCTTCACAACGCTCACCAAGCAGGCGTTTCCGCTGATCCGGTACCGCACCCGCGACATCTCGCGCCTGACCCACGAGCCCTGCCCCTGCGGCCGGACCACGGTGCAGATGAGCCGCGTGACGGGACGCACCGACGACATGCTGATCATCCGCGGGGTCAATGTGTTCCCGTCCCAGATTGAAGAGGCCCTCCTGCGGATCGAGGGGACGGCGCCGCAGTACCTGATCGAGGTCACCCGGCCGGGCGCCTTGGACGAAGTGACCGTTCACGTGGAGATGCGGGAGAAGGATTTTTCGGACAAGATGAGCAGCCTGCAGGCGCTGCGCGACCGTATCCAGCGCGAGATCCAGGGCATCACGGGCATTCACGCCCGGGTGAACCTGGTCCAGCCGCAGACCCTGGAGCGCTCCGCCGGAAAAGCCAAGCGCGTCCTGGACCGGCGCGCCACAGCAAGCCACTGAAAACGGGGCAAGGCCTGCCCTCTGCGGGTTACGCGTGCAGGGTCCCTTTCCGGTCTTCAGAACCAATCGCGAGGGACTTGGTGGCGCATTACGTGAGGGACGGCGTAGATGGCGTACGAATGCAGATCCTCATGAATCGAGCTCGATTGACCGCAGATTCGAATACCATAAGGGGTGCGGCCTCGTTTCTCATTCAGGAAGGCGCGCAGACTAAGTAAACGGCCAGTTGAGCCACTCTTGACTTCAATGGGAATCACAGCGCCTCCCATAGGCAGAAGATAGTCCACTTCCGCGTTGCTCGCTCGCGCTTCACGATGCCAATAATACAATTCCTCCTTAGCCCAAGGCTGACTGTAGGACAGTAACTCCTGTCCGACAAACGCCTCAGTAACAGCACCGGCATTGCCGATGGTCGAAGTTGGATTCAAGAGCCATGGTTTGCTGTCGGAGCCCAAAACGCGTTGCGCCAAGCCAACATCGAGAAAGAGCGCCTTGAACCGGTTCGGGTCGGACTCGGCCTTGAGAGGAACCGCGTTGCCCGATGAATGCGTGACCTTATGGACTACGGAAGCCTTACACAGCAGGTCGAGGGCGGGTGAAAGCTCCCGCGCTTTCCAGGTGCCGGGAAGAGCATTGAATTTGAACTTCCTCCCCGTCATGGAGGGAACTTCGTTAAAGACCAGGTCAACGTACTTGATCTGGTGCCGCTTGGCGTACTTGGCGAAGTCCTGGCGGTATGCCGTCACGATCATATTTAGGACTTCGCCGCAGCGATTCCAATCCTCATGCTTGATCCACGTTCCGATCACTTCCGGCAAACCACCCAGTGCAAGGTATTCCCCCACCAATCGCAGAAGCCGCTCGTGGACCGGATCACTTATCGAAAGGGATGGCGAAGCATCGATCAGGAGTTCGACCAAGGGTTTCTCACCGCGTGCTGCAAGGAATTCCAAGAACGACATTGGATACATGTGCAAAGAGGCAACCCGGCCCACCGGCAGGCCCACCTCCTCGATGGCGAACTCCAACAACGATCCGGCCGCGACGACATGCAGTTCGGGCACTTTCTCATAAAAGTACCTCAACGCACTGATCGCCAACGGCTGTTGTTGAATCTCGTCAATGAATAGCAGAGAAGAGCCCGGAACGAGACGCTTGCCGGTCATCAGCCGAAGTTCGCGAAGGATCCTATCCGGATCGAGATTGGGGCGGAATACTTCGCCGTATTCCGGATTCAACTCCAAGTTGATCTCGACCAACTCATCGAACTTCTCTCCCAGCGTACGCACGGCGTACGTCTTGCCAACCTGGCGCGCTCCTCGCAGGAGAAGTGCTTTGCGGTCCGCCCGATGTTTCCACTCGCCAAGGTAATGGTCTATGATTCGTTTCATGGCCGAAAACTGCCGCATTCATGTTCCATAATCAAGCCTTTTCACTCTATTCATGCTCCAATATCAAGGCGTGCCATTGAACACTTTGCACCGTAATCAACGCTTCCATGGCTGCTTGGTACATGGAATCTGGCGCAGTACCAGTCCTATCTCGCTCTGCGCCATGCGCTCTTCCCCCGCACGCCGAGAACCGGATCGCTGGAAGTCAACGAGTTACATACCCGGGGTCGGTCCCTTTACCGCCCTCCTGTGCGTTCTGCTCTCTGCGCCATGCGCCATGCGCTTTGCGCCCTGCCCTCTGCGCCCTGCCCCCTGCGCCATGCCCCCTGCGCCATGCGCTCCGCCCGCCTCTGCCCTCTGCGCCATGCTCCATGCGCCATGCCTCTTTCCCCCACCCACCCAAGAATCGGATCGTTGGTAGTCAACGCGTTACGTGCTTGGGGTGTGTCCCTTTCCCGCCCACCAGATCGCCCTGCCTCAAAAATGCCCGCCAAAGGAAAAGACCATGATCTTTTCTTGATCAGGGTGGCGCCGGTGGGGCACCCAAAGGGCAAGGTTTACTTCCAAATCACGCGCGTGCCAGCCTCGCCGTCCAGGGCCCGGTCCAGGTTTTCGGGATCGGTAATGATCACTTTCCGGCCGCCGGCTTTGAGGTAGAGCAAGGCCGCGGATATTTTTGGGCCCATGCTGCCGGGCGGGAAATGCCCTTCACTCAGGTATTGCTCGGCTTCCGAATAGGTCATCTCAAAAAGGGGTCGTTCATCCGGCTTGCCGTAGTTCAGGCACACTTTTTCCGTGCCGGTCAGGATGACGAACACGTCGGCCTTGATATCCACGGCCAGCAGAGCGCTGGAGAGATCCTTGTCGATGACCGCCTCCACGCCCACGTATTGGCCCGCCGCGTCCTTGGCGATCGGCACCCCGCCGCCGCCCAGCGCCAAAACGACGTTTCCAGCATAGGCCAGGGACCGGATCATCCGGCTTTGGATGATTCGCTTGGGCATCGGACTGGGGACGATGCGACGGTATCCCCGTCCGGAATCCTCGATCATCCGCCAGGCCGGAAACCGCTCCAGCAGTCCCGCCACGTCCTTTTCGGCGTAGAACGGGCCCACCGGCTTCGACGGCTTTTCGAACGCCGGGTCGGCCCGGTCCACCAGTACCTGCGTGATCAGGGTCGCCACGTATTTGCGGATGTCGTTCGCGCGCAACTCGTTAAGCAGTTCCTGCTGCAGGAGATAGCCGAGCGAACCCTCGGTTTGCGCCACCAGGACGTCCAGGGGCAGGGTAGGGACCAATTCCCGGGCCAGTTCGTTCTGCATCAGCAGATTGCCGACCTGGGGGCCGTTTCCGTGCGTGACGACCAGTTCGTAGCCCCGCTTGAGAAGCGTGATCAGGTGGGCGCAGAGTTCCCGGGCGTTGCCCTGCTGCTCGCGGAGCGTGCCAGCCTCGCCGGATCGCATGATGACGTTCCCGCCGAACGCCACCAGCGCAACGGACCCATCTCTGACGCTTGTGGTCATCCCCGATACGACGGCGGTTTGGGGTTAAGCCAGTCCACCAGCGCATTCTTGATCGCAAAGGCGAACTTGAAATTGCCGTAGGGGTTGTAGTGGCCGAACACCTGGGCGCCTGCCCGTTCCACGTAAAGGCTCTCGCAGAATTGGGTGACCGTTCCTTTGAACGTCTTGTACTGATCGCACATCAGGGGCAGGGTGTCCGTATAAAGGTACTTTTCCTTGTTCAGGAACTGGACGAACTCTTCGTCAAAACGAGTGCCCTTCTTCACGTACCCGTCGACCGTCGGCACGTCGTAGCTCAGGAGGATCATGAGCTTGCGCTTGTTGGCCTTGGCCCACTTGCGGAACTTGTCCACCGTGAACATGGTCGAGCGGATGCCGTATGCGATGTGAAGTTTCTTGGCATCCGCCTGCCGGGTCTTCGGATTGCGCAGGTTGACTTTGATGCCAAATTCCTCGGCCAGTGCTTCGAGTTCGTCCACCGGCGCCAGCCCGCCTTCACGCAAGGTATAGAGATGCGCAACGGGATCATCCTTGAACGCTTCGTAGTAGTTGTCCGCGCCAACGAGTTTCTTGAGATCGCCGACTTTTTCGCACATCCCGGCGCGTTCGATCCACTTGCCTTTCTTGAGGTCATAGCGCAGGTGCATCCACGGGAAGCCATGCACGGGATACCCGTCGATCTTGCCGCGCGGCAGGGTTCTGCACATCCATGCCACGCGGATCCACCGGGCGGCGTCGATATTCCGCATGTAGTCGTCATCCCAGACGTTGAGGATGATGTACTCGGCGGCAACGTCCTTGATGGCTTCCATGCGCATGGCGCGCCGATAGGCCTGGTAGACGCCATAACCCCCGACGCCGAAGTTGCGGATCGGCTCCCGGAAATGGGCGGCGAGGACTTCCTGCCACGTTTCGCCGTCGCTGACCTGCGCGCACTGCGTATAGCTGTCGCCATAGGTGTTGATCCGGCACGGCTGATCGGCGTAATTGATCATCTTGCGGTGTTTGAATCGCGGATGATAGGAACCCTCCGTCCTCGTCTTGCTCGCGCCATCGATCATGCAGTGATTTCGGTGGAGATACCCCAATTCCTTGTCGAATTCGAGGATGGCGGGATTCTTCGGGTCGAGAAACCGGTTGATTTCCTGAGGGAAGTAGGCGGCGGTGTGCAGCAAGTGTTTGACGTCACGCAACATGAAGCATCTCCAATTGGATTTCTGAATTCTGAGGCTCTTGCAGAACCCCTCGCGTCGCCCGCCTACGGCGGCCGCCACGAGGGGTTCTGTAAGTGAAAATGGCGCGGCGGCGGACGTTTCGGTCCGTCCAGACGTGAGAGGGGCCGGAAAGG
>Ga0172375_10006968_pt1 | contig 15644 bp, 19 predicted proteins | sample LakKiv1m_FD_114537 | JGI IMG/M metagenome (GOLD analysis project Ga0172375, IMG submission 114537) | Freshwater microbial communities from Kabuno Bay, South-Kivu, Congo - kab_092012_11.1m | ecosystem: Environmental > Aquatic > Freshwater > Lake | place: Democratic Republic of the Congo...
CACTTCGGAAGTTGGCGTCGGCACGACCCTGATCGTCACGTTTCGCCACAGCCATCTCGACCGCGCGCCGCTGGGCGATATGACCGGGACTTTGCTCTCTTTCGTGTTGGGCGGCGCGTGTGAGTTGAAGTATGTGCATCGGGTGACGAGTAGATCGGAAGATGGTAGATTGGAAAATTGGAAGGACGGCGCTGGCGATACGGAGGCGCGGCAATTCGATTGCGACACGGCCGAGATCAAGGCGGAGTTGGGCAATATCCCGTTGACCCATCCCGAAGTGCGGGAATGGCTCCGCCAATTCATCACCGAAGGCGAAGCGGCGTTGACTCGTCCGACCGGATGACCCTTCACGTTTGCACGTTTCACGCCATGCCATTTGCTGATTTGTGCTATTTGCGGATTTGCTGATTTGCCCTTCTTCACCGCCGACCTGCACCTGCACACCGTCCTTTCTCCGTGCGCCGAGGAGGAGATGTTCCCGGAGTTCATCCTGGGGCGCGCCGGGGAGCTGGGCCTCGATCTGATCGCGGTCACCGATCACAACTCATGCGAGAACGCGGCCGCCATGCTCCACGCGGCTGAAGGCACGGGGATCGTCGTCTGGCCGGGCATGGAGGTGCAGACACGGGAGGAAGCGCACCTGATCTGCCTGTTCGACCGGCTGGATCAAGCGCTGGCCTGGCAGGCGGCGGTTTACGCGCATCTACCGTCGCTGCGCAACCGGCCGCAGACCTTCGGGACGCAAATCGTGCTGGACGCCGAGGGCGAGGTGGTCGGCACCAACGAGCGGCTGCTGGCGACCTCGACCTCGTTCTCGGTGGAGGAGGCGGTGCAGGGCGTGCGGGCGTTGGGCGGGCTGTGCATCCCGGCCCATGTGGATCGGCCCGCGTACAGCTTGATCACCAGCCTGGGCTTCATCCCGCCCGACCTGGATATTCCGGGCGTTGAGATCTCGCATCTGCTGGGGCCAAAAGCGGCGCGCGCGCGCTTCCCGCAGTTGGCGCGCTACGGGCTGATCGCCGACAGCGATGCGCACCGGCTGAGCGAGATGCGTCGCCGCACCACGGTCAAGCTGGCGCACCGCACGGTGGCGGAGTTGGCGTTGGCGCTGGCGGGCGTGGAAGATCGCGGGGTGTGGGTAGATGGGGTGCGGACGACGCCGTGAATGCAGAATGATGAAGGTAAAATGTGGAGCGGATCTGTTCAATTGCCGTCAGGCAACGTCCGCCGGTTGCGAGGTAAAGGGGGCTGCGGTATCATACGTGGCATCTGATACAGGGAGGAGAGTTCAAGATGACCATCGTAGCAGCACGCACTTTGGAAGTGGCGCGCCAATTGGCGCCGACACCTAGCGCCGACTCGAGCATTCGAGAGATTCTATCAAATGAAATCCGCAGACGGATGAATCGTTACGAGTTGCTGAATCGGCGCTTTGCAACCAAGTACGGGATGACCTTCGAAGTATTTCGTGATCAGAAAATAGTGGAAAGGCAGGGGTATAGTTTCGAGGTAGAGTCCGACTACTGTGATTGGGAAATGGCGGTAACTGGTCTCGTTGCTCTCAAAGAGCAGTTGGTGAAGTTGGGAGCCAATCCAAATGCCGCGAGACGTTGATGCATGGGAACGCGAGATCATTGCAGCCGCCCATGAATTCGCGTTTGTTCGGGCGGTTCACGTATTGGACAAAAACCCGGTGGCCCTGAAAGCGCGCCTCATGCTTGGGCCAGAGCTCTTCATCCAGATCTATATCAACGTAGTGACGGGCGTTCAGAACTTAGTGCTGATATTGGGCAGGCAGCGGTTATATGCGCGTGATTGTGTGGGTGGTGTTTGGCATCGGCATCCCTACGATAACCCAGACACTCACGACTTCAGCGCAGCAGGTGCGACTCCGGCAACGATCGTCGGTTTCCTGACCGAAGTGCAAGAACTAATCGAACAAGTGGCCCTATTATAGGGGCCACACCTGAAAAATATCTCGGTACAGTCATGAGACTCTGGATCGAGCACGCGTATCGTAATTCGGAAAGCGATACTGTCCAGGTACCGGGTATTGCAGTGAGCACTTTGACAACCGAAGAGCAGTTTGTTGCAGTAACAGTCAGCAGCCGGGAATCAGGGATCAGGGATCAGGGATCAGGATTCACGGGTCACGAATCACGAGTCACGAGTGGCCGGGTTCAGCGGGCGATGGCCGGGCTGCTGGCGGGAGAACCCATGGATCGGGTCGTGGCGGACGTGCTCGCCGCACTGCCAGCGGGCGAGCACGTCGCCACGGCGCTCCTGCGCATCGGCGGCGCTGGCCGGGCGGAGCTGGCCGAGATTGACGCGCCGCCCTTATTCATGGCGCGCCGCGGCAGTTTCGTCTTGCTGCCCGTCACCGAAGAGGAGCTGAGCGGCCGGCTGGTGCGCCGCTGCGACTTCACCGTCCAGGCCGGCGATCACCTGGCGCTGGTCAGCGAGAGCTATATCCGAGCCAGGGGCGGCGCGCGTCCGCGGAGCTGGCGCGAGGTCGCCCTCTCTGTCCGCCGCCTGACCGCCACCGGCTGCGATGCGGAGCAGTTGGCGGGGGCGTTGGCGCGAATTGCGAATCAACGAATCACGAATTCGCTATTCGCTCATTCGCTGATTCGCTCATTCGCCATTCTCGCGATGTTCGTCCGCCCCATGCGCACCGCCACGGTGTGGAGCGGGCCGCCGGCCGCCCCGAAGCGTGATCGGGAGGCGCTGGATCGGCTGCTGGCCGAGGAGGGCGTGCGGATCATCTGCGGGGATACGACCGCGGAGATCGCGGCCCGGCTGCTGGGCGGCCGGCTGGCGATCGAGCCGCCGCCCGACGAAGGCTGGGCCGAAGTTCCGCCCACCTCGCGCCTGGTCGGTTGCGCCGAGCGGCTTGACCTGATCACCGAGGGCGCGGTGACGCTGGGCGTGGCGCGCGAGCGGCTGGTTGAAGCGAAGCGGCCGCGCGACCTGGCGGGCCGGACGGATGGCGCGTCGCGGCTGGCGAAGCTGCTGTTGGAGGCGGACAAGATCACGATCACCGAAGGGCTGGCGGTCAACCCGGCGCAGCGGACGGCGGATGGCGCCCCGATGCGGCGGGCGGCGGTCGCGGGGCTGGTGGAGGTGTTGGCGGCGCGGGGGAAGGTCGTGGCCGTCGAGAATGTGTGAGGTGTAAGGCTGCCGTCCACGAATATCATACGAATGCACGAATAACGTCCATCGATTGCGAGTCTCGCCTCTCGATTCGAGTATTCGCGCCCAATTCGTGGATAGCTTGTGGTGCACCGTCCACGAATATCATACGAATGCACGAACAACGTCCATCGATTGCGAGTCTCGCCTCTCGATTCGAGTATTCGTGGCCAATTCGTGGATGGTCATTTCGCCTGACACAGGAGTTCCAGATGCCCGGACTCGTCCAAGACGCCACCGGCAACGACTTGACCTATCGCATCATCGGCGCAGCGATGCAGGTGCACAACCGTTTGGGGCCAGGATATAAGGAGGAAGTCTACGAGCGCGCTTTGGCTGCCGAGTTGACCAACGGTGAAGTGCCGGTCGAAACCCAATTCCGGGTTGATGTGTGGGATAACGGCGCATTGGTTGCGGTGTTCTACCTGGATTTATTTGCTGCTCGCACAGTTGTGGTCGAGGTGAAAGCCTTTTCTCATCAACTTACCAATGACGAGCTCGCTCAAGTGATCAATTACCTGAAGGCAACGAATGCACCGGTTGGCTTGCTGTTGAACTTCGGGCGGCGCAGACTCGAATATCGTCGCGTATTTCCCGGCAAAGCCCAGAACCAGCCGCCTCAACGATTGGGACGGGATAATGTGATGAGGAAGTAGGCGGAGACCGTCCACGAATACGACACGAATCCACGAATTGCAGCGCCGCACGGATTCTCGATTCGTGGCCCACTCATGGATGGCACTTGCGAACAACAACCTAACCGAGGAGACGGTCCACGAATACGACACGAATCCACGAATTGTCGTCCGACGCGCATTCTCGATTCGAGTATTCGTGGCTCTATTCGTGGACGGCAATCTTGTTGACACGCGATACCCCACCGAAGGAGGTACTCGTTCATGGAAAAACCGAAAATCGGCGTCTATGTCTGTGACTGTGGCGTGAACATCGCGGCCACGGTCAATGTCCCGGAGGTCGTCAAGTTCGCCGGCGGGCTGCCGAATGTGACGGTGGCCCGGGAGTACAAGTACATGTGCTCCGACCCCGGCCAGAAGATGATCAAGGAGGACATCAAAAACCTGGGGCTGACCCGCGTAGTGGTCGCGGCCTGTTCGCCCCGGATGCACGAACCCACCTTCCAAAACGCCGTGAGCGAAGCTGGTATAAACCCGTACCACTTCGCGATGGCAAACATCCGCGAGCACGTCTCGTGGGTGGTCAAGGATGTGCCCACCGGCACCCAGAAGGCCAAGCGCCTGGTCAGCGCCGCCGTGATGCGTGTGGCGCTCCAGACGGAGCTGTACGCGCGCAAGGAGCCGGTGACGCCCGCGGCCATGATCGTCGGCGGCGGCATCGCGGGCATCCAGGCTGCGCTCGCCGTGGCGGATGCCGGCTACAAGGTCTACCTGGTGGAGCGGGAGCCGTCCATCGGTGGGCACATGGCTCAGCTCGACAAGACCTTCCCGACCCTCGACTGTAGCACCTGAATTCTGGGGCCCAAAATGATGGATGCCGGTCGGCATCCCAACATCGAGCTCCTGACCTACAGCGAAGTCGAAGAAGTATCGGGCTACGTGGGCAACTTCACCGTCAAGGTGCGCAAGAAGGCCCGCTATGTGGATGCCGACGCGTGCACCGGCTGCGGCTTGTGCTGGCAGGAATGCCTCACCGTACGCATTCCGCAGCTCAAGCTCATCAAGATGGGCGATATGAGCCTGGGCGAAAGGAGGCCTGGCGACCGATGAGCGAATATAACGCAGGACGCGTCGAAGAGATCATCCGCTCCTACGATTCCGATCCCACGAACAGCCTGGCGATCCTCCAGGACGTCCAGCGCGAGTACAACTACCTGCCGCGGCAGGCGCTCGAGCTGGTGGCGGCCCGCGTCGGCCTGCCCCAGGGCCATGTTTACCGGCTGGCGACCTTCTTCAAGGCGTTCAGCCTGAACCCGAAGGGCGAGCACCAATGCAAGGTGTGCCTGGGCACGGCTTGCCACGTCAAGGGCGGCGCGCTCATCCTTGAGCAACTCGAAAAGGAACTGGGGATCAAGGCGGGCAACACCACGGCCGACGGCAAGTTCTCGCTGGAAGGTGTGCGTTGCCTGGGCGCCTGCGCGCTCGCGCCGATCGTCGTGATTGACGACGAGCCGCTCGGCCAGATGACGCCCGATACGGCCACCAGGCAGATCAACACCTTGCGCGCCGGCCAGGCGGTCAAGGTCCCGGCGCAAGTCCCAGCGAAAGCTGCGGGCAAGGCCCCAGTAGACATGTCTGCTGTGCCGCCGAAGGGGGGACGGTAGATTGGTAACTTGGTAGACTGGTAGACTGGTAGACTGGTAGACTGGTAGACTGGTAGATTGGTAGACTAGTAGATTGGTAGACTAGTAGACTGGTAGATCGGTAGATTGGTAGACTAGTAGACTGGTAGATCGGTAGATTGGTAGGCTGGCAATTCCTGAGGTTACGATCAATCCACATACCAATATACCAACGTACCAACGTACCAACGTACCAATTTACCAATTTACCAATTTACCAACGTACCAATATACCAATTTACTAATGTACCATCCCCCGTCAAAGGAGACAAACCATGCCTCAACTCAAAAGCCTTGATGAACTCCGTTCCTTGCGCACACGGCTGCAGCAGGATATCAAAACCCGCACGGAATCCAGCACCACGATCACCGTGGGGATGGGCACGTGCGGCATTGCGGCCGGCGCGCGCGAGGTGATGCAGGCCTTTCTGGATGAACTGGCCGCGCGTAAAATGGATGCGCATGTCGTCACCACCGGCTGCATCGGCATGTGCTCGAAGGAGCCGCTGGTGGACATCCAGCAGGCAGACGGCCCACGCATCACTTATGGTAACGTGGATACGACGATGGTACCGCGTATTGTCGAAGATCACCTTGTTCAGGGCCACGTTGTCCAATCCTGGGTTGTGGGTCAGGTGGCGAGGGGGTAACAGATGGCTGATCAACATCGTGCTGATGTATTGGTAAGCTGCCTTCACGGCCGCGCCCCCGAATTCATCCCCGCGCTGCGGGAAGAGATCGAGCGCCGCGGGCTGGCCGAAGAGGTGAAGGTGGTTGAGACCGGCTGCCGCGGCTTCTGCAGCATGGGGCCGGTGCTCACCATCGCGCCGCCCGGCACCTTCTACACCGGCGTGACCGCGGCCGACATCCCCGAAATCGTCGAGGAGACGCTGGTCAAAGGCCGCGTGGTGCAAAAGTTGCTCTACAAAGAGCCATCGGGCCGCAAAGCGGTGCAGCGCTACGACGAAATTTCAGCATTTGCTAAGCAGCAGCGCATCGTGCTGCGTAACTGCGGCATGATCGAACCGACCTCTATCGAAGAGTACATTGCGGTCGGCGGCTACGAGGCGCTGGGCAAGGCGCTGACAACGATGACGCCGGACGCGGTGATCGCCGAGATCAAGAAGTCCGGTTTGCGCGGCCGCGGCGGCGCAGGCTTCGCCACCGGCCGCAAGTGGGAACAGACCCGGCAGGCCCACGGCGATGTGAAGCATGTCATCGCCAACGGCGACGAGGGGGATCCCGGCGCGTTCATGGATCGCGCGCTGATGGAAGGCGATCCGCATTCGGTGATCGAGGGGATGATCATCGGCGGCTTCGCGGTCGGCGCCAGCCAGGGCTACATCTACGTGCGCGACGAGTATCCACTGGCGGTGAAGAACCTTGGCATCGCCATCGCGCGGGCGAAGGAGTTCGGGCTGCTCGGCCACGATATCCTCGGCGCCGACTTCGACTTCGAGATCAAGATCGTGCGCGGGGCCGGCGCGTTCGTCTGCGGCGAATCGTCGGCGCTGATGCAATCCATCGAGGGCAAGGTGGGCGAGCCGCGCGCCAAGCATCTCCACGCCACCGAGCGCGGCCTGTGGGATCGGCCCTCCTGCCTGAACAACGTCGAGACGTGGGCCAACGTCCCGCACATCATCAACCAGGGCGCCGAGTGGTTTGCTTCGATCGGCACGGAGCGCAGCAAGGGCACCAAGGCATTCTGTCTGGTGGGCAAGGTGCGCAACCCCGGCCTGATCGAAGTGCCGATGGGTATCAGCCTGAAGACCATCGTCAACGAGATCGGCGGCGGGCCGCCCCGGGGCCGCAAGATCAAGGCGGTGCAGACCGGCGGGCCGTCCGGCGGCTGCATCCCGGCCGAGATGCTCGACATCCCCGTGGACTACGAGACGCTAAGCGAAGCCGGCTCGATGATGGGCTCGGGCGGCATGATCGTGATGGACGACCGCACGTGCATGGTGGATATCTCCCGCTATTTCCTGGAATTTCTCAAGGATGAATCGTGCGGCAAGTGCTCCACCTGTCGGGAAGGCGTCAAGCGGATGCTGGAGATCCTGACCAACATCTGCGACGGGACGGCGAAGGAGAGCGATCTGCCGATGCTGGAGGCGCTCGCCAAGACGGTCGCCAGCTCATCGCTGTGCGGCTTGGGCAAGTCGGCGCCCAACCCTGTGCTGAGCACGCTGCGCTATTTCCACAAAGAATACGAGCAGCACATCCACGACAAGTACTGCGCATCGGGTGTCTGCCGCAGCCTGGTGGCCTATGTCATCACGGAAGAGAAGTGCAAAGGGTGCGGGCTGTGCGTCAAGGCGTGTCCGCAGGACGGCATCTCCGGATCGCTCAAGCAGCCGCACGAGATTGACCAGGTCAAGTGCATCCACTGCGGCGCGTGCTTCGACGCCTGCAAACTCGACGCGGTGCAGATCGTGCCGCGGGCGATGGTCGTGGATGGCAAGGTGCAGGTACCGGTGATTACGAACGAAGGTCCCAAACGACCCGGCGGCCCGCTCGATGTTCCGGTGCGCAATGTGACGACGCCGGGCGGTAACGGCGGCAACGGCCACGGCGCGCCGAAGGGGGCGAAGCGATGACGAAAACCACATTGACGATTGACGGCCAGCTCATCCAGGCGGACGACAGCATGACGATCCTGGAGGTGTGCCGCAAGAATAACATACCCATCCCGACCCTCTGCTACCATCCTGTGCTGGAGCCGTATGGCGCGTGCCGGCTGTGCACCGTCGAAGTGAAGCAGAAAGGCCGCAACTGGTCGAGCTTACAAACCTCTTGCACGCACCCGGCCTGGGATGGCCTGGACGTGCAGACCAATTCCCCGGAAGTGCGCGAGGCGCGCAAGATGGTCATGGGGCTGATGCTTTCGCGCACGCCCAACGTGCCGGTCATCCAGGAGTTGGCCGCCGAGTACGGCGTCACTGAGCCGCCCTTCCACGTTGAGGACCCGAACGAAAAGTGCATCCTGTGCGGGCTGTGCGTACGCGTGTGCAACGACATGGTGCAGGCCCACGTGCTGAACTTTTCGGGTCGGGGCGCGGATCGCAAGGTCGGCCCGCCCTTTATGGAGAAGACGCGGCAGTGCCTCGGCTGCGGCGCGTGCACCATCGTCTGTCCCACCGGCGCGATTGATATCGTGCTGGAGGAAGCCGGCGTCTACGCGGCCAAGCCGCTCGGCCCGACCTCGGCCATCTACGTGCCGTCGCTCCAGGCGGTGCCGCGCGTGCCCGTGATTGACACCGACTCGTGCATCCGCTTCCGGCAATACGACCGCTCGCTCGGCCAGATTACCGACGCCTGCGGCGCGTGCCAGCAGCTCTGCGAGGCGCACGCCATTGACTTCACCCAGAAGGATGAAATCGTGGAGCTGAACGTCGGCGCGATCGTGGTGGCGACCGGGTTCCAGATGTGGGATTCCAGCAAGCTAAGCCAGTACTCTTACGGCAAATCGCCTAACATCATCACCGGCCTGGAGTTCGAGCGCCTCTCGAACGCCGGCGGCCCGACCCTGGGCCAGATCTTGCTGGCAGATGGCCGCAAGCCGGAGACCGTCGCGATCATCCACTGCGTGGGCTCGCGCGACAAGAACCCCAACGCGCACGAGTACTGCTCACGCATCTGCTGCATGTACTCGCTGAAGCATGCCCACCTGGTGCGTGACAAGACGCACGCCCAGGTGTACGAGTTCTACATGGACATGCGCGCGTTCGGCAAGGGTTACGAGGAGTTCTACGAGCGCGTGCAGGAGGAAGGCGTGGTGATGGTGCGCGGTCGCGGGGCCGAGGTGCAGGTGCTGCCCTCTGGCAAGCTGCGCGTAACGGGCGAGGACGCCAACCTGGGCAAGCTGGTGGCCGTGGACGTGGATATGGTGGTGCTGAGCTCGGCCATCGAGGCCCCGGCCGACGCATCGAAGGTCAGCGCGTTGTTCGGCCTGTCCCGCACCGCCGACGGCTGGTTCGCCGAATCGCATCCCAAGCTGAAGCCGGTGGAAACCAACACCGACGGCGTGTTCCTGGCCGGCTGCGCGCAGGGACCGAAGGATGTGCCCGACACCGTGGGCCATGCCGGCGCGGCGGCCGCGGCGGTGCTGGGGCTGTTGAATCGCGGCGAGGTGACCATCTCGCCCGCCACGGCCGAGGTCAACCGCACCAGGTGCGTGGGCTGCGGCGACTGCCTGCTGGTCTGTCCGTACACGGCCATCGCGCGGGTTGACGGCAAGGCCCAGATCAATGCGGCCCTGTGCAAGGGCTGCGGCACGTGCGTCGCCACGTGTCCCTCCGGCGCGATCGAAGCGTGGCACTTCACGGACGAGCAGATCATTGCGCAGATCGAGGGGGTGCTGGAATGGGCGTAGAATTCAAGCCAAAGATCGTTGCGTTCATGTGCAACTGGTGCACCTATGCCGGCGCCGACAGCGCCGGCGTGGCCCGCCTGGAATCGCCAGCCAACATCTTGCCGATCCGCGTGATGTGCTCGGGCCGCATCTCGCCGGAGATGGTCCTCCGGGCCTTCCGCAGCGGCGCCGATGGCGTGTTGGTGATGGGCTGTCACATCGGCGATTGCCACTATAGCAGCGGCAACCATCGCACGGCCAAACGCATGCCGCTGCTGCAGAACCTGATCGGCTATGTCGGCATCAATCCGGAACGCATAGAATTGCAATGGGTGTCAGCCTCCGAAGGGCCGCGCTTCGTTGAAGTGACCAAAGCGTTTACCAACAAGATCCGTCAGCTCGGGCCATTGGCGCAGGAGGTGCTGGAATGATCACCTTGATCCGCCAGGCCGTGGCCGAACGGCTGAATGAACTCGATGGTGTGGTGGCGTTGCGCAGGTCGAGCGCAAGTGTTGCGCCTTACCTCTTCCAGAAGGGTGATGACCTGGTCGGGCTGGAAATCGTCCCCAAGTACCCGGTGATGACCCTGGTCTCCCGGCTGCACAAACGCTTCCCCAGCATCCGGCTGGGCGTGGTGGCGCGCGGCTGCGACGAGCGCGCCTACATTGAGATGGCGAAGCGGAATCAAATTGACCCTGACCGGCTGACCCTTATCGGCATCGCCTGCACGGCGGAGGACGCGCAAACCTGCTACTGCCCGGCGCCGTATCCCAACCAACTGGTGATCGGCACGCCGCCTGCGCCGGGGCCGACCAATCCGCTGGTCGCCCAATATGACGCGATGCCCCTGGCCGAGCGGCGCGCGTTCTGGCGGCAGCAGTTCGACAAGTGCATCAAATGCTACGGCTGCCGCAACATCTGCCCGGAATGCTTCTGCGAAGCGTGTGCGATGGAGGACAAGGTCTGGGTTGAGCCGGGCGTGTTGGGGCCGCCCTTCCCGGCGTTTCACATGATCCGCGCCATGCACATGGCGAGCCGCTGTGTCGCCTGCCGCGAATGTGAACGAACGTGCCCGGCGCATATCCCGCTCACCGTGCTGTATGACCTGATGCGGCGCGACATGGAGGCGTTGTTGGGCTATCTGCCCGGGGCCGACATCAGCGCCCGGCCACCGCTCTCCGTCACGCTCGAAGAAACGCCGCTGCGCGTGCACATGGCGCACTAGCAGGAGGTAACCATGGACTATCGGAACACGCTGACAACCTGTATCTACTGCGGCTGCGGCTGCGGCATGTACATCGAGACGATGGACGGCCAGCTCACCGGCGTTTGGCCGGCCAAGACTCACCCGATCAGCCAGGGGCGGCTGTGCATCAAGGGTTGGAACGTGACCAGTTTCGTGAACGACCCTGACCGGCTCAAAACGCCCTTGATCCGCAAGGATGGGCAGTTGGTTGAGGCAAGCTGGGAAGAAGCCCTGGCGCTCATCGCCGGCAAGCTGGGCGCCATCAAGGCCGAAAGCGGGCCGGACAGCATCGGCCTGCTCACCTCCGCCAAATGCACCAATGAAGAAAACTATCTGATGAACAAACTTGCGCGCGCGGTGATCGGCACCAATAACCTCGATCACTGCGCACGTCTCTGACACGCTCCCACCGTGGCCGGTCTGGCCGCAGCATTTGGGAGTGGCGCCATGACGAACTCGATCCCCGAGTTCGAGACGGACACAAACTGCTTCATCATCATGGGGTCGAACACGTCCGAAGGCCATCCGCTGATCGCCAGCCGCATCATGGCGGCCAAGGCGCGCGGGGCCAAAGTGATCGTGCTGGATCCGCGCAAGATCCAGATGAGCCGCCTGGCCGACCTCTATCTGCCCTTCCGCCCCGGCACAGACGTCGCCATCCTGAACGGGCTGATGAACGTCATCATCAGCGAGGGGCTGGAAGATAAAGCGTTCGTCGCGGAGCGCACCGAGGCCTACGACGAGTTGAAGGCGATGGTAGAAAAGTACACGCCGGAACGCGTAGAGGAGATCAGCGGCGTTCCGGCCGAGAAGCTGCGCGAAGCAGCCCGCCTGTATGCCACCCACAAGCCGTCCGCCTTCATCTACGCCATGGGCATCACGCAGCACACCACCGGCACGGACAATGTCAAGTCCGTGGCGAACCTGGCCATGCTGACCGGCAACCTGGGCATCCCCGGCGGCGGCGTCAACCCATTGCGCGGGCAGAACAACGTGCAGGGCGCGTGCGACATGGGCGGCCTGCCCAACGTGTACCCCGGCTATCAGGTCGTCACGTCGCCGGATGTGCAGCGGAAATTCCAGGATGCCTGGGGCAGCACAGCGCACACCAAAGTCGGGCTGACGGTGACCGAAATGGTGGCGGCACTGGGGGAGGGTAGGGGCGGGGGCACCCCGCCCCTACGCGCGCTGTATGTGCTGGGCGAGAACCCGATGGTGGCCGACCCGGACATCAATCACGCCTATCATTGCCTGGAACAGGCTGAGTTCCTGGTGGTGCAGGACATCTTCCTGACGGAGACGGCCAGGCTGGCGCACGTGGTGCTGCCCGGCGCCTCCTTTGCGGAGAAGGATGGCACGTTCACCGGCACTGATCGACGCGTCCAACGCGTGCGCAAAGCCGTCGAACCGCCCGGCGACGCCCGGGCCGATTGGGAGATCATCTGCGCGTTGGCGAAGACCATGGGCGCCAGCGGTTTCGACTTTGCTTCGGCGGAAGCGATCTTCGCCGAGGCGGCCCGGCTGACGCCCTCCTACGCGGGCATCAGCTACGCGCGGCTCGAGCAGTTGGGCCACTTGCACTGGCCGTGCCCGGCGCCCGACCATCCGGGCACGCCCTATCTGCACAAGGGCAAGTTCTCGCGCGGGCTGGGGCGCTTCCATGCCATCGAGTTCAAGGAGCCGGCTGAGACGGCCGATCAGGAATACCCGCTGACGCTGACAACGGGCCGGTTGATGTTCCACTTCCACACCGGCACAATGACGCGACGTTCGGAGAAGCTGCACCAGGAAGTGCCTGAGGCCTATGTGGAGCTGCATCCGGACGATGCCGCCGCGATCAACCTCAAACGCGGGCAGCACGTCCGCGTTGCGAGCCGGCGCGGCGAGATCCAATTGGGCGTGCGTGTCACCAAACGCATCAAGCCTGGCGTCGTCTTCATCCCGTTCCACTTTGCCGAGGCGGCTGCGAATGCGCTGACCAACGCAGCCATTGATCCTGTCGCCAAGATACCCGAATACAAGGTGTGCGCCGTGAAGATCGAACCGGCGGTGTGACGCAGCAGTCCAAAGGAGGGCCTCATGTCACAGAAAAAAATCCTCATGATTGATGACGATCCGGATTTCGTCTTTGCCATCAGCATGGTTCTGGAGGCCGAAGGGTATCTGCTGGAAACCGCCAGCAACGGCGTCGAGGGTCTGAAGAAGCTGCGCGCTGACCTGCCTGACCTGGTGTTGATGGATGTGATCATGGCCGGGCCTTTGGACGGATACTATACGGCCCAAGAGATCGCCGATGATCCCGTGCTCAGGAATGTGCCGATCTTGATGATCTCGTCCATCGCCAACACACCCTACGTGTCCCTCTTTCCCACCGATCAATATCTGGCGGTGGTGGACTTCATGTTCAAGCCTATTGACCCGACTGAGCTATTGGAAAAGATCCGAGCGCTGCTGAAATAGAAGGAGATAGGGTCTATGGATATCCGGAAGATCTACGAATATGCCCTGCAACGCGAGTACGAGGGCAAGCGTTTTTTTGAACAGAATGCCGAACGCCTGAGCCACGCGGTTGCAGCTGGCGCCTTCAGGAAGCTGGCCGCCGAGGAGCAGATGCACATCGTGTTCATCCAAAGCCAGTTGGCGGCGCTGGATCAGGGCGAAGCGCCCCGCGCGGCGCTCGGCGTCGAATTGGCTCAGGACGGTTTCTTCTCGCAGCGGGCCGAGGCTGAGCTGCTCGATCAGACGATCGTGGAAGCCATGGTGCCCGACTTGCCTGTGCTGCGTACAGCATATCTGATCGAGCGTGACTTCGCCGAGTTCTATGAGCTGGCAGCCGCGCGTTCGACAGGCGAAGCCCAAGCGGTCCTCAAGCTGCTGGCGGGCTGGGAGCGCGGGCATGAGGCGCTGTTCAAGCGGCTCCACGATCGTGCGTTCGAAGAATACGCGCAGATGCCGTGGGGCGGCTGAAAAAAGGAGGTGTGCTAAGAGCATCCATACAACTGACCAGTGGTAATCTATCCAATCGTTCCTATCTCATCCTGAAAACCTGAACACCGGAGACACACCATGAACAACGAGATCAACTTTGACGCCCTGCTGCCGCCAGAGATGGCTGCCAAGGCTGAAGGCCTGGGGGTAAAGAAAGCCAAGCTGGATGCTTTCACGATGTTCGCGCTGGCTATCCTCGCGGGCGCCTTCATTGCCGTCGGAGCAATTTTCTGCACCACGGTCCTGGCTGGCACTTCCTCTCTCGCATACGGGGTTGCCCGCTTGTTGGGCGGCCTGGTCTTTGCTACCGGCCTGATCCTGGTTGTTGTCGGCGGCGCCGAGCTGTTCACCGGCAACAACCTGATCATCATGGCCTTTGCCAGGGGCAAGGTGACTGTCGTGGAGTTGCTGCGCAACTGGGCGATCGTCTATGTAGGCAACTTCGTAGGCTCCATCCTCACAGCCTACATCATGTTTCTCACCAAGCAATACAGCTTTGGCGGCGGGGCGATCGGCATCACCGCGCTGAGTATCGGCAATGCAAAGACCGGTCTGGGCTTCATCCAGGCGGTGGCGTTGGGCATCATGTGTAACGCCCTGGTGTGCATGGCGGTGTGGCTCTGTTACAGTGCGCGCAGCACAACAGACAAAATCCTCTCGATCATCCCGCCTATCGCAGCCTTCGTCGCGGCCGGCTTCGAGCACAGTGTCGCCAACATGTATTTCATCCCGATTTCCCTGTTCGTTAAAACTGACACCGCTTTCCTGGCGACACTGGGCGACAAACTCCCCAACGTCGCCAACCTGACGTGGGGCCACTTCTTCCTGGCGAATCTGGTCCCCGTCACCATCGGGAACATCATCGGCGGCGCGGGCATGGTCGGGCTGGTCTACTGGTTCGCCTATTTGCGCGCGCGCCCCAAGGCCTGATGCGGGGCAGTGTGTGGCGTGCACATCAGGTCAGCAGCAAGGCCTGATGTCGGTTGGATCGGCCTGGGTCTGCGAAGTCTCATCTGGCTTCGCAGACCTGGGCCGTGCGGTTTCTTAATCAAAGCGGTTCCAAACATGCCTGCCCATCAGCAGTGCAACAGGAGGAAGCCATGCCAAGACGTAGACCTAACCCCTACCCCTGGTGGAAATGCTCGGAATGCGGCTACACCTACCAGGCCGCGCCGCCCCCGCCGGAGACATGCCCAAGCTGCCAGCAGAAGTGCGTCTTCGTGGACGTGACCTGCTACATGCCCCAATGCGGGCCGGGCACGCCCGATCCGCAACTGATGAACACGCCGGTGAGCCAGCGCGTGAAAAAGTAAGTGGGCCGTGTGATCCGGCAAAATGCTTTGCGTTTACTGCGATATCACTTCTATGATAGACTGGAGGCGGCAGAAAGTCCGATTGTGTCTGTAGAAACGGAGGTGTGCGATGGGTAGATGGCCGCCCGGTGGACGGGCGAAGGCGCCGCGTTCCAGGAGGCGTGCGTCGGCGGGCTGGGCTGCTGGAGGTGATCACCGGCTGCGACCGGCTGATTCTGGCAGACGCGATCCAGACGC
>Ga0172375_10006970_pt1 | contig 15642 bp, 13 predicted proteins | sample LakKiv1m_FD_114537 | JGI IMG/M metagenome (GOLD analysis project Ga0172375, IMG submission 114537) | Freshwater microbial communities from Kabuno Bay, South-Kivu, Congo - kab_092012_11.1m | ecosystem: Environmental > Aquatic > Freshwater > Lake | place: Democratic Republic of the Congo...
ACAAGAGCTCTTATAGTTATCTCTTTTCCAGAACCGATGTTTATGGGATTGCTGCCATTGTATTTTTGAGTAGCTAGGACAATGGCTTTGGCGGCATCCTCGATATATAAAAATTCACGACTGGCTTTGCCCGAACCCCAAACAAGCATATCGGTATTATTTTTTTTAGCTTCAAGAGACTTTTTTATAAGAGCAGGGATGACATGAGAGCTTTTGGGATCAAAATTGTCACCAGGACCATAGAGATTGACCGGTAGTAAATAGATAGCATTGAAAGCATATTGTTGCCTGTAAGCTTGAGTTTGAACTAATAACATTTTTTTGGCGAGTCCATAGGGAGCATTGGTTTCTTCGGGGTATCCGTTCCAGAGATTATTCTCATTAAAGGGGATGGGAGAAAATTTGGGATAAGAGCAAACGGTACCTAGGGCAACAAACTTTTTGACTCCAGCAAGGCGTGAAGCCTCCATTAGTTGAATACCCATAATTAGATTGTCGTAAAATAATTCGCCAGGGATTTCTTGATTTAAGCCAATACCACCAACTTTAGCGGCAAGATGAATGACAATGTCGATGTCCTTTACTGCTTTATGACAGTTTTCCATTATTCGCAAGTCCAAATCATTTGAGCTGGGAGAATAGATATTTTTTTGATCGTAACCTGACTTTATCAGCTCATCTTTGACAAATTTTCCTAAAAAACCGTTTCCACCAGTAAGTAGTATTTTTTCATTCATATATTAATAGTTTATCCAACCATTGACCTTTGATTCATTTTCTAAATCAAATTTGACCATTAGAGAAACTAGCTCATCAAATTGGGTTTTTGCTTTCCAACCTAGAATTTTTTTAGCCTTTGAGGAGTCACCTTGCAAGAAATCAACCTCTGCGGGTCTAAAATATTCGGGGTCAATTTCAATAAGAATTTTTTTAGTTTTTTTGTCGTAGCCCTTTTCATCTATCCCCTTTCCTTTCCAAACAATATCAATGCCAACTTCTTTGAATGCTTTGAGAGCAAAGTCGCGGACACTGTGGGTAATACCGGTAGAAATAACGTAATCATCAGGCTTTTCTTGTTGAAGCATTAGCCACATAGATTCGACGTAATCAGGGGCATAACCCCAATCTCGACGAGCATCTAGGTTTCCTAGGTAAAGTTTGTCTTGCTTGCCTAATTTTATATTGGCTACAGCACGGGTAATTTTTCTAGTAACAAAGGTTTTACCCCGACGTGGAGATTCGTGGTTGAAGAGAATTCCATTGCAAGCGAAAAGGCCGTAGCTTTCGCGATAATTTTTGGTAATCCAATATGAAAATACTTTGGCACAGCCATAAGGAGAGCGGGGGTAAAAAGGTGTATTTTCGTTTTGGGGACTTTCAAGGACTTTTCCATACATTTCACTACTTGAAGCTTGATAGTATCGAGCTTTGGGACAGCCGTTTTTGATGGATTCTAAAATTCTAAGTGTACCAAGGCCAACTATATTTGCCGTATATTCTGGGATTTCAAAACTAACTCGGACATGGCTTTGAGCACCAAGATTGTAGATTTCATCTGGCTTTATTTCTCGAATGAGTTTGTCAATAACTGTGGCTTCGCTAAGGTCACCGTAGTGAAGGAATAATTTTTTACTCCTTTGATGGGGGTCGACATAGATATGATCGATGCGATTGGTATTGAAATTGCTAGTACGACGGATGATACCATGAACTTCGTATCCTTTTTTGAGTAAAAATTCGGCTAAATAGCTACCGTCTTGACCTGTTATTCCAGTAATCAAAGCTTTGGGAAATTTCATATATAGTTTGATTTACTATAACATAGGAGATTTTGAGATATAATCTTCCCATGAACACAAAAACAAAAATCTGTACGATTGGAGGTGGTACTGGAATGCCTGTAATTAACGAAGCTTTGGTAAAGGCTGGATTTAGTGGTATTAAGTCAATTGTGACTACTTTTGATAATGGAGGCGATACTGGGAGGCTAATTACAGATGAGAGAGGTCAAATATTGGCAAATTCAGATTATTGGCGTTCTTTAATTTCTTTGTGGAAGGATGGAGATCAAAAAAAGATATGGGTAGATATGCTTCGTTATCGTGATGGTCGTTCTAGAAATTTTGGAAATATCTTTTTTCAATTTATGTCCGAAAAAGCGGGATCTCTGGCGGATGTTGACATACTTTTTAAAAATCTGACTTTGGCTGATTTGAAGGGTGAGGTTATTCCAATATCTTTGTCACCGGCAAACATTTGCATGGAAACAAAGAGTGGAAAAAAGTATGTTGGCGAACATTTTCTTGATGATTTAAGAATGTCGAGAGATTATGTGACTAAATTATGGCTAGATCCAAAGGTTGAGGCCAATCCAGAAGCAATTGAGGCTATGTTGAATGCGGAAGTAATAATAGTATGTCCTGGAAGTGTGTATGGTTCACTGATAACAAATTTTTTGACAAAAGGGATTTGTGAGGCATTTACTAAAAGTAAGGCTAAAAAAGTTTTGATGGTAAATATTATGTCATCAGCAAATGAGGGAGATGTAAAAAATCAAAGCGATTATTTGAATTTGTATAAGAAATTTTTAGATATAAATTTTGATGTTTTACTAATGGCTGACCTAAAGAAACTAGATTCGTCCAAACTTAAAAAGGTAATGGATTTTTATGATATGGAAAATTCTGAGCATATTGAATATACCCAAGGTATCAGTGAAAATACTGTTCTGGCCGATATTGCCACTATTGATGAGGTCAACTGGAGACTTAGACATAGCAAATTAAAGTTGGCAAGATTCTTTGCTAAAATGTAATAATGTCTCAAAAGAGGTTGAAAATAATTCGTAAAATTGAAAGTAAGGTAGTTACGATGGAAGAGAGGGAATATTTGCCAAAATTTTTTGAAATATTAAAAAATAATTGGAAGTATTTGGTACTTATTACAGTGCTGGGAATTTTACTTTATGCAAACGCGATAGCGGGAAATTTTGTTTCTGATGATTATGCAACTATTACCCAAAACCCCTATATTGGAGATTTTTGGTACACCATAAAACTAAATAGTTTTGCCAATTCAATGCATTTGACGAATTTTTTTGTGTACAAACTGTTTGGAAATACAAGCCCAGTTCCCTACCATATCATGTCTCTTTTGTGGTTTTTGGTGTTCAATGTGTTGGGATTTGTGTTGATAAAACTGGTTTCGAAAAATGATATGGTGGCCAAGTTAACAATGCTTTTATTTGTGTTCCATCCAATTCATGTGGAAGCGACAAGCTGGATTGCTGGAAGAATATATTTAATTTTAGCGGTATATATTGTGGCCTCAGTAATTAATTTTATTTATTTTTTGGATACGGGGAAGTATAAGAGTTTAATTTTAAGTTTAGTATTTTTCTATTTGGCTTTTAGTACCGACAGACCAAGACCTTTTGCAGCTTTTTTAATTATCTTGCTTTATGTTTTTACTGTCGGCTGGAAATCGATTTATAAAAAGTATGCCAAGTATTTTGCCTTGTTGCTTTTGGTAGGAATTGTTGGAGTTATTATTAGTTGGCCATATATTAATACCAGAATTGCGGTGGTAAATGGTGGAATAAACGCTACTGATGGGATATTTTATAATCCTCTTTTTCAATACCCAACCTCGATTCCAAAGTATTTGCAATTGTTGTTTTTCCCAGTTGATTTGACTCTGTATCACACCATGTATGTTCTTCCTGGATGGTTGAATTGGGCTATATTGCTGAATTATTTAGCACTAGTAATATATTTTTATTTTAAAGACAAAAGGTATTTTTGGGCTTTGAGTTTTATCTTTGTGTCTGTGGCTCCTTCTATGGCTCCAGTTAAAGTGAGCTGGTTGGTGGCTGAAAGATATATGTTTTTAGGTTCTCTTGGTTTTTGTATGTTTTTGGGATTACTCTTAGACGATCATTGGAAAAAACTAAGAATTGTGACTCCAACACTTTTAATATCTTTTTTAATTTTTTATGGAGTAAGGGTAGTAGCGAGAAATATAGATTGGCAGACAAATCATAATCTTTGGGTAAATACTTGTCAGGTGTCTCCAAATAGCCATAATGCTTGGAACAATATTGGAGACGACTATGACAAGCTAAAGGAAATGGATAATGCAGTTAAAGGCTTTACTCAATCAGTATTGGTAAAACCAAACTATGCTGATGCTTACCACAATAGAGCAAATATTTTTTATAAATCAGGTAGACTTGATTTGGCCAGAGAATCTTATGAGATTGCAATTAGATTTACACCAAGCTTGTATCAAACATATTTGAGTTTGGCTCAAATAGATTTATTGGAAAATAAGCCCGATTTGGCTATTGCTCATGCACAAAGAGCAGTAGAATATCAACCAGGAAACCCTCAGCCACTATACGTTTTGGGAGTGGTTTATGTGCAGGTAGGAAGAGTTGAAGAAGGTAAAAAGGTGTTTGAATCAATATTGGCTCAAATACCAAATTATGCACCAGCTATTGAAGCTTTAAGGCAAGCTAAGGCTTTACCACAGAAATAATCATAGTTTCACGGTCAAATATCTTTAGGATTGGATAAAAGAGTCGATAAACAGGTTTCTTTTTTAGAGACCAAAAAAGATCAAGGGGAAATTCAAAGGGAGTATATTCTATTGTTACTTTGTAATTTTTTCCAAAAAGTTTTTTGATATTGCTTTCATTTGGAAGAAAAATATGACGGGGGGCATCAAGGTGATACCAATATTTTTGACCGATTTTAAAAGACAGAGAATTGGTGTTGGGGATACTTATAACTAATTTACCTTTTGTTTTTAAAAGACTTAGGGCTTTATTGATTGTCTTGTGGGGATGGCTAAAGTGTTCTAGAGAATGCCAGAAGGTAATAACATCAAATTTTTGGGTAAATTTGTATTTTAAAAAATCTTTTTGTAGAATATTTTTTTGAGAGACTTCTATGGGATTTAAATCAATTCCAATACATTTTATATTTTTGGAAAGTTGATTTATAAATTCTCCATTGCCACAACCAACATCAAGTAAGTCCCCTTTTGGGGGTAAGTATTTGAGCTTTCGTCGATGGTTAAAAGATATCCAAAATTTTTCTAAAAATGATGAGGCTTGCTGATAATGTTTTGGGTAAAATTTTTTGTAGTATTTTGAATTTACCCCAACATCAGGGAAGATACATTGGCATTCTACGCATTTTAGAATAGTGACTTTTTCCTGACTATACTTGATACGACCATGAACATTTGAGGCAATAAATATTTTTTTATTTTTTTTTGAAGAACAAAGTGGACAAATCATTAGTTTGTTTTTTGATTAATTAGTTCTCTAATCAAATTGATAGATTGTTCAATATAATTTGTTTTTTTTGATGATAATAGAAGGGTTCTTAGATAGCGAGGACTTAGATGGAAAAAGAGATTGGGAGAATTTTATTGAAACGGTGATTTTGCAAATTGGCCCATTCTAGAATATCAACTTTATGTTTTGAAAAGCGATATTTATAAGGCATTTCTTTTATCAAAGTTGAAGCATTGAGAAGTTCACCATACTCATCTTTGGTAAAACGATGGCTCATGTTGTCGTATATTTCAGTACCTGGATAGGGAGAAAATACATTAAAACTATTTATCTCAGAATTTAGAACTTCTGCGAATTCTTCTATGTCTTTTAGATCTTTTTTTGTTTCATTAGGAAGATTTACTAAAAAATTGGCGAAGGTTCTAATATTGTGTTTATGGCAAAGTTCAAATATGTTTTTAACCATTTCAACACTAATCCCTTTTTGGATATCGATTAAAGCTTGATTGCTACCCCTTTCAACTCCAAAATCTATTTGAACACAACCGGATTCACTCATTAGTTTTATAAGATCTTCGTTTAGGGTAGAGGCCTTTGAAGAGCAACCCCAAAGTAATTTTAAGTTTTCTTTTTTTAGAAGTGAGCAAAATTTGGTCACATTTTCTTTGTTTATAGTAAATAGATCGTCAATAAAATAGAAAGAATCAATATGGTAACGTTGGCGTAAAAGTTTTATTTCGTTAATTAGACTTTTGGCACTTCTGACTCGGGTATAACAACCACCGCCGTTAAATTGACGTAATTTTTTGGCAACACAAAAAGTGCAAGTCGACGGACACCCTCTAGTGGCTAACAAATAAAAGGAGCGAAGAAAACAACCTCTTATAGAGTAAGGTGAAGCTTGAGTGTAGTAGTTCATGTCAATAAGCTCGTAGGCAGGATGGGAAATATAGTCTAAGTCCTTTTTGAGGGGGCGAAGGGCTGTTTTTATTGTCGAATTGTTTTTTCTAAAGGCAATACCTTTTATGTTTTGAAAAGGAATTTTGTTGTTGCGAAGTATCCGTTGACATAGCTCAAGAAGAGTCTCTTCACCTTCGCCGATTACTTCAAAATCAACTGGTGAATTTGGCTCTGACAAAAGCTCATCGGGATACAGGGTGGGGTGAATACCACCAACAATTATTTTAATTTTTGAATTTATTTTTTTTATTTTATGCGCTAGAGAAAGGACTTCAGAATACTCTGGGGTATAACAAGTTATTCCGACAATTTTTGGGTTTTGTTTTTTTACATGGTCTAAAATTTCTAATTCAATTTCGGCGAATTTTTGGGGTAAAGAATCAAAGAAGGCTTGGTTTCGAATGACTTCTTTTAGAGTTATATCAATAATTTTTACCGACAATTTATGTCTTTTAAGGTGACCGGCAAGATAAATAAGAGCCATGGGTGGACGATAGTGGTTTACAGAACGCGATGGTGGTGACAAGAGTAAAATATCAGCCATTAAATATTTGGGTGTAAATGTTTTTGGCACGAATATCTAAATTCCAAACTTCTCTAACAAGTTTTAAGGCAGCTATTGATGTTTTTTTATAAAGTTTTTCGTCTGTTAAAAGATCTAAAATATTTTTAGCAAAGAGAGGAAAATTTCCTGAAGGTGTTTTTATCATGCCGCTGGGGTAATAAGTTTTTAGAGCTTCAAGATTAAAGGAGACTCCAGGTAATCCCCAGGCCATGGCCTCTGCTGCAGCCATACCGCCACTATCATATATTGCAGGGTGAACAACTATTTTTGATTCTTTAAATATTTCATATTTTTTTTGTCCTGTTTGAAAACCAAAGAGGACAATGTTTTTGGTAAGTTTTTGTTTTTTTATTTTATTTTTAAGACTTTGTTCTAATTGACCGTCACCAATAATGGCTAGTTTTGCAGTCGGTCTTTTTGCAACCACATACTTCCAAATGTCAACTAATTCCAATACACCTTTTTGGGAATGAAGTCGACCTTGAAAAACGGCATCAAAGGATCGTTTCGAAATGGCTTTAACACTTTTGGATTTAAGGTATTTTTCTGACTCGATTATGTCAACTCCTCCTTGGACAACAACTACCTTTTTATTGGGAAATCGGGCTCTATCCGGTTCTGAAGTAATAAGAATTTGATCGGCAAAGTGTTGAGCTAAAAAGCGAGAAATTATTTGAAGAAGATAATAAATAGTTCCTTTTAAGAGTTGATGTTCGTAGGGGGAAAATTTTGTTCCTGGTCGTGGAGCAAAGAGATATTGTCCACAAAGCCAGACACCTTTGGGATTGACGATTTTATAAAGAAGACCAAAGATAAAGTCGGGATAAAAATCAGAAACTGTATAGCAATAATCGGAATTAGAAAATATTCTTGTATTTTTAAAAAAGGCAACTTTTCCAAAAAATATTCGTCGGAGAGAATGTCTAACTAAATTTAAAATTGTGGGAGAATTGTGAGGATTGCTTTTGTCTGTTTTAATGAAGGTGGGAGTTAAATGATATCTTTTTAAAAGGGATTGAGTCTCCTCACTACCAAAAACAGTAATCTGCAAATTGTTTTGCCAGTGTTTTATAAATTCTAAAAAAATGGTGTCTCCGCCACTTTGACCAGTACCAATGTTATTATTAGCTATTATTAAAAGTTTTGATTTCACTTTAGATATTTTAGCTTATTTATGATTAAAATAAACTTAGGAAGTGGCCCAGCATCGGCTGATGGCTGGATAAATTATGATTGGGGACTCCTACCTTTTATGGGAAAGTTTGGGTTGACTTCCCTTCTTGTAAAACTCTCGATACTTGATAAAGCATATGATTGGAAATGGCCAAAAATTGAGTTGGTTGATATAGGACATGAATTACCAAATGAAGATAATAGTGTTGATTTTATCTATTCCTCTCATGTTTTAGAACACTTTGAAAAGGAGGAGGCCATAAGTATTCTTAGGGAGGCAAGAAGAGTTTTAAAGAAAAAAGGAAGGATAAGAATAGTTTTACCAGACTTATCTAAAATGGTTAAAAACTATAAAAGTTCTGAAAGCTTTAATAGAGAGTATTTTGGTTTTGATAAAGATCTATATATTGGATTTATGGGGAATTTTAAACGTTTGTTTATCAGAGGACATCAATGGATGTACGATGCCCAGTCAGCAAAGGAATTGTTGAATTTGGCAGGTTTTAGGGAAGTAAAAGTCTGTTCATTTAGAAAAGGGCTTGTCCCTGATTTAAATGTTTTAGATATTGAGCAACACGCTAAGATCGGTCTGTATCTTGAAGCTTTTGGTAAGTAGTAAGGAAGGTATAAAAGTTTTTTTGGGAAAATTTCTTTTGGGCATAAGGGCGACAGTTTTTTTGTAGCTTCTCATAGATTTTTTTATTTTGAGTTAGAGATTTGATATGGGTAACAAAGTTTTTTGTTGTGGGTTTAAAGAGAATAGAAACACTATTGTCTAGGGCTTCAGGGATAGCACCCATGTTGGAACCAATGACGGGTAGACCTGAAGCAACTGCTTCCATTAGGACGCGACCAAAGCCTTCAGGGTATTGGGAAGCGATACAAAATATATTGGCCATTTGATAAATTTTGGGGAGTTTTGTGTATTCAATGGCACCCAAGAAGGTAATATTTTTATGTTTTAGAGAAAAGTTTTTTACTTCATTTTCAAGAGGGCCATTGCCAACAATAATAAATTGTTGATTTGGTAAAAGAGAGGCAGTTTTTAAAATTACTTGAATCCCCTTTTTAGCAATAAGTCTTCCAACAAATAATATTTTAAAATCTGTTGACTTTTTTGAAGGAATAAAATTTTTAAGATTTATCCAATAGCGATATAAAGCTATCTTTTGTTCATTTACACCCCATTTTTTTAATTGTTTTATAGAGGCGTTTGAAAGACACAAAATTTTATGACAGCTTGAGAGGATGTGTTTAGTTATTTTTTCTGAAATACCACTGACATTTTCATAAACTGCATGAGTGCTGCAAAGATGTTTTTTGTGAAAAATATATGCCAATATATTACTTATAAATGCGGCATTTAAACCTTGGCTGTGGATAATACTTATTTTTTGTTTATTGAATAGAAGCCAAAAAAAGCTTCGAATAAAAAGATATGGAGTTAGGTAAATAAATTCAAGTAAGGGATATTTTTCTAGTCGGGGAAAGAGCTGATATCCAAACCAAGGGAAACGAATTATATTACAGAGTTCTCTTTTTTCTTTTGAAAGATAGGGAGTGTTGGTGGTTAAGGGTGAATATGTTAAAACAAAGGATTTGATTTTATGCCTATTTAGTTCATACACCAAATCATCGAGATGCGATTCTACGCCTCCAATATTGGGAGTAAAAAAGGGAGAAAGTATGAGAATACCTTTTATTGTTGCCAATTGATTCGGTTTAATGGTTTTAATAAATGTAATTTGTATTTTAATGTGACAATAAAGTAAATCCACCAAGTTAGAAAACAGGCTATAGGATGGAAAAACCAAGCTATATCCGGTTTTCTGATGTAGCCTCTAATGGCGTCAAACAGAGAGGGTAAGATAAGGAGACTATATAAAGTAAAAGGTAAGATACTACTTTTTGTTTCCCACTTATATTGGCGAAATTCTTTGTAAAAATAATAATCAGTGAGTCGTCGGTTTTGTTTTTTAATAAACTTATTTAGGGATGATTCACAGTAAGTGTGAATAATACTAGTTTTTACCTTGGCAAAATATAGTGGCTTTGGAGCTAGAGCAAGAAGGTCAATATCAAAAAGATAGTTTCCTTTAAAGAAAGTTAGTAAAAATTCTCTTCTAAATATGGTTCCATTTGCCCCTATTGTTGGTATGTTATGATTGTTTTCAATATGAACCATTAGATAATCATGGTAGTTTTTTGTTGAAAGTTTTAAGCCAGTCCACTTGGATGTTAGGGTACTAAAGCGGTCGTAATTGCCATTGAAAAAGGCATAGGGATCATTGGCTCCAAGGAGTGATGAATAACGTTCAATGTATCCAGCGTCGCGACGATAGGTAAAAGAAAGAGGCTCGCTCCCAATTATCTCTTTATTTTTAAAGGGTAAAATCATTTTAGAAAGCCAGTCTTTGTCTGGAAGGATATTGTCGGAATCAATAAGGGCTATAAAATTACTTTTTGACTTTTTTAATCCCAAAGCTTTGGCTGACTCTGCAGTTTTTAGAGGATTATGAAATAAATTACAATTATATTTTTTGGCGATTGATAAAGTAGAATCTGTGGAGCCGCCATCGATAATCAAAATATTTACTTTGTTTTTTGGATAATTTTGTTTTGCAATAGACTTTAGGCAAGTTTCCAAGACTTTAGAAGCATTGAGAGTGGGAATTATAATATCAACACTAAACGAAGCCGCCATAGTGATGAACTAGAGTAAATAACCAGTAATCGACAGGGATTTCAAAAAATTTTAATCTCCATCTGATTTTTACTAATAGTAAGGCTGAAAAATAACCAAATTTAAAGGCTAGTCTTGAAAAAGCATTTTTCATTCTTGGATAAAGCATGACATAGGTATCTCTATCAAGAATTCCAAAAATATACTGGGTAAGCATGGCAGTTAAGCGAGCATCGTGATGACTTATCCATTTCTGTTTTAGGGTTTCTTCAAAGGCATTTTCAGGTGAGAGAAGGTAGTTACTCCAAGCATTAAGACTTTTAGGGTATTTTAAACCTAAAGAAACGGCTCTTTTAAATAGTGAGGCCCCAGGATAAGGAAGAAAAATATAATAGGTATAACGATTTCGATTGGATATTTTTAGTAATTTATCGATTAGAGAGAGAGTAGCTTTGTATTCACTGGCAACAAAACTATCATTTTCTTTTGGATCTTTTGACCAAGGTAAGCCAACTAAAAATGAATATAGAATTTTTATGTGATGTTGGTGACATTTTTTAGTAAAGGTGATTAGTTCTTCGACATTCATGTCTTTGGAGATAAAGTTGAGAGCAGATTGGGAGCCTGATTCGGCACCGGTTAATATCATGGCACAACCAGTTTTTTGCATTAACTTCCATGTTTTATCTTGATAGCGTGATAATTGTCCTGCACGTCCATTGGCATTGCCCCACTTTAGTTTTATTTTTTTGTCTATCATGCCCTGACAGATATCAGTAACTCTTTTTTCATCAACAAAATAGTTGCTGTCATAGACAGCCACCGAATCAATTTTGTATTTTTTTATTAAACTTTGCCATTCTTTTAAGACTATTTTTGCTGGTACTGGACGCCAACGACGTTTGTTGACTATTTCTTCAACACAAAAAGCACAACGATGAGGACAACCATAGCTTGAAATATAGGGAAGGGTTCGCTGACCATACTCAGTATTTTGAATGCATTTTTCAACATCAATGAGGTGATAAGGAAGTGGGGGTAATTTTGACAAGTCAATTGGAGGGCTATCGGGATTGCTGACAATTTTATTTTTTATTTTATAGGTAAGACCAAGGATGTTTTTTAAACTAGATTTTTGGTGGAGAGACTTTACAAGTTCTGGAAAGGTAAAATCACCAGGACCTCTGATTACCATATCAACAAAAGGATTTTTTACAGTTTCTACTGGAAGTATTGAAGGGTGCCATCCACCCCAAATTATGGGAACATGGGGATATTTTTTCTTGAAAAGTTTGGAAATTTTTAAACCATCTTGGATTTGAAATCCTGTCATAGCACTAATTCCAAGGCAAATTGCGTCATCACCATTGGCTAGAAGATCTTCAATGTATTTTTCTTGGAGATGACGAGCATAGATGTGTACTTTGTATTTTTCTTTGTCTAAAATTCGAGATATTGCCAAAAGGGCTAGTGGAACACCGGACCAATTTCTTTCGTAAGGTAGTGGTGAGGAAAAATAGAGAAGGACTTTCTTTTTTGGAGTAAGGGATGACATATATTAGGAGAAATCTTTCAACTTTTGTAAGTATTTTAGAGCGTAAATTGAAAGGTGTTTGATATCTGCAAAAGTCCTAATTGATAGAATTTTTCGAATAATAAATTTTGGTGTTAAAACTCCATAAAATAATTCGCGAACAAGTTTCTGTTGCTCTTCAGAGCCCATTGGAGATTTCATAATTGGTTGTCGCATATCATAGTCATCCCAATTTTCACTTAAAAGTAATTTGTTTTTTTGACAATCGGCAAAAAGACGAGTCCCTGGATAAGGAATGACTATTGTGGCCTGCATACTATCAGCCAAGCCATCCTTAAATAATTTTCTTGCCGAATCTAGGGTGTTTTGGGCATCTTTTCTAGTTTCCCAGGGATAACCAATCATAATGGTAATATGGGGTTCAAGACCAGCATTTTTTGCCATTTGAAGTGTTTTGCGGGCGTCGGCAGTTTTAGTATTTTTGTCAATTTTGTCAAGAGTTTTTTGATTGTTTGATTCTAAACCATAGAGAACAAATCTAAATCCTGCCTTGGCTATAAGATGATATTGTTCTTGAGTGAGAGCGGCAAAGCGCATATTGCAGCCAATAACCACCTTTTTGTTTAAACCAGTTTTTATTAGTTGATTACATAGTTCGTTTAGCCAGGCTCCAACTGGAAGAGTTCCAGAATCATCAAAAATTTCTTTTATTCCAAGTGAAACTAAATATTCAATTTCCTTTATAGAGTGAGCGACTGAAAAGGTTCTAAAGGTACCGGCAGGGTGGGTAGTAGTCCAAGAACAAAAAGTACATTTTCCCCACCAGCAATCCCGTCCTGACATAATATAAGCCCCGGGTTTGTACTTGAAATTAGTGTTATTTTTGCCATAGAGTTCCCAGTTGGTAAGCTTGCGGTCAATAATTGGTAGGCTATCTAAATTGTGATGTTTTAGAGCAAAGACTCCAGTGTTTGAAAAAAGATTGCTTCGCTTTGCTCGCAATGACGTAGAACCTGTTGGCAATGATGTAGAACTAGTTGGCAATGACTTTTTTCGAAAATAAAAACCAGGCTCAAGCTTACTGCCATTAACTAGATGATCAACAAGACTAAGCATCATAAAGTCATAGTCGCCACCAGTGATTATGTAATCAACCATTGAATTTTTTAAGGATTCGTGGGGAAGTGCGGTTACATGGTCACCCATTAATACAGTTATCAGTTTCCAGTTACGAGTTTTAAGGGAAATATTTTTTATTTCATTAATTATTTCCCAATGGCGTTTGATAACTGGGGTTTTAGATTCAATAAAGATGATATTTGGACGCCGTTTGACTAGACGTTTTAACCATTTTTTATATGAAATTTTTTCAGCAATGGCATCGTCCCAATATATTTTGTATCCAAGTTTTTTAAGAGCTGTGGCGCCATAGGCGGGGATGACAGGTAAGATTACGTTACCTGTGTTTGTCCATTGAAATTGACGATTTTGCGCCAAAAAAGGAATCCCCTTGCTTGATTCTAAGGGTGGATAAGATATGGAAATAGAAATTTTTTTAGCCGCCAACATATTTTCCGGTTTTTTTGTCAACTTGATGGGGTTTAAATTCTAAATCAAATTTTAAAAAACCTATAAGGAATAGTAAAGCATAATAGAGGTGAGTGATAGGGATAATTATGGTAGTCAAGAAAGATAATAAAAGATTATAGTTATTAATTATAAAATTGATTAGAGTAAGAAAAAGTAATCCCAAATACAAATATAATGGGAGGTAAAACTGGTGAAGAGGTAATAAAAGTAAATATATTAAAAAGAATGATGGCATAAAGTAACCGATTTTTAGGCTATTTTTTGGATATTTACGTGCAAAGAGGCCGCGGTGAAGAGCATATCTACTTATTTGTTTTAAGTGGGGCAAGATGACACTACGACGATGATGATAAACAATAATGGAGGGATGATAATATATTTTTTGATGATTGTTGATTAAATCTAGACAAAGAATTGTATCTTCACCTGGCCAATATTTTGAATTAAAGCCACCAAGCTTTTGAAAAATTTCTTTGTTTACTGTTAAATTCACAGATGGATAATCATCTACAAAGCGAGGAGGCTCGGGGTTGTTTCGAAAGCGTCCAGCTCCCCCGCTACCAAGAAATGAGCTCCAAAAAAGACCAGAAGCCTGTTGGTAAATATTATCCCTTGGTGGTGTTAGACATGGTCCACAAAATGATGCTACATTAGGATGTATTTTTATTTGTCTATATATATTTTTAAGCCAGTTTTTGTCGGGATAAGAGTCGTCATCTAGAAAGCAGAGATAATCCCCTTTTGATAACTTAGCACCAATATTTCTTTTTAAACTTGGATCTGGTTTTTTGGAAATTTTGTCGGTAATAACTAAAATTTCAAAATGCTTGTATGTTTGTTTTTTAAGATACTTGATTGTTTCCTTTAAATATTCGTTTTCACTTCGGACTGGAATAATAATGGAAAAGAATATTTTTTGCATATTAACCAGTATTGATTCTCATTTTTAATTCGGGATCATAAAGCCAACGGCGACGGTTTTTATCATCGTAATACTTTAAAATCTTGAGTCTGTAAAAGACTGCTAGAGAGTCTCGTAAACAATTGAGAATGATTTTTATGCCAGTAGCATGGGTTAAACTTTGAAAATCGTAAGTTAATTTTATGGGAGCTTCATAGATTTTTTTATATCCTAAGTGGTTGGCAACTGATAAAATTTCAAGATCAAAAGCATAACTTTTTACCAAAAGCCTGGGTAATACCTTTTCTAGAACTGGGCGGCGGAAAATTTTTAGGCCTGCTTGAGTATCTCGAACATCAATACCAAGTAAATATTTTGAAATTATTCTAGCTCCAAAACTAATAATTTTTCGTTCAAAGGGATAATTAACTTGGGAGGCGGGATGACGTTTTGAACCAACAATAATATCTGCCTGATACCATTCCATGTGCTCAAGAAGCATTGAGATGCCATTGGGGTCTATTTCCATACCTGAGTCGATAAAGGCGACATAGTCCCCTTTTGATCTAGCCATGCCATACCTCAGGGTGTAACCCTTACCATGATTGTGAGGGTAGCCAACAACTTTAAGGTTTTTTAAATGACATTTTTTGGCTTCTTTATATGTTGAATCAACTTCGGTACCATCTACAACAACTATAAGTTCATAGGGGTAACGGATTTGATCAAGGGTGTCATATATCGAATAAATGTCTTGCCTAATGGTTTTTGATTGTTTGTAGGCTGGGACAATAACCGACAAAAAATGGTTATTATTTTTTTTCATCAAACTCGATTAAACGGTAAAGGGCTAGTGTTTGAATAGCGGTTTTTTTCCAAGAAAAATGCTTGGCCCTCGAAAGACCTAGTAGTGAATATTCTTGTCTAAGCT
>Ga0172375_10006971_pt1 | contig 15641 bp, 9 predicted proteins | sample LakKiv1m_FD_114537 | JGI IMG/M metagenome (GOLD analysis project Ga0172375, IMG submission 114537) | Freshwater microbial communities from Kabuno Bay, South-Kivu, Congo - kab_092012_11.1m | ecosystem: Environmental > Aquatic > Freshwater > Lake | place: Democratic Republic of the Congo...
ATTTTGATCCGTTATAACCGCATGAAAGGCTTGGAAGCTTTATGGATGCCTGGGACCGACCATGCGGGTATAGCCACACAGAATGTGGTGGAAAAATCTATAGCTAAAGAAGGTTTAAAGAGGCAGGATTTAGGCCGGGAGATGTTTATTAGCCGGGTTTGGCAATGGAAAGAGCAGTATGGCTCAACTATTATCAGGCAGCTTAAAAAGCTTGGTTCTTCCTGCGATTGGCATAGAGAGCGTTTTACTATGGATCTGGAATATTCTAAGGCTGTCACGGAAGTTTTTGTTAGTCTTTTTGAAAAAGGTCTGATTTATCAGGGTAATTATATAATTAATTGGTGTCCGCGCTGCCAGACAGCTTTATCTGATGAAGAGGCTCCGCATCATGAACTTGACGGCAATCTTTTTCATTTAAAGTATCCGCTTAAAGATAATCCTCAAGAATATGTTATTGTGGCCACAACTAGGCCTGAAACTATGCTTGGTGATACTGCAGTTGCAGTTAATCCTAAGGACAAACGCTATAAAAAACTGATCGGTAAAACTTTAATCTTACCTTTTGTAAACCGTGAAATTAAAATTATTTCTGACTTGATCGTCGATATGGAGTTTGGCACGGGCGCGGTTAAGGTTACGCCCGCTCATGATCCTAATGACTATGTTACAGGAAAAAAACATAATCTAGAATTTATCAATGTAATGCATCCTAACGGAGTGATGAATGAACATGCTGGTGATTACAAGGATATGGATAGATTTGAAGCCAGGCAGAATATTATTGAAGATTTGAAAGAGCTTGGCCTATTGGAAAAAGTTGTTCCTCATAAATTATCGGCAGGGCATTGCTATCGATGCCACACAATTATCGAGCCTTATTTATCTAAACAATGGTTTATTAAGATGAAGCCTTTGGCAAAACCGGCAGTTGAAGCAGTAAAAAAAGGAAAGATCAAGTTTCATCCTCAACGCTGGGAAAAAGTTTATCTTAATTGGATGGATAATATCCAGGATTGGTGTATATCAAGGCAGATTTGGTGGGGGCATCGTATCCCGGTTTATTATTGCGAAAAATGTAAAACAATGGCTGTTTCCCGGGTTAAACCGGAAAAATGCGGTAAATGCGGATCGTCTGAAATTTTACAAGATCCCGACGTTCTTGATACCTGGTTTTCTTCCTGGCTATGGCCTTTTGCCACTTTTTACTGGCCGTTTGAAGCCGAAACTAAACAGGAGAAAAGCAAAAATAAAGAAGAATTGAAATATTTTTATCCTACATCAACTTTAGTTACTGCTCCTGAGATTATTTTCTTTTGGGTTGCCAGAATGATTATGGCAGGAATGGAATTCATGAAAGATATTCCATTTAAAGACGTGTATATCCATGGAACAGTAAGGGACGCGCAGGGTAAAAAAATGTCAAAGTCTTTGGGTAATATAATTGATCCGCTTGAGATTATCAATGAATATGGTACTGATGCTCTTCGTTTCAGTTTGATCTCTATTACTGCCCAGGGGCAGGATGTTTATCTAGCCAAAGAACGCTTTGAGGGAGGAAGGAATTTCGCCAATAAGATCTGGAACGCTTCCAGATTTATTATTATGAACCTGGATGAATCTTTAATAAAAGCGGATCTTTGTCAATTTGCTAAGGATAATGATCTGGGGATAGTTAATACTTGGATATTGAGCAGATTTTATTCTACCTTAAAAGAAGTAAATAAAGCTGTCGATAATTTTGCGTTTAATGAAGCCGCAAATTTACTTTACGGATTTTTTTGGCATGAGTTTTGTGATTGGTATCTGGAGATGATCAAATCAGATATTAAAAACCAGAACAATCAGGTAGTAATGTATAAAATTTTAGAAAAATTTTTAAGGGGTCTGCACCCATTCATGCCTTTTATTACCGAAGAGATCTGGCAGATCATACCTCATGAAGGGGAATCAATAATGGTGGCTAATTTGCCGCATATCCAGGAGCAGCTCATCGACAAGGAAACAGAAAATAAAATCAGCCTTTTGTTTGAGGCTATTGCTGCGATTAGAAATACTCGGCAGGAATTAGATATTCCGGTAACTAAAGAAATCAATGCTGTGATTTCTACGGCTAATAAGGACCATCGGGAAATGATTATTGCCTTATCTGGGCAGATTAAGTCCCTTTCTAAATTAGGGGTTTTGGAAGTAGAAGATAAGTTTAAACATGTAAAGTCAAGTATTACGCAAATTATTAAAGATATCCATGTTACTGTCCCGCTCGAAGGGATTATCGACGTAAAAGTTGAATTAGAGAAGATCAAGAATAAAATATTAAAAGCAGAGACTGATATTAAAGGCAAAGAAAGAATGCTAGGAAATGCTGAGTTTGTAAAAAAAGCCAAACCGGATGTCGTGGAAAAAGAAAAAAATAAACTTAAAGAGTTGGGAGAAACTCTTAAGAGGCTAAAGGAGATTAAAAATGAATTGGTATGATCAAAAATTCATCTCCGTCGTGCGCTACGCGCTTAAAGAAGATATTGGCAAAGCAGATATTACCACTGAAAGCCTTATTTCGAAAAATAAACCCGCTAAGGCAGTGATATTGGCTAAAGAGAATTTTTCAGTCTGTGGAATTGGCCTCGCCGGGTCGGTATTTGCGTTTAAAGATAAAACTATTAAATTTAAACCTCTGGTAAAGGATGGCGATTTGGTTCAAAAAGGTAAAGTATTGGCTAAAATAGAAGGCCCGGCTCAAGGTATTTTAACTGCCGAAAGAGTGGCCTTAAATTTTTTAAGTCTGCTTTCCGGCATAGCCACAAAGACCAGGAAATACGTTTTAGCTGCCGGAAATAGCCGGGTAAAAATTATCGATACCCGCAAGACGATCCCAGGCTTAAGATTATTGCAAAAATACGCTGTAAGGATGGGTGGCGGCTATAACCATAGATTCGCTTTGGATGAAATGGTGATGGTTAAAGACAATCATCTTAAGATAATGGGAAGCTATGAGAACGTAAAAAATTTGAATGGCCGTTATAAAATTGAATTAGAAGCCGCCAACATCGAAGAATTCAGTAACGCTCTCGGATGTAATCCCGATATTATAATGCTTGATAACATGAGTATTAAGGATATGAAAAAATCGGTAGCCATGAGAAACTGTCTGTCTGAGTCAAAGACTAATTATTTTCCTAAGCTGGAAGCTTCGGGAGGTGTTAACTTAAAAAATATTAAAAAAATCGCTTCAACGGGAGTGGATATGATCTCCGTCGGGGCGCTGACCCATTCGATTGACTCCGTAGATATAAGTCTTGAAATTTTATAATTATGGGTAAGTTTAAACTTGTCTCTAAATATAAACCCACAGGCGACCAGCCTAAAGCTATAATAGGTCTGACGGATTCAATTCTTTCCAATAATCCTTATCAAACCCTCCTTGGTGTAACAGGTTCAGGAAAGACTTTTACTCTCGCAAATGTAATTGCCAATATCAATAAGCCGACATTAGTAATTTCGCATAACAAAACTTTAGCCGCTCAGCTTTACTCGGAATTTAAAGAATTTTTTCCTCATAACGCGGTTGAATATTTCGTAAGTTATTACGATTATTATCAGCCTGAAGCCTATATACCTTCGACGGATACTTATATTGAAAAAGACTCGGCAATTAACGATAGGCTTGATAGGTTAAGGCTTTCATCAACAAGTAATCTTATGTCCCGTAATGACGTTTTAGTTGTGGCTTCGGTTTCCTGTATTTATAACCTCGGTTCACCCGAAGATTATAAAGGTTTATTAGTTTATGTAAATGTCGGTGATATTATCCCAAGAGAAACTTTGCTTGAACGTTTCATCCAGATCCAATATGAGCGAAACGATTATGAATTTGTAAGAGGAAAAATGAGAGTCCGAGGAGATGTCCTGGAAATATTTCCTTCTTACTTACAGAAAGCGGTAAGGATTCAGCTTTATGGAGATAAGGTTGAAAAGATCTCGGAAATCGATCCGGTTTCGGGTAAAGTATTGAATTTTCTGGAAAAATTGGCTATTTATCCGGCAAAACATTTTATTGTTTCAAGTGAAAGGATTCCTGAGGCTCTTAAGGCTATTCAATGGGAATTGGAAGATCGTTTGCGCTATCTAAGGCAGCATAATAAATTACTTGAAGCTCAGAGGCTTGAATCTAGGACGCATTACGATATGGAAATGCTTAAAGAGATGGGTTATTGCCATGGAATTGAGAATTATTCCCGTATTCTTTCCGGCAGGCCGCCGGGAGCCAGGCCGTATTGCCTTATGGATTATTTCCCTCAGAATTTTTTAACTATTATTGATGAATCGCATGTAACAATCCCGCAGATTCGGGGAATGTACGAAGGCGATAAGGCTAGAAAAGAGACCTTAGTGGATTATGGTTTCCGGCTGCCGTCATGTTTGGATAATCGTCCTTTAAGATTCTCTGAATTTGAACAACTTACAAAGCAAACGGTGTTTGTTTCTGCTACACCAAATGAATTTGAAGTATCTAAAACTAAAGGGAAAGTAATTGAACAAATTATCCGGCCGACAGGCCTTATTGACCCTGAAATTATTATAAAGCCGTCTCAGGGGCAGGTTGATGACCTGGTTGAGGAAATTAAAAAGCGTGCAATTAAAAATGAACGGGTGCTGGTTACTACTTTAACCAAAAGAATGAGCGAAGACTTAACCAGCTATTTACAGGAGAAGAAATTAAGAGTAAAATACCTGCATTCTGATATAGATACGATTGAACGTTCCCAAATCCTGCGTCAGCTTCGTAAAAAAGATTTTGATTGCCTTGTCGGGATAAATCTATTGAGAGAAGGTTTAGATCTGCCGGAAGTTTCGCTGGTAGCTATTTTGGATGCCGATAAAGAAGGATTCTTGCGCTCAGCCACCAGCCTTATCCAAGTTTCAGGTAGGGCAGCCAGAAATATAAATGGCACGGTAATTATGTACGCGGATACCATCACCGGTTCGATGAAAAAAGCCATTGGTGAAGCAAACCGAAGAAGGAAAATTCAGCTTGAATTTAACAAAAAAAATAATATTACTCCAAAGACTATACAAAAAGCTATAAAAGAGGGGATTGAGGACTTAGCCGAGGCAGAAGAACTCGTGGTTAATTTGACCGGCCAGGCAAAAGATGAATATGAATTGAATAAATATATCTCTGATCTTGAATACGAAATGGAGTTGGCTGCTAGGAATTTACAGTTTGAAAAAGCAGCAGAAATCAGGGATAAGATTAAAATTTACAAAAATTTGTCAGCCCCCTCCCCAGAGGGCCGCAAAAGCTAAAAGAGGATGAAGGAGTTAAAAAAGTGCTGCTAGCCATTGATATCGGTAATACTAATATTACTTTTGGAATTTTTAAGAGTGATAAGTTAATTAAAAAATTTTCTCTTTCCACAAATGTTAAGAAGCCTAATGTCCTAAAGGAAATATTTAAAAAATATACCATTTGCAATACGGTAATCTGCAGCGTGGTGCCGAAAGCGAATAAATTAGTAAAAAGATGGGTTAAAAAGTTCTCTGCATCTGAAGTGATGGAAGTAGGGATAGATTTTAAAGTCCCGATCAAAAATTTATACCGCAAACCTAAAGAAGTTGGACAAGACCGTTTGGTAAATGCATATGCTGGTATTATACTTTACGGTAAACCGCTTGTTGCTATAGACTTTGGGACGGCTGTTACTTTTGATGTGGTTAATAAAAAAGGAGAATATTGGGGCGGGATGATCCTGCCAGGCTTGAGAATTTCTTTAGAAGCGCTCTCAAATAAAACTGCACTCCTGCCCCAGATAAGTATATCTAAACCCAAGGAATTTATTGGCCGAGATACAAAAAATAGCATGCTTAGCGGGATTGTTTATGGTTTTTCGGCGCTTACCGATGATATGATCGATAGGATCAGGAGTAAGATTGGTAAAAATGCAATTGCCGTCGGCACTGGCGGAAATGTCGGTATAGTAGCAGAGTACTGCCGCAAAATCAATAAGATCGACCAGGATTTGACTCTTAAGGGATTGAATTTGATTTATAAAAAGTATAAGTTAATCCATCTTAAGGATCTTAAACGTAGAGCCGCTCCAATCACTTCTTTGTCCACCGGTTGCAATGTTGCGTAATCTCCAGGTGTAAACCTGTCCAGCCGTAAACATACTTATTGGTAATTTTATCGATGATTGAGTGTTTGAAGCTTTTTCAGTATGCATCAAGTTGTCCAAAATGGTCTCATATCCTTTATATAGCTTGAATTCATAACCTGAAAACATGATAAAATTGCTGGCGATCCATCTAAATTCTACTTCGGTTTTGCCTGCTAGGTTCAAGTTCTCCGATGCAGGTGAGATTAATTCCGGAGCAGGAGGAGTTTCATCGCCTGGAAAGGCACCTCTAAAACCTGCGAAAGCCAGTCCACAGATGATAAAAATAAATGTGCCACAGCACAAAATTTTGAATAAATTTTTCATTCGAATTCTCCTTTCTAAAAACTATCCTAGCATATAATTATTCAGTGTCAATTAAGTAGTTATAGCGCTAGTCGAGAGTTACGCTTATCGTTATTGCGAGCGAGCGTCAGCGAGCAAGCCCGCCTACCGGAAGGCAATTACATAATGGGATTGTTTCGTCGGGCTTCGCCCTCCTTACAATGACAAGTTGAGAAAAATGGGAAAACTCCAAAGAAAAATCTCTTGACAAACTTGGTAAATATTTTATAATTAGCACTCTGTAGTACGGAGTGCTAAATTGAGTTAGAAATATAATATAACATAAATCACAAAATACAAATACCAAACCACAAACAAATTACAATTCCAAAATAATAAAACTTTGAGATTTGCAGTATTTGGTATTTGATATTGTTTGTAGCTTGTGGATTGTAATTTGTGATTTAACAACTAAACAAGGGAGGTGGATGTATGAAAATACAACCATTAGGCGACAGAGTAGTTTTAAAACAGCTTGAAGCTGTTAACAAAACCAAAAGCGGTATTGTCATTCCTGATACAGCAAAGGAAAAACCACAAGAGGGTGAAATTGTGGCGGTAGGCAAAGGTAAAATTTTGGAGAATGGCCAAGTACAGGTTTTGGAAGTAAAAGTTGGCGACAAAGTCCTATATAGCAAATATTCCGGAAATGAAATTACGACCAAAGATGGCGAAGAACTTTTAATCTTAAGGGAAGATGATATTTTAGCAATTATTAAATAACTTAATTATCTGGGGCCGATAGTCGATGGCCTTTGGCCCAGAGCTAAATGGAGGGTAACGATGGCGAAACAATTATTATTTCAAGATGAAGCACGCCGAAAGATTTTAAGCGGCGTTGAGCAGTTAGCAAGAGCAGTGAAGGTAACTTTAGGGCCAAAAGGCCGTAACGTAGTCATTGATAAAAAATTTGGTTCTCCAACAATTACTAAAGACGGTGTAACAGTAGCCAAAGAGATCGACTTGGAATGCCCATTTGAAAATATGGGTGCTCAGATGGTCAAGGAAGTTGCTGAAAAAACTTCTGATATCGCTGGTGATGGTACTACTACAGCTACAGTTTTAGCTGAAGCTATTTACCGTGAAGGTTTAAAGAATGTTACTGCAGGTTCAAACCCAATGGAATTAAAACGCGGTATTGAAAAAGCTGTTGAGACAGTAGTTGAATCTTTAAAGAAGCTTTCCACAACAGTTAAAGATAAAAAAGAATTAGCTCAGGTAGCTTCTATTGCCGCTAACTCTGATAAAATTATCGGCGATTTAATTGCCGAAGCCATGGATAAAGTCGGCAAAGATGGCGTTATTACCGTTGAAGAAGCAAAATCAACTGCTACAACCTTAGATACAGTTGAAGGTATGCAGTTTGATCAAGGTTATCTTTCACCTTATTTCGTAACCGACATGGAAAGAATGGAATGCCTTTTAGAGGATCCATATATTTTAATTCATGAGAAAAAAATCGCTTCTCTGAAAGATTTGCTTCCTTTATTAGAGAAGATTGCCCGTACCGGAAAACCTTTACTCATTATTGCTGAAGAGGTTGAGGGTGAAGCATTGGCAACTTTAGTTGTGAACAACATCCGCAAAACTTTCGTGGCATGTGCCGTTAAAGCCCCTGGTTATGGCGATAGGCGTAAAGCTATGCTCGAAGATATCGCGGTATTGACCGGCGGTAAAGCGGTTACTGAAGACCTCGGTATGAAACTTGAAAATATTGATATCGATTTATTAGGTAGAGCTAAAAAGATCAAGATTGATAAAGACAATACCACAATCGTCGAAGGCGCAGGCAAAAGCTCTGCATTAAATGCCCGTATTGCTCAGATTAAGGCCCAGATCGATAATACTGATTCTGACTATGATAAAGAGAAGCTTCAGGAACGTTTAGCAAAGTTAGCCGGGGGTGTAGCCGTTATCAATGTTGGAGCTGCTACTGAAACCGAAATGAAAGAAAAGAAAGCAAGGGTTGAAGATGCTCTACATGCAACTAGGGCTGCTGCACAGGAAGGCATTGTTCCTGGCGGTGGAGTTGCTTTGGTCAGGTCAATTCCCGCTTTAGAAAAATTAAAACTGGAAGGTGACCAGAAAATCGGCGCTGACATTGTCAAAAGAGCTATTGAAGAGCCTTTAAGACAGATTGCTCAGAACGCCGGTTTGGAAGGCTCCGTAGTTGTTCAAAGAGTAAAAACCGAAAAAACCAATATTGGTTTTGACGTTAACCAAGATGATTTTGTGGATATGATTGAAGCTGGCGTTATTGATCCTACAAAAGTAACACGTTCAGCGCTTCAGAATGCTGCAAGTATTGCTGCGCTTTTACTTACGACTGAAGCAATCATTACTGACAAGCCAGAAAAAGAAGCTCCAATGCCTGCTATGCCAGGTGGTATGGGCGGCATGGGTGGTATGGGAGGTTATTAATTCAGTGGTTAGCCTGCCTGTCGGCAGGTAGATAGATAGTAGTTAGGGTTAAAACGAGGGGACGGTTCTCTAAAATTTAAGAACCGTCCCCTTAATATTTCAGAATAAATATCATTTGACAAAAAACAAGTTTTAATGTAAAATAATCACTTCAAAGAGAGTATATAATTTCAACTGTAACCTATTAATTTCCAACAAGTTAAATATAATATTCAGGAGGGTTAAGATGGCGGAGTGGATAGGAATTAATAAGCGCGCACGTAGATGTTATGGTTTTGACGAAGTTGCGCTTGTACCAGGTGATAAAACAATTAATCCGGCTGAAGTAGATACTACTTTTGAAATTGCGGGCAAAAAATTCAGCGTTCCAATATTAGCGGCAGCTATGGATGGCGTTGTAGACGTGAAATTTGCTTTGGAAATGTCGAAATTAGGCGGAATTGCTGTTTTAAACCTTGACGGTATCCAAACTCGCTACGAGAATCCTGATGAAGTCCTTGAAAGAATCGCTCACGCTTCACCTCAAGAAGCAACTGAACTCATCCAGTCAGTATATAAAACTCCCATCAAAGAAAAGTTGGTGGGTAAAAGAATTAACGAAATTAAGAGCAAAAAAGGCACAGCAGTAGTTAGCTGTATCCCCGGAAACGCGGAAAAATATGCTAAAATAGCAATGGCTAATGGCGCGGATCTTTTTGTCATCCAATCTACAGTTACGACCATTAAGCATGTTGCCACTCAGTATAAAACCCTGGACTTAGAAAAATTCTGTAAAAATACAAAAATCCCCGTGATTTTGGGAAATTGTGTTACTTATGAAATTACTCTTGAATTAATGAATGCTGGAGCTGCTGGCTTATTAATCGGAGTTGGGCCTGGGGCAGCTTGCACAACCAGAGGAGTTTTAGGTATCGGTGTTCCTCAGGTAACCGCAACAGTTGATGCTTCAGCTGCTCGTGATTATTTTTATAAAAGAACTGGAAAATATGTGCCAATCATTACCGATGGAGGCATGAACAGAGGTGGAGATATCTGTAAGGCTTTCGCTTCAGGTGCTGATGCCGTTATGATCGGATCAAGTTTTGCCAGGGCAAAAGAAGCTCCCGGCAGAGGTTACCACTGGGGCATGGCAACTTCAAATGTAAACTTGCCGCGCGGAACCCGAGTTTACGTTGGTACTACTGGTGCTTTAAAGGATATCTTATTTGGGCCGGCAAAAGTTGATGACGGTTCACAGAATTTGATCGGCGCTTTAAAAACCTCGATGGGTTCGTTAGGCGCTTCTAATATTAAGGAAATGCAGGATGTAGAGATTATTATCGCTCCATCTATTCAGACTGAAGGAAAGATTTTTCAGGTAGGCCAAAGAGTAGGGATGGGGAAATAGTTCCACTAGGGGGAAAAATGAGCAAACAACAGGTAGTCGTCATTCTAGATTTCGGTTCACAATACACTCAGTTAATTGCTAGGCGTGTCAGGGAGAATAAAGTATTTTCCAGGATACTTCCTTTTAATACACCTGCAAAAGAAATTGCTTTGCTTTCTCCTAAAGGTATCATTCTTTCGGGCGGGCCAGCTTCTGTAACCAGCAAAAAAAGTCCGGTCCCGGATGCGGGAATTTTTAAATTAGGCGTCCCAATTTTGGGCATCTGTTATGGGATGCAAGTCCTTACTGAGATGTTGGGAGGAAAAGTAAAACCTGGAAAACACCGAGAATTTGGCAGGGTTGAGCTTTTTATTGATGATAACCGCGATCTTTTTAGCCATATGCCGGGCAATTTTACCTGTTGGGCAAGCCATGGTGATCTAGTAAGTAAGCTTCCTCCAGGGTTTAGAGTTAGTTCCCACACTTTAAATACCCCTATAGCGTCAATTTCCAATGTTAACAAAAAGGTTTATGGCGTTCAATTTCATCCAGAAGTTACTCACACAGAAAAAGGCAATCAGATCTTAAGCAATTTCCTTTTTAAAATTTGTGGATGCCTTAGCCGCTGGACAATGCAGTCTTTTATTAAAGAAAGCTTGGATAATATTAAAAAGACAGTTGGAAAAGATAAAGTTGTTTTAGGTTTAAGTGGAGGCGTTGATTCATCGGTGGCAGCTCTCTTGATACATAGAGCAATTGGTAAAAATGTGCGTTGTATATTTATCAATAACGGGGTTATGAGAAAAAATGAGCCCGAGCAAATAGTCAGCGTATTTAAGAATAATTTCCATTTGAATCTTGATCACGTGGATGCAACCAAGAGATTTTTAACTCGTTTAAAAGGGGTTTCGGATCCTGAAGAAAAACGTAAAATTATTGGAAATGAATTCGTAAAAATATTTGAAGAAGAGGCTGATAAGGTTAAAGGGGTTAAATACTTAGCTCAAGGAACTCTCTATCCTGATGTTATTGAATCGATTTCACCGACTGGAGCACCTTCTAGTAAAATTAAAAGTCATCACAATGTCGGCGGCTTGCCTGAACATATGAAATTAAAACTCATCGAGCCTTTAAGAGACTTATTTAAAGATGAGGTTCGTTTATTAGGAAAAGAATTAGGTTTGCCGGAAAATATTATTAATCGCCAGCCTTTTCCGGGGCCGGGACTTGCGATAAGGATCATTGGTGATGTTACTCAGGAAAGATGCGATGTTTTGCGGGAAGTAGATTATCGCGTTATTGAGGAGATTACCAGTGCCGGATTATATGATCAGATTTGGCAATCATTCGCAGTATTGCTGCCGATAAAAAGTGTTGGGGTTATGGGCGATGAGCGTACATATGAAAATGTGGTCGCACTTCGTTGTGTAACTAGTATTGACGGTATGACTGCTGATTGGGCAAAAATCCCCTATGAAGTGTTAGATAAAATATCTAATAGGATTATTAACGAAGTAAAGGGTGTTAACCGCGTTGTTTACGATATTAGCTCTAAGCCACCGGCAACTATAGAGTGGGAGTAAATTAGTCTATAGTCCATAGTTGATGGTCTATGGTTTAAAAAGTAAGGCCAATGTGCAGGGGTAAGATAGAACTGCTTGCAGTTGGAAATAAATATGCCGCATTCAGAATTTATTCACCTACATTTACATACTCAATATAGCCTCTTAGACGGGGCCTGCAGGATCCCCGATATTCTGGCACTTGCAACTCAATACAAAATGGATTCTTTGGCTATTACCGACCATGGAGGTATGTTCGGTGCTGTAGAATTTTACCGATCCGCCCAAAAGGCCGGAATCAAGCCAATTATTGGTTGCGAAGTTTATGTAGCCCCTAAAAGCCGCCTCGATAAAACAGTCCAAACTTCTCAAGACAGGTCTCATCATTTGATCCTTTTGGCCAGAGATGAAATCGGTTATCAGAATTTAATGAAGCTGGTATCTATTGGCTATTTGGAAGGATTTTATTATAAGCCCAGAATAGATAAAGAGGTATTAAGCCAATATTCAAAGGGCCTTATCGCTTTAACAGCCTGTTTAAAAGGAGAAATTCCTTCACTTTTACAGGAAAGAAGATTTAATGAAGCTCTTAAGGCCGCAGATAATTACATAAACATTTTAGGCAAAGAAAATTTTTATCTTGAGATCCAGGAAAACTTTATTCCTGAACAAAAGATTGTAAATGAGGGGTTGGTAAAACTTTCCCACGAATTAAATTTACCCTTAGTTGCCACCAACGACGTGCATTATCTTACCAAAAAACATGCCGCAAGCCATGAGGCGCTTCTTTGCATTCAGACTCAAACTACTTTAAATGATCCTAACAGGATGCGTTTACAGACAGATGAGTTTTATTTTAAATCTCCTCAAGAAATGATGAAACTTTTTGAGGATTATCCGGATGCCGTTAAAAATACGTTAGAGATCTCGGAAAAATGTAATTTGGAACTGGATTTCTCACAGGTACATTTACCTAAATATGAGGCTCCGGTAGGTATTACCAAAGAAGATTATCTCTACGACCTTTGCGAAAGAGGGTTAGTTGAGAGATTTGGCAGCGATATAATCCAAAGTATTAGATCCCGCCTGGAACATGAATTAAAAACTATAAAAGATATGGGTTTTGTAAGTTATTTCCTTATCGTCTGGGATTTTATCCATTACGCCAAAGCGAATAAAATTCCTGTTGGGCCGGGGAGAGGAAGTGCAGCTGGGAGTTTAGTAAGTTATTTACTAGGGATCACAGATATTAATCCGTTAAAATATGGGCTTCTTTTTGAAAGATTTTTGAATCCTGAACGTGTCGGATTGCCGGATATCGATATTGATTTCTGCTACGAAAGAAGGCAGGAAGTTATTGATTACGTAACAAATAAATATGGGCAGGAAAACGTTGCCCAGATTATCACTTTCGGTACGATGCAGGCCAGGGCGGTTGTGCGTGATGTTGGCCGAGTAATGGGGATTGCCTACGCAGAGGTGGATAAAATCGCCAAAATGATCCCTCCAGAACTTGATATGACTTTAAAAAAAGCATTGGATCAGGAAAGCGAATTAAAAAATCTTTATAAGAATGATCCAGAAATTACCAAATTAATTGATACAGCTTTATCCCTCGAAGGACTTAATCGCCACGCTTCTATGCATGCTGCCGGGGTTCTCATTGCAGATAAACCACTTAATAACTATATGCCGTTATTTAAAACCAATGATGACCAGATTACTACCGGCTATAGCATGTCGATACTTGAAAAAATCGGCCTTTTAAAAGTTGATTTCTTGGGTTTGCGTACATTAACAGTTATTGACCAGGCAATAAAAATAGTCAAGCAAACTCAAAATATAGATATAAATATTAGGAATATTACCCTAGAAGATCCTGCTACCTATAAATTATTGGCAAGTGCCCAAACAAGCGGAGTGTTCCAGGTCGAAAGTTCGGGAATGCGCGATCTTTTAAGAAAATTGGAACCGGAAAGGTTTGAAGACCTGATCGCTTTGTTGGCTTTGTACCGTCCCGGCCCAATTGGTTCAGGAATGCTTGATGATTTTATTCAACGCAAGCATGGCCGGATCCCGATAAAATACGACCATAAAAAACTTGAGACTGTTTTAAAAGAAACATATGGGATCATGGTTTATCAGGAACAGATCATGCAGGTTGCTTCAAGCCTGGCAGGTTTTACGCTCGCACAAGCAGACCTCCTTCGTCGGGCAATGAGTAAAAAGATCCCCGAGGTTATGGAGGAACAGCGGAAAAATTTTGTCACAGGATGCATAAAAAACGGCTTAAGCGAAACTGTAGCAACTAAGATATTCGATTTAATCGATTATTTCTCCGGTTATGGGTTTAATAAATCTCATAGTGCTGCCTACGCGATGATATCTTTCCGCACGGCTTATTTAAAAGCAAATTTTCCGGTTGAATTTATGTGCGCGCTTTTGACGTCAGAGCGTGATAACACGGATAAAATAGTTGAATATGTGAATGAGGCTAATCGTATGGGGATAAAAATCTTGCCTCCCGATATTAATGAGAGCGATGCGTTATTTAAAGTTATTGACCAGAAAACTATCCGTTTTGGCTTATTGGCCGTCAAAAATGTTGGTGCGGGTGCCATTGAATCAATTATTGAGCAAAGAAAAAAGGGTAAATTTAAAAGTCTTAATGAGCTTTGTAATAACATAGATCTAAGGCTAGTTAACAAAAAGGTTCTGGAAAGCCTTATTAAATGTGGAGCTTTGGATGAGTTTGGTGTTACACGCGCACAGATGGTATCCAATCTTGACAAATTTTTAGATAACGCTAACAAAAAACAAAAAGACAGGACAAAGGGGCAGCTTTCTTTCTTTGACGGTGGATTTACTAATAGTGGTTTTATTGATTCGATGGATAGCCTGCCAGCCGTAAGGGAATGGCCTGAACCGCAGGTTTTGGCTTTTGAAAAAGAAATGCTTGGGTTCTATATTAGTGGGCATCCATTAGCACATTATGCTTCCCAATTAAAACGGTTTACCTCTTCGCATACGGCAAATTTAAAGCAACACAAGGACGATGAAGAGATTAAAATCGTCGGATTAATTGAGAAAATAAAAAATACCGTTACCCGCGCTAAGCAGGAAAAAATGGCGATTTTAAAGCTGGAGGACCTTGAAGGCGCCGTTGAAATATTGGTATTTCCAAAAACCTATTCAAAGGTAAGCCGTTATTTACAGCAGAATTCAGTTGTTATGGTCACAGGAGTCTTGAACTTAAGGGAAGAAACCCCTAAAATTATAGCTAATGATCTTTTTCCAATGGATGAAATATATAAGCAGATAAGTAATATAAGTATAAATCTTTCCGGCATCAAGGAAAATCTTTTTCAGAGCTTAAAAACACTTCTGGAGGCGCATTCAGGAAGAGTCCCGGTATATTTGCATCTTGATACTCCTACAAAGACACGTGTCCAAATGGTCGTAGGAGATGGTCTTTATATTACTCCGTCCTATAAACTTATCCAGGAAATCGTTAATATCTTGGGAGAGGATAAGCTCTCATTGACGTTATAGAGTGGAACAAAGTAGATTGTAATTACAAGTGCAAATAAAAAAGCTCCACAGATCGTAAAAAACCTGTTATTTTGTAAGCGAAAACAAAACAAAAAACAGGGAGATCATATGGAGCCAAAACATTGTAACACCAAGTACAAGAAATACCAGCACTTATCTTTGAAAGAACGCATCAAACTAGAAGTATTGCTTGAGGCTAAAAAAGAAACCAAAGAGATAGCCAGGATACTTAGGCGCGATAAG